>Ga0209636_10002826_pt1 | contig 17702 bp, 21 predicted proteins | sample DeeMarSWOR152_54_FD_187464 | JGI IMG/M metagenome (GOLD analysis project Ga0209636, IMG submission 187464) | Marine sediment microbial communities from White Oak River estuary, North Carolina - WOR-1-52-54 (SPAdes) (version 2) | ecosystem: Environmental > Aquatic > Marine > Intertidal zone >... | reverse complement strand
ATAAGCCACCCAATCCCGAGAGTTATCAGAAGAATAACAGAGCAAACAATCAGGCTTAGTCCATTCGGAACATTGATTTTTCTTATCTTATTCGATCCTCCAGGAAGGAATACGATGGTAGATTTTTTCGAGGCCATAAGCGACAAAGATTAACCTAGCCCGTCTTGCCTGCTCATTGGAGGCGGCAACCGGATTCGAACCGGTGTCAAACGGTTTTGCAGACCGCTGCCTTAGCCACTTGGCTATGCCGCCACTCGATGGAGCGGGAAACCGGACTTGAACCGGCGACCGTCACGTTGGCAACGTGATGCTCTACCAACTGAGCTATTCCCGCCTCCATTCGATTCTACCAATTTCTTTTCCCTTGTCAATAAAAAAATGTCAAGCTTTCTAGAAGAGCGCCCTTTTGATCATTCGAAAGTATAGCCATCCAGACCACATCGTCAAAATTAGTGCTCCCCAGAGAAAAGTCATGCCAACAGCATGGAAATCTACCTCCAAATACCGGTAGTGTAGGGAGAGACATATAAGGGCAACCGATTGGAGTATTGTCTTGTATTTTCCAAGGGAGCTTGCCTCAATAACCTTACCCTCAGCCACAGCAATACCCCTCAATCCGGTTACTGCCATTTCCCTTGCGATAATCAAAATAACAATCCACGCGGGGATCCTGCCCAGTGCAGTGAGCATGATCATGGTCGCCGACACCAGTATTTTGTCAGCTAAGGGGTCAAGGAACTTGCCCAGGAGGGTAATAGCTTTATGTCTGCGGGCGTAGAACCCATCCAGCAGATCTGTGAGAGCAGCAAGTCCGAAAAACAGAGCGGCTAGAAAGCTCCCTAATCTTCCAGGGAAATAGAGGCAGATGACCACTGCTGGAATCAAGACCAACCTAATCACACTCAGGGTATTTGGGAGGTTAACTATTTGGCCTTGATTTTTGTTCATTATTAACGCTTCGTAGCTTCCACGGCTCCCGATATCCCCATTGGGGAAGTCCCTAGTTCAGACCTTGATTCCCCCCCTTTTTGAATTGCGTATAGTATTTCATAACCCTTTCAACGAAGCGTCTGGTCTTGGGTATAGGGGGGACAGATTTATGTTTCGCAACTATTTCAGCTCCTATATTATAGGCTGCTACAGCTAATCTTTTATCCTCCTCAAATCTTCTAAGAAGTAAACTAAGGTACCGTGTGCCGCCGAAGATATTCTCTTCTGGGTCAAAGGGATTATTTACCCTCATATCTTCTGCAGTTGTTGGCATAAGCTGCATCAGACCCTGTGCCCCGCTTTCGGAGATGGCATTGGGATCGAAAGACGATTCCGCCTTTATAATGGCCTTAATTAAGTGAACCTCGACGCCGAACTGTTCTGCAGCCCTATGAATTATGGCGTCATACTTTTCAATGTACTGGTCCCCCTTTATTCCATCAGTCTTTATATAGAGGCGATACCGCGGATCTGATGGAATATTGGTAAAATGCCAAACCCCATTTTCATCCCTAAATCGATAGATATCGGCCCCTGCATAGGTGAAAAAGACTATTGAAATGAGGCCGACCGAGGGGATCAGTTTGTGGAGAGACATTGTTTACCTCATCTTCTTCCAATCAGTCAAGAACCTATCCAGTCCGATCTCCGTCAGGGGATGCTCGGCGAGCTGGATGAGAACCTTAAACGGAATTGTGGCAATATGGGCACCAATCAGGGCAGCATCCAGGACATGGACGGGATTGCGAATGCTGGCCACAATAACCTCTGTTTCGAATCCATAGTTTTCATATATGGCTACTATATCCTCCACTATCCCCATACCGACGCTACTTATATCATCCAGTCTGCCGATAAAGGGGCTGACAAAGGTAGCACCAGCCTTGGCTGCTATCAGAGCCTGTAAGGGTGAAAATACCAATGTTACATTGGTGCTGATATCTTCCTTTGAAAGTATCTTCGTGGCCTTAATCCCTTCGTATATCATGGGGATTTTCACCACGATGTTATCTGCGAGTTTTGCCAGTTCCCGTGCCTCTTTAACCATTCCCTCTGCTTCAACACTGATCACCTCCGCGCTGACTGGACCATCCACTATTTTGCAGATTTCCTTGATTAATTCTTCGAAATCTCTTCCCTCCCGAGCCACAAGTGTAGGGTTAGTCGTCACACCGTCCAATAGACCAAGCTCGTTGGCCTTTCTTATCTCTTGAAGGTTTGCTGTGTCGATAAAAAACTTCATCCTTCCTCCTTTCAGGTTCAAAGATCTTTGCGCGAGCTTTTCGGAAATAACCGCAAAATCCCAATTCCCTGTTTAGACATAGCCTGCCAGTGCCTGCTTTCACTAATCCCTTACCGCATCTTCTATTGCTGCGTTATTCAGAAGCTGAACGAAAGGCCCTCTTGACAATTTATTCAAGAGTTGACTTATGGTTAATTTAAGCACAGGGTGCACGAGATGCGGTGCCAATTGCGAGAGGGGCTCTAACACGAACCGCCTTTTGTGGAGCAAAGGATGGGGGATTATCAGATTATCGGATTCTATTACCTCTTGGCCAAACAGAAGTATGTCCAGGTCGATTATTCTGGCCTCCCATCTTTTTCTTCTTACCCTCCCCATATCGGATTCTATCTCCGTAAGCCCCTTTAATAGTTGGGATGGGCTCCGGGTGACTCTTACCTGAGCAACACAGTTCGCATACCAGTCTTGCCCGGTAACACCCTCTGGTTCTGTCTTAAACACTGCTGAACAACGAGCCACCTGACATCTCGGCAATTGGCTTATTTTCTTAATAGCATACTTACAGTTAAAGAGCTTATCCCCGAGGTTTGATCCTATCCCTATATATGCTATCGTGCTCCCCAAGGCTATAACCTAATAGTCTTTATCCTCTCGGTTGCCTCGAGCAGACGGTTCTCGTCCTGGGTCAGTGCCAGCCTTATATAACCTTCACCAGGAGAGCCGAATCCATTGCCCGGCGCTACTACCAGACCTGCCTCGGTTAGAAGCCTTGTTGCCAGCTCAACGGAATTGTAAGGGTGCGGGACTGGGACCCAGAGATAAAATGTGGCCTTCGGTGGGACTACCCGTAAACCGGCATCCCTCAGTCCCTTGACCATAATATCTCTCCTCCGGGCATAGATTCTCCTTATCTCAGCGATGCTCTCCCTGGCTGACCTGAGCGCCCTCATACCGGCTACTTGAATGGCTTGGAAAAGACCGGAGTCGACATTACTCTTGATCAGACTGAGCCCCCTAATCGCCTCCCTATTTCCAATTGCAAAGCCGATCCGCCAGCCAGTCATGTTAAAGGACTTTGATAGGGAATGAAATTCTATGGATACGTCTTTGGCTCCCTCGATTTCAAGGAGGCTCATGGGTTTGTATCCGTCAAAGGAGATTTCGCTATAGGTAAGATCGTGGCATACCATTACATTATACCTGTGCGCAAAGTTCACTACTGACTCAAAGAAACCTCGATCAGCCACGGCCGCTGTGGGGTTGTTAGGATAATTGAGCCATATCATTTTGGCCTTGGTAGCGACCTCATCCGGTATGGAAGCAAGATCTATGAGGAAGCCGTTCTCTTCGAAAAGGGGTACAAAATAGGGCCTCCCGCCAGCAAAAAGGACGCCAATATTGTACACTGGATACGCAGGGGTGGGGATAAGGGCGAGGTCGCCTGGATCTATAAATGCCAAGGAGATATGAGCTATTCCCTCCTTTGCGCCTATCAGGGTCATTACCTCACTTTGTGCGTCGAGTCTGACTGAGAATCTCTCATCGTACCATTCGGCTATAGCCCCCTTGAAATCTTCCATTCCCGAATAAGAGGGGTAACGATGGTTTGCCGGATCTCTCACGGCCCTTACCATTGCCTCTATAATGTCAGGGGGAGTAGGCAGATCAGGGTCGCCTACGCCTAAGTCGATTATGTCCACTCCCTTACCCTCCATCTCTTTTTTCTTTTGATCAAGCTCCTTGAATAGGTAAGGAGGCAGATCTTTGAGTCTTTCAGCGAGTTCAAAAATTTTTTTTCTCCTTCAGTCCTAACACATCTTGCATATCGTAAAGGCCATTCGGTTGTCTAACAACCCACGTACTTGCTAACAGTGCACCCCTTGCGAAGTTGTCCCTGCTATGTGCCCTGTGAATGATCTCGACCCTTTCACCAGTACCGGCAAAAACAACCGTATGTTCGCCAACTATATCACCAGCCCTTATAGATTGAATGCCGATCTCTTCGTCTTTCCTGACTCCAATGTAGCCCTTCCTTTGGTAGACAGCATCGCTGCCCAGGTTCCTCCCGGTTGAATCAGCTAAAATCTGGGCGAGGCGCATTGCTGTGCCACTTGGGGCGTCCTTTTTGAGCCTATGATGGGCCTCGATTATCTCCATATCATAGTCTTTACCGAGAATCCTGCACATATCCTCGATGATCTTAAATAGCACATTAACCCCCACACTCATATTGGGGGACATGACACACCTGATTCTTTGGGCGAGTCGACGTAGCTCTTTCTCCTCTTCGCCAGTAATACCTGTAGTCCCTATGACCATAGCCTGACCGGTCTTGGCCATAAACCTGATATTATTCAGGGTGCTTTCTGGTGTGGTGAAGTCAATTAATACATCCGCACCTTCCATGACCTCGCTGATATCCGCTTTAACGTCCATACCTATCTTGCCAAGACCGGCAACCTCACCCACATCGTTGCCAATTGCAGAATGGCCTGGTTTTTCAAAGGCACCCAATAATTTGACCTCTTCACTTTCTCGAATCATATGGATGATTCTTCCACCCATCCTGCCGGCTGCGCCGGCGACAACAGCAGTTACCATTATTCCTCCTCTCGGATTGAGTGATCATATTCACACAGGGCCTTGAGTTTGTTCAGAGTATTTTCTCGCATTGGATCCAGCTGAAGCCCGATCTCTTCTCCTAGGTGATCAGCCCCTGACTGTACTCATCCACTCGATCCTTTTCGAAAGGTGCTGAGAAGGCAATAACCACTCTCTCTCAGCAATCATTTTATCCAAGAAATTCAGGAATCGTCTCGCCACTGATAAGGTCATCATAGGTTTCTCTTGCCCTAATTGTGGAAAAGAGTTTTCCCTTAACCATTACCTCTGCTGGCCTCGGCCTTGAATTGTAGTTTGAGGCCATAGAAAAACCGTATGCCCCTGCGCTCATTATAGCTACCAAATCCCCCGGGCTAAATGGTGGCATTCTTCTGTCTTTAGCCAGGAAGTCTCCAGTTTCACAGATAGGCCCTGCTAACGTCGCTGTGACCATTGTTGAGTGGGTCATCCTTACCGGCTGCACAGCGTGAAAGGAATTATAGAGGGTAGGCCTGATCAAATCATTCATCCCTGCGTCCACAATGATAAACCTCTTATTTGCAGCCGATTTAGTGTAGAGGACCCTTGTCACCAGAATACCAGCATTACCAATGATAACCCTGCCAGGTTCGAGAATCAGGGTAAACTTATCTTCTCCTATTGTCTCCCTTAATGCCCTGGCGTACTCCAGAGGATGAGGTGGGTTTTCGTCATTGTAGGTTATCCCGAGACCACCTCCGAGGTTAAGGTACTTGATCTCAAGCCCCATCTTTCTCAATTGCTTAAGAAGTTCCTTTAGTTTTCGTAAGGTCTCCACAAAGGGATCAATCTCCGTCAGTTGACTCCCTATATGGCAGGAGATACCCTTTACATCGATATTTTTCAGCTGCTTCGCTAACGCGTAAGTACTGAGGGAGTCTTCTAGTCGGATGCCAAATTTGTTTTCACTCAACCCGGTAACTATGTATGGGTGTGTCTTTGGTTCCACATCAGGATTTATCCGTACGGCTATCCTTGCCTTACAGCCAATATCCTGAGCAACACTATTCAACGTCTGTAACTCCTGGCCTGATTCAACATTGAACATTAGGATACCCGATTGGAGCGCTAATTCCATATCTTTTGGTGTCTTTCCAACACCAGAATAGACAATCTTATGAGGTGTGATCCCGGCTCTGAGGGCCCGAAAGAGCTCTCCTCCTGAGACTATGTCCGCTCCTCCGCCTTCCAAGGCCAAGAGCCTCAGGATGGCGAGATTGGAATTGGATTTCAAAGAAAAGCAGGTGAGGTGGTCTAACCCCTTGAAGGCATTGTTAAAGACTCGGAAGTGCCTTCTTATTGTAGAATAGGAATAAAGATAGAAAGGTGTTCCAATCTGCTCGGCTATGTACGCTATTGGTAGATCCTCACAGTAGAGCTCGTCTCTTTTATAGAAAAAGTGATTCATCGAGTGAGACCTTCAAATAAAGCTCTCATACGTATCTCAGTCTTGACTCACTATCTCGCCTTCAAATATATCGACTATATGCTTCACTGGCTCAGACAGTCTGTCTTCCCCTGAGCCCTTCTTTAAGTCTTTCTGCTCATTTTGTTTTTTAAATACAACTTTGAAGTTCGACTGAAAGAAATCCCGGACATAGTCGACTAACTGCCCATAGTGCTCAGGGTCATCAAAATAACTCGCCGTAAATGATCCTTCTCCACAGGGCAATTCCAGCGTGTCTTCAGTAATAGTATAGGATTTCCATTTCCTCAGTACGTTGAAAATCGGCTTATCCTTGTCAGCTAGGTAGCCCAAAAACTCACTCCATTTCTTGCCATCATCTTGAGGTATCTCCTTGGCCGGATATTCCTCCTTACTGAAAGCTGCTTCCACATGCCTACTGTGTCCCGGCACTAGAGACTTATCGAGCCGATTCTCTAAATTTTCAATCTTCTTAAGTAACTCATCAAGTGAGAGGTAATCCGTGAGTCTCGAGAGCTTGAGTAAAATCGCTTCCAGCGCAATCCTAGGGTTATTTGTATAGCGAAGATCTACTTCCCTATTAATAAGGAAGTTGAGGGAGTGAAGCAGCCGTTCCATTCCGGCACGCTCTGCCTGCTTTTTTGTCTCCCTTAGCTCGTTGTCAGGTAAATCCAATACGTGCGAAGGTTCTTGGGGGATGAGAGAAACGATTAAATTTCGAAACTGACCCATTATTTCTCGGTAAAACACCTTGATATCATAACCATAATTGTACACCTCGTCTATTATCGCCAGGCATAATTTGCTGTCACCATCAAGTATAGCCTGAGATGTCTTATAGATGAGATCCCTATCTATTATTCCCAGAACAGCGGTTATCTGGCTGTCCTCGACATTCGGGCCGGTAAAGGAGACAACCTGATCGAGAAGACTTTCGGCATCCCGCAGACTTCCACCTGCCTCCCTTGCAATAATGGAAATACCGGAATCGCTTACCCTTATCCCTTCTTCTCTTACAATCCTCTTAACCTGTTCCTCTATCTTCAGTATGGGTATCCTTCTGAAGTCGAATCTTTGACATCGGGATAGTATCGTTACAGGCACCTTGTGCGGTTCTGTTGTAGCGAAGATAAATTTGACATGCTCTGGTGGCTCTTCCAGCGTTTTTAGTAGAGCATTGAATGCAGGGAGGGTCAGCATATGGACCTCATCTATGATATATATTCTATATTTGCCCTGGGAGGGCAGGTATCTGATATTTTCTCGAAGATTCCGTATCTCATCAATTCCCCTATTTGATGCGCCATCAATCTCCTGGACATCGACGAATGAGCCATTAGTTATCTCGATACACGAAGTGCATGTGTTGCAAGGATTTCCTCCCTGGGCTCTTCGGCAATTGAGGGCCTTGGCAAAGATTCGAGCAACTGATGTTTTACCTACACCCCGTGCGCCGCTAAATAGATAGGCATGAGCTAATCGGTCGGATAGCAACGCATTCCTAAGCGTCTGCGTTATGTGCTCCTGACCCTTAACCTCTTCAAATACCTGAGGTCTCCATTTTCTGGCAAGAACTTCGTGCGGCATGGTGGATTAATCGAGGCATGGGTGGCGGAGAGAGGGGGATTCGAACCCCCGGTACCACTTTTGGTGGTACACGCGATTTCCAGTCGCGCTCCTTAGGCCAACTCGGACATCTCTCCCTCATTCCGCTGAGGCGGAATACATGTGCTTTCTAGCTCTTGGCATAAAACAGTGTTTTTTCCGCTTAGAGTGAAACGAAAAAGTCGGTCACGCTGCGTGACCCTTCAAAGGCCGAATTCTTGGCGGAGAGGGTGGGATTCGAACCCACGTGCCTCGCTACTAACGAGACAAATCGATTTCGAGTCGACCCCGTTACGACCACTTCGGTACCTCTCCAAGCCCTACCTTTTTTCTCGGAAGAAATCCTGCATGAGCTCTCGGCATTGGCTTTCCATTATGCCGGGAATTACTCTTAGACGGTGATTCAGCCTTCCATCATTCGATAGATTGTAGATTGAGCCTGCAGCTCCGCTCTTCAAATCAAATGCACCAAAAATGAGCGTGTCTAAACGGGCATTTATAATAGCTCCCATGCACATCGCACACGGTTCAATGGTCACAACTATGGTCATCCCATTCAGTCGGTAGTTCTCAAGCAACTTTGCTGCCCGCCTGATAACCAGTATTTCCGCGTGAGCGGTAGGATCGTTGCGCGAAATGCTTCTGTTGTGGTCCCTTGCCAAGACTTCGTTGGACTGACCTATCAGAAGCGCACCTACTGGAACCTCCCCACCACGCCGTCCCTTTTCGGCCTCTTTCAAGGCCTCTCGCATAAAGTAGTAGAGATCCACAGTTTATGTTGTCTTTTTTCTTTATTTCGAGACCGACCCAAAGAATTGCCAAATTTCTCAGCTACTTATCAAACCAGCCTCGAAATACTATGGACTCCGAGTATCCTTTATCATTTCCTCATCGGTGAGTCAACGTGATAGTAATTGCTCGATCCCCGTCAAGGCCTGGCCTCTTAAGAACTGTGTCTTGCTTTCAGTCAGAATTGTGTTTAAATTAACACAAATTATTTCCGAAATGAATAAAGATCTTATAAGTTATTGTAATTTCATAATAAATATAGTCAATAGCGGTTGGCATAGAAGTTGCTGCTTAATAGGGTGTCTGGGGTGCTCGTTAACAACTTAGAGCATTTTTCCTACGGACAACAGTTAGGAGAAAAAAGGAAACTATAGGTAATGTAACGGCATCTCCGGACAACATGGAGCCCCGGGTTCATAACCCGGGGCTGTTTAATTGGGAGAGTTCTTCCTCGACTTCCTTTATATCCTCTGGCCTGTCCACCTCAGTAGAGTCAAATGTGGTTTCTACTACCTTTATCTGGTAACCATGCTCCAGTGCCCGCAGCTGTTCAAGTTTCTCAGCTCTTTCCAAAAGTCCATAGGAAAGCCTTGTGAATCTTAGCAAGAATTCCTTTCTATACGCATAGAATCCGAGGTGCTTATAGTAAATAAACTCTGGCTCCTGATCCCGACGGAAGGGGATAGGCAGACGGGAAAAATACAATGCATACCCCTTCTTATCAACGACTACCTTTACGTTATTTGTATCGTTTAGCTCTCGCTCCTCCTTGATCCTATACATTAGGGTGGACATAGGAGTCTTTGGGTCTTCCAGAAGCGGTCTTATGAGGTCAGATATTATTGATGGCTGAAAAATGGGCTGATCTCCTTGTATATTGACTACTATATCTCGATCTTGCAGGCCAATCTTTTCCGCCGCCTCAGCAATGCGGTCTGTCCCCGACAGGTGATTTTCGTCTGTCATAATTGCCCGGCCACCGAATTCATTAACACATGTACAGATGCTAAGATCATCGGTCGCCACGTAGATCTCATCCAGCTCAGGACATTCCTTGGACCGCTCGTAGACATGCTGGATCATGGGTTTTCCCGCGATCAGGGCCAATGACTTTCCCTCAAAGCGTTTTGATGCAAACCTTGCGGGGATAAAGGCAACTGTTTTCAAGATGTATCCTATAGCTTACGGATTTCAAATCTCCTTCTACCAATGCCTTTGATACGTTAGTGTAAACAGCGATAAATATCAAGGAAACTGGGATCTTCTTTTATTGTTTTTTTAAGGAGGAATGATCTGTTGAAAGTTGATAGTTTGCAATGAAAGGGAGAATGATCGGAGTATCCCAGATCTGCTGATCTTGGGTAGAGGGTGAGGATGTATCAGCCGGCGGATCGTTTATTTTACATTGACATATTTGTACGGTCCCCATAGAGTAAAAGCGGAGATACGCACCAATTCAAGATGAAGAGGTAAGACTATGGGTCCTTCGGAGATCGTGGATGTCTTGGAGAATTGCGAGCTCTTTAGGGGATTAAACAGGGATGAAATTAAGAAGATAGCGAGCCTTTGTCATGTGGAGATGTATGAGGGTGGAGAAAATATACTTAACCAGGGAGACTTCGGGGAGAAGCTCTATATAATCGCTGAGGGTCATGTGTTTTTGGAAAGATCTACTGACTTAGGTACACGCAAGGGTAATGTAGTTATTAGCCTGTTGGGTAGGGGAAGGGCCTTGGGCTGCTGGGCAGCTCTCCTTGGAGAAGCTCACACGCTGTTGTCGTCTGCTAAATGCAGAAGGCCCACAAAGGTGGTTGTTATTGAGGGCCTAGCCCTAAGAGAGATGATGTTGGGTAATTTTGAGTTTGGATTTAAGGTCCTGGAACGGCTCTGTTTTATACTTCGAGACAGAATTCAGGGCGCATACGGGGCCATGGAAAACATTTAGTCCCATGCTGCTTCTCTTCATCGGCATTGATTGGTACGCCTCTGTGTGTTCTTAGGTCCTCAAACACCTGGGGAAGCCCTTCCGAGTTGCCCATGCCTGGCCGTTGTAAACAATTCATGCTCCTATCTTTTCTCTTGCTGCTCCAAGGTAGGATTGTCTACAACCTGCCTGGTGACGACATGGAGAATTCTTTTTCGCCTCTTTACTGCGCCACAAATCTGGCAGAAAAAGCAGAAGTGATAATAGAGATCGTCAGATGAAGAGAAATAACAGCAGTATAGTGGAAATATTTGCTGATGGTTCCTGCTTTGGTAATCCGGGACCAGGTGGCTACGGCACCATAATAAGATATCGAACACGGGAAAAGGAGATATCAGGCTATTGTCCAAATACCACCAACAATCGGATGGAACTCATGGCTGTGATAGAGGGCCTAAAGGCTCTTGAGAGGCCTTCACAGGTTAGGATATTTACAGATTCAAATTACGTTTACAAGGGAATCACCACTTGGATCGATTCATGGCTAAAAAGAAATTGGTTAAATTCACAGAAGAGGCCAGTCTTAAATAGGGATCTTTGGGAGAGATTACTTGTAGTAAGCAGACCACATAAAATAGAGTGGCGGTGGCTAAAGGGCCATGCTAGACATCCTGAAAATGAGCGATGTGATAAACTGGCCAGGAAGGCAATTAGGGAGAGTATGAGGGCTTGAACTGCTGGATGGCGATTTGAGATTTATTCACTTGACAAATAGTATGAATGCTTATATAAATTCTAGGTTGAGGAGTTCTTCTTCATATCTATCATAGTGGAGATGCCATGAAGTGTCCGAAATGTAAATATACCGCGTTTGATTATCTGGACGCGTGTCCCAGATGTGGCAAGGATTTGACACCGGAAAAGGCCAAGTTGAATATTTCCTCCATTAAGCCTAATCCGCCTTCCCTTCTAGGTTCCTTGACCGGTGATCTCGATGATAGCAGTGTTGAAGTCAGGGCACCAGAGTCAATTAAAGAAGGTGCTCAAGATATGACTCTGAAAGGTGAGGAGATATATGATGATGGCTCGGAATTGGATATTAGTATAGATGAGGAGCCGGCATCAGGTGAAGGGGGTGACGTTGAATTAGGTGATCTTGGTCCCTCAGATGAGGATAGTGAGTTAGAAGAAAAAGTGGTCGGAAAAGAGGAATCGGGTCTCAAGCAGGGTGGAGATCGAAAAAATCCTGAGAAGAAAGAAACTGAGAAGGATTCGGAAGCGATAGGTCTTGATTTGGAGGATTTGGATCTGAAACTCGATTTTGATGAGGATGAAGACTCCGGCCAGTAGTTATTTGATATGTGGGAACATGTTTAGGCCGAGATAGCTCAGTCGGTAGAGCAGGGGACTGAAAATCCCCGTGTCCCCAGTTCGATTCTGGGTCTCGGCACTAGAAAGATAAAGGGCTTGCTCATGATCCTAGACCAAGCCCTTTTTTTCGTACTCTCGTGTTCCTTTCACCTAGCGTCCAAGTTCGCCTGGTGGTACTGAACTAGGAGGGACTCAGCAATAACTTTTGACATCTTTCCCGTGATATTCTAATAGACCTTGATGTGCACTTGGTGGCTCCTCATGGGGGGGGTGGCCAATCTCCTGGGGGTTTGGAAGCGCATCCCTGTTATTCAAGGGGTGACTTGGCTGAGGGAAAGCCGAGCCTGGATGCAGCACCATCAAGGCATGTTAAATCCATAGGTTGTAGGAGGATCAGTCAGAAAGTGAAGAATGTGTATTGGTGGGAGTTTAAATGTAAGGGACTGACAGTGCAGGTGGCCTCGTCAGATAGTGGGGCGGTCAGAGTTGGCATAGGTTTTATAAGGAAGGGAGATTTTGTGTCTGAGCTCAAGGCCTTAGGCCCGAGAGCTGACATTTTTGAGGATTTTGGGCCAAATGAGGCCTTAATCAATGTAATAGAGGCATATCTTAGGGGGGATAACCCACCAATTGACTTACCGTGGGATATCAATGCTAGCACCTTTACCTATAAGGTCTGGACGGCCGTGTGCACAATACCATATGGCGAGACAAGATATTACAAAGATGTTGCCTGCATGGTAGGTAGACCAAGAGGTGCGAGGGCCGCAGGGCAGGCATTGAACAGGAATCCGCTTCCTATTCTTATCCCGTGCCATAGGGTAGTTTCTATTGATGGCCTAGGTGGTTTTGGTGCAGGTATTGATGTGAAACGGTATTTACTCAATCTCGAGCAAGGCAAATTTGCCAGCCGTACTGAGAAAAACGAGGGATTCCATGGCCGATAGATGATAGGCGATAGTGTGTTGCAAGGTGTTATGTATAACAAAAAGAGTGTGGAAATTTTGCGTAGATTTCTTGGAGCGATTCCCCAGCGCCCCTTTACTGCTTGACTCTGTTTCTCCATTCCTTTATCCTTCGAAGATTAAAAAAATCCAATAATAGAGGGGGATAGTTCAGCATGCAGCCAAAGACTGCTTATATATTTCCCGGGCAGGGATCTCAGTATTTGGGGATGGGACATGATTTGTATGATAATTTCGAGATTGCCTCCTTTGTATTTTACAGGGCGAACAGGCTATTTAAGAAGGAGTTCGAAAAGATCATATTCGGCAAGATGCCAGACAGGTTTGCTGACCGTGTAGGGGTCCTGAAAACACATTTAGACAAACAGGTTCAGATTGCTACCTACATTACCTCTTGGGCAGCCTTTTGCTCCTTTAGAGAAAAACTGAACACGGAGGAGCTGAGTCTCACGCCAGAGGTGATGGCTGGACATAGTTTCGGGGAGTATACTGCCCTCACGGCGGCAGAGGTTATCAACTATGACACGGGTCTGCAACTGGTCAGTCAGCGTGAGAAAATCATGATGTCGCATGCAAAGGAGGTAGATGGCAGCTTGGTGGCTATCATCAATAAGGAAAGGGCACTCACGCAGGACGATGTTAGAAACATTACCAACTATGGAGGCAGACAGGTTCTACACGTAGCGCTTTATAACTCCTCAAAACAGAATGTCTTTGGCGGCGTAATGAAAAACCTTAATGCCGCCAAGCAGCTGCTCAAGGGATCAGAATTCAGGGTTGTAGATCTACCGGTCTTGGGTCCATGGCATACCCCATTGATGAATGCCGCGAGTGAAGGTCTAAAAAGTTATATCGAACAGGAGGGTTTCTCCTTTAAGGCAGCGCACATTCCCGTTATAGCAAACACCTTGACAGATAATAACATTGACCCAAAGGTCGTTACTGATCCAAATGAGATCAAGAAGGAACTGGCGAATCAGATAGATCACCCAGTGTTATGGTCCCAGACGATTGCCAAGATTGTTAAGGAATACAAGGTCAAGAGAATAATTATCTTTGGCCCGGGAAAGATTACACAGAAGATAATAGAAGATGAGTATCCTGATGTGACGACCTGCCGTGTAGAGGATTTGCAGACCTTGGAGGAGACGATTGAGGAGATAAAGCACCCTGGAAAGAAGCTGACAACGACGGAGACGACCGGGGAAACAAAAGGTTCTAAAAAGGAGGGAGAAGAATCACCCGAGGATAGACAGCCTTCTGACGAACGAGGCGAATAGACCTTCTTTCCGTCAGGTCAGTTACTTGGGGGGCATTTCGCTCGATCCTACCTTCTTGTAAAAGAGTTGTTCAAGGGCGATTTCGTAATCCCGTGATCCCGGGATAAGCGACTTGTTGTGAGAGAGTTGTTTGACGATCTCCTTCTCAGTCCGTTCAAATCTCTCATTAATCTGACTGATGATGCCATCTATCAGTGTGTAGATTTCAAGGTCGGTTCCGTAGACATCTATTACATTAGGATCGTTGATCAGTACTTCCAGGATATATTGTGCTAAATAGAGGGCATATGGATTTGGGCGGGGGACGAGGGTCCGGAGAGGGGCGGTAAAGTATTTGAAGTCGAATTCACTGCTTTTGTAGGCCTTGTTGAGCCCTTGCATTATCAGGTCAGAAACTGCTTGCGGATTTTCAGTCTCGATTATCTTGTTAAGGAGCAAGGCCTGGGTAACTTTATTGTGAATCTCTGATAATTTGAACCTAAAAAATCGGTCCCTCCTGAGGGATTCCCTTCTCTCCTTTCTTTCCAGTCTATCTATTAACCTGTCCTGGGTTCTTCCACTATACCTGGGTTTCATTGTTTAACAGGCGCAGATTAGGCTACTCCAAATTTCATGTGTCTTTACTAGGACCTTTTTCGGACGTACCTTTGCCATCAACTTTGGTTGTCTCTTCTTTTCCTTCCTTTTTCGCTGGCTTATCTTCAGATGACTTCGATTTTGATGCGTAGTCAGTCACGTACCAACCAGACCCCTTTAAGTGAAAGGCAGTGTGTGAAATGATCTTCTTCACCGGTCCACCACATACCTCACATGTGCGTAAAGGGGGGTCAGAAAATTTTTGCCACGCCTCACTTAGGTGGCCGCATCTACCACATTTATATTCATAGATAGGCATCACTTCTCTCCTTTTTCCGCGATAGCAATCAAACCATACAGATATCCATATTCAGCCTATTAGGGCTATAGGAACCGAGGATATATGATAAATGTGGCAAAGAAAGTCCTTTCAGGATTTCATAGGTTGTTCGGTGTACAATCTTCTCTTCTCTTGTTTTGCTTTCCTTTTCCCGAGTGTCAAATCTCACCTGGAACTTGCAAAATCTGACGATATGCACAAGCTCATGGGTCAGTATATAAGCCAACAGGGGAAGCAGTGTAAGGTCTCTGTCTCTTTGAAGGGCCTTTAGAATTTGATGGTCCTGCAGACAGATAAGGTAAAATTCGCGGCTTTTATCGAGTATTTCCGTCTCTGCGCCGTCAGCCGCCATATATTTCTTCAAGACGGCAAATACATTATTTCTAATATCCTCCCCAAATAAATACGAGAGGGTTTTCACATCGAAAGGATGTCTTTTCCATTGTGACAGGGATAACTTATAATAGTTACTGGTCATATCTTCAGCAATATCCAGCGCATCCCTAAGAATGGCTACCTGTTTACGGTTAAAGTATTGCACCGTCATGAAAATCGACTAAAAGCTAAGTCTGAAAATTAGTATGTCAATAGTATTCCGTTCACCTAGCTGGTGGCGGTGCAGGGATTCGAACCCCGGACACTACGGATATGAGCCGTATGCTCTAACCACCTGAGCTACACCGCCACAACGGCTCTATTATGGTCAAAAAACGATCTTTGTCAATCAAATAATGGTATATTCTACCCCCTGTTCCGTACCACAATGATTGACAATAGATCTCAGATGAATTAGACAAGGAATAGTTTTAACAGCATGATTATGCTGCACGAGGAATAAGACATGAAATGCCCGCACTGTAGTAAAGAGATCAGCGGTATTAGGTGCCCTGGATGTGGTGAGACAATTCCCCCAGAGAGCAAGTACTGTCTTTATTGCGGAATCATGCTGAAAGATGATTCTCTAGGAGACGATAGTCTCGCCACTGCTGAAGAGGCAGGTGATTTTGATTTTGAGAATAGAATCCCGTGCAGTGACGGGACTTGTATTGGAATAATAGTAGATGGGAGATGTAATATCTGTGGAAAACGCCTTCGGGGAAAGAAAAAATAGGGGTTTTAGTGGGAAAGATAGGCTGATTTTCCATGTATGAATTACGGGTGATTACACAATTTGCTGCTGCACATCAGCTCAGAATATTTGGGGGAAAATGCGAGAGACTCCATGGACATAATTGGAGGATAGAGGTTAGTCTGGCAGGGGATAAACTGAACGATGGGGGATTATTGATAGATTTTAGAGAGGTTAAAGAGGCTACGGATGGAATTCTAGAAGAGCTTGATCACTCTTTCCTGAATGAACTCCCTCAATTCGAAAATCAAAGCCCCTCTTCAGAGAATATTGCTGTCTATGTGTTTGAGAAGTTGAGCAGCAAGCTCAATAATAAGCGGATCAGGGTCACCAAGGTAACAGCCTGGGAGTCGGACTCTGCAGGTGCGAGTTACAGCGGTTAACAACTCCCATTAAACCCTCCATAATCCTTTCAACGACTGCATCAGCGGAACTGCTTGCCCCGTTTATTCCTCAGGGGAGGAGAGGGGTTGACACGTGCCCCACTATGCTGTACGACGCCATTGAACTGTCGCAAAGTTACGGCTTGTCTTTTGAGGAGAACGACTTGAAATCCTCCTGGGAGTAACATTGAGGCCATTTACTTCCCTGACATTGGCGGCTGACGAGCAAGAGATCGAGGCTGGAGAGGACATGGTTGATATAGTTGATATAAGGGAGCGCTACGGTATTGCAGCTGTTTTGAGATTTAGCACAGCCTTTTAGAGCTTTATGGCGTTAAGCTCAGTAGCTCTGGCAGTGAGTATTCAGAAACGAGGAGAAGAAAACCTTTTTAAAGGGATCTTAGGAACCTCGGGAGACTCACATCCATAGGGCTTCTCCCCTTGCTTGTTATGGTTTTGCCAATTTTCAGAAGTTTTGATTTTGTGAGGTCTTGCAGGTCAGCGGGAAATTTGCTTTGTCCTTTTAACAAAGACCGACGCTAACGTGGTCCTGCTCGCTCTGCATCTTGCGCGAATACCATACTAAAGGGTTGGCTCCAGGGTATCAAGAGATTCACTGAGAGGTGAAAGGAGAATTCTCTTTGCTGATAAACGAGCCCTAGACCTCGTATCCCGACAGAAAAGCCCCCCAGATCGCCAACAGTCTTGGGCGGCTATGCTTGTCCCGGCAGGGGAAAAGGCCGCTATTCCCACCGCACTCAATTATAAAATCAAAAGCAGGGTCTCCCCAGATGCCCTCAATTTCTCCGGTCGCCAGGTGACCCTTTGTACCCGTGGTCTCGTGACTGAGATACAAAGGCCTGGTAGGGAGCTCCATATCCCTTTAGCTGACCGGTACCCTTGGAAATATCCTCCTTGCATCAAAGACCTGCGGGTGTGTGAATCCCCATCTTTTTGGTGAAATTCACCCAGATTTTGGGTGAAGATCACCTACTTCTTATCCATCCCAATGGCAAAGATGCAAAAGTCCGGGCTTACAAA
>Ga0209636_10002825_pt1 | contig 17705 bp, 17 predicted proteins | sample DeeMarSWOR152_54_FD_187464 | JGI IMG/M metagenome (GOLD analysis project Ga0209636, IMG submission 187464) | Marine sediment microbial communities from White Oak River estuary, North Carolina - WOR-1-52-54 (SPAdes) (version 2) | ecosystem: Environmental > Aquatic > Marine > Intertidal zone >... | reverse complement strand
TCTATTTCACTCCCCTCCCGGGGTGCTTTTCACCTTTCCCTCACGGTACTGGTTCACTATCGGTCATCAGCAGTATTTAGCCTTGGAGGGTGGTCCCCCCAGATTCCCACGGGATTCCTCGTGTCCCGTGGTACTCAAGAACACAAGCAGAGACTTTTCCTCTTCGCCTACCGGACTATCACCTTCTACGGTTGCCCTTTCCAGAAGCATTTGACTAAGGAAAAGTTTTGTCACTCTGTGGCAGACCTTGGAATCTGCCCCTTGCGTCTTACAACCCTAAAATAGCTTAGGATCCAAGCCCACTTAGCTATCCTGGTTTGGACTCTTCCCCTTTCGTTCGCCACTACTCAGGGAATCTCTGTTGATTTCTCTTCCTCAGGTTACTAAGATGTTTCAGTTCACCCAGTTTCCCCTCCGATATAATCGGAGCGCTTGGGTTTTCACCCAAGCGGGTTGCCCCATTCGGGAATCCCCAGCTAAGCTAGCTAGACAGCTCACTGAGGCTTTTCGCAGTCTTGCCACGCCCTTCTTCGGCTGCTGATGCCAAGGCATCCACCCTATGCTCTTTCTCCCTTGACCCACGCCAGGCAGAACACAAAACTTATTCAATTGTTAACGTGCAAAACTATTCTCCGTTGAGGAGTATGCTCATTATACAGCACGGCTTTTTTGCTGTCAAATAAACCCCAACGCCGTTAAATTTAATATTTTCAGTTTCCGAGGATAAAATCTGTCAATATGCCACTGCGAGCCTGATTTCCTCTCCCCTAAACCCCTCCCGTCATTGCGAGTCCCGATTTATCAGGACGAAGCAATCTCATCTACCTTGATGTGAAAAGATTAAGGGTATGTCCTGATTCTATCGAAGGATGAGGGTGATGTACCGCCGGCGCGGCAATCTCAGCCCCACCAGCCCCACCAGGATTGAGGACTATGCGGAGCTGCTCTACGCCAGCTAGCATTAAGTAAAGTTAACTGCCCTTATCGTATGGCTTTCTTCTTTTTACCACCCTGACGTTTGGCTTCAGGAGAGGAGGACGACTTGTACTGGGCCGCCTGTTCCATAATCTTGGTCATGTTCTCGGCCTCATTTCTCTTTACTTCCTCTACAACTCCTTCAGAACCGAGATAATCATATGTCTTATCTCTGAGCGTCTCGAGCAGCCTTATCAAGGTACGCTTGTCCTCATTCGATAGTGGCGACAGGATTTCCTGGATAAGCCCCCAGCCAGCTACACTTGCCAGTACATAGGCCTTCTCCACCTGGCTGGTCATAGTCACAAATACTGTCCTGCGGTCCTTCCTGTCCCTCGTCCGTCTGACCAGACCAGCTTTGACCATGCGGTCGATTATCATACTGACGCTGTTCACGCTACGGTCTAACCAGCGGGCTATGTCAGTTATTCTTACAGGCCCATTGATGTGTTTTATAGCCATAAGCACTGCATGCTGCTCCGTAGTGAGCCCGTATTCACTAAATACTCGATCCTCACACCTCAAAACCAGGTTGTAGGCTTGGCGCAACAGGATCCATGCTCCCTTATCTAGATTTTCAAATTCGAATTTTATCGTCATATTTATCTCCTCCTGCTATTTAATTAGACCTTTGCTCGTTTGTGCCGCCGCGTGGCAATCTCAGCTTTCATCATATGGCCTTCTTCTTTTTACCACCCCGACGTTTGGCATCGGGAGTGGAGGGCAAAGCGTACTGGAGCAGCCATTTCCTTATATTGGCCTCTTGCTCGGGCTCACTTATCATCACTTCTCCCCTGTCCACTCCATGATTGCAATAGCCTAATATTTCGTATTTTAGTATCTCGAGCAGACTGACAAATGCACGCTTGTCCTCAGATGATAGTGGCGACATGATTTTCCGCATAAACTCCAAGCCTGCCAGAGTTGCCGGTTTAAGGGCGGTCTCCGCTTTGCTGGTGCTAAACACGTGTACTGTCCTGCGGTCCCTCTTGTCTCTTACCCTTCTAACAAGACCAGCTTTGACCATGCGGTCGACTATCATACTGACGCTGTTCGTGCTACGTTCTAACCAACGGGCTACGTCACTTATCCTGACAGGCTCACCGAGGTATTTTATAGCCACAAGCACTCCGTACTGCTCCGTAGTAAGCCCATGTTTCTCAAATATTTGATCCTCACACGTCTTAAACAGAGTGTAGGTTTGGTACAGCAGGCGCCACAATCTCAAAACTAGCTTTTCAGATTCGAAATTTACCGTCATATTTAACCTCCCCCGATTATTCCACGGAAACTTTGCTCATTTGAGAAAACTCCACATTATAACACCTTTTGTTATTTAAAACAAATCAACATGACTGGATAATAGTTTTCTCCAGTCCCGCATTGTGTAAATCATGATTCACCCAAAACGTGCTCAACCAAGGCACTTACTCCAGAGGCATATTATCTATCAACCTAGTTTTGACTATCCTGACGGCTAAGGAAGCCAATGCCGGTCGGTCGATCAAGTTCAATTCTTCCAGTGTTTCGGCATCAGCAATGCTGACGTAGTCAATTTGGGCTAGAGGTTCTTTTTGAATAAGTGAGGTCACCTGCCGGCGAATCTTTCCAGCGTCCTTTTCCCCACCCTGCCTTAATTGGCGGGCTAAAGTAAGAGCCTTGAACAATATTGTGGCTGCCTGGCGTTCCCCGGGGCTGAGGTAAATATTGCGACTGCTCATGGCCAGACCATCGCTCTCCCTGACCGTAGGTACAACTACAATTTCTATCCCCAGGTTGAGGTCGGCTACCACTCTCTTAATGACCACCGCCTGCTGGGCATCCTTCTGCCCGAAGTAGGCCCGCGATGGCTGGACAATATTGAATAGCTTGGCCACTATGGTGGCTACACCCCGAAAGTGCCCCGGACGAGATGCTCCCTCAAGTCGCTCAGTCACTTTCTCCACATCCACCCAGCTACTAAATTCGGGTGGATACATCTCCTCATCGGAGGGGACAAAGACGATATCCACCCCCTCTTTTCGCAACAGCTCCAGGTCACGTTCGAGCTCTCGAGGATAAGCGCCAAAATCTTCCCTGGGTCCAAATTGAGTGGGGTTAACGTAAATGCTAACAACAACGGTGGAATTTTCTACCCTGGCCTGCTTCACCAAAGCCAGATGACCTTCGTGAAGATAGCCCATAGTGGGGACAAAGCCGACTGTTCCGCTGAGTTTCTGCCTTAATGCCCTTATCTCTAATATAGGCCCTACTACCTGCATACCGCTAGCTTTCAGCCTCTAGCTTCTTGACGAGGCTTTCGTCCATGGTGTAGCTATGTTCCATAGTGGGAAACCTGAGAGATTTAACTTCAGACATGTAACTAGAAACAGCAGTCTTGATTTTTCCAGCTAACCTGGCATATTGCTTGGCATGCTTGGGCACGAATTCAGTATAAAGGCCTAGAAGATCGCTGATTACCTGGACTTGACCATCACAATCAGGCCCAGCGCCGATGCCAATCGTGGGGATAGTCAGCTTCTGAGTAATCAGCTTGGAAAGAGGTGCTGGAGTGCATTCCAGAACGATAGCAAAAGCACCAGCTTCCTCCAAAATACGGGCATCGTTGAGCAATTTTCGAGCTTCCTCCACTACCTTGCCCCGTGCTTTAAATCCTCCTAATTGATGTATATACTGTGGAGTAAGCCCAATATGCCCCATGACCGGGATGCCACAGTCAACAAGGCGCCTCACTTTCTCAGCAACGACTTCACCCCCCTCCAACTTCACCACCTGCGCCCCTCCCTCCTGAATAAACCTTGCAGCATTATGTAAAGTATCGGAGACGCTGATATGGTAGGTCATAAACGGCATATCACCTACTATTAAGGCCTTCTCGGCTCCCCTCACTACAGCTTTGGTATGATGAATCATCTCCTCCATGGTCACCGGGATAGTTGACTCATAGCCCAACATCACCATCCCCAAGCTATCCCCAACCAATATCAAAGGCACGCCAGCCTCATCAACCATCTTGGCCGTCACATAGTCATAGGCAGTAAGCATAGGTATCTTCTCTTTCTTCTGCTTCATCTCCTTTATCTCGGTGATGGTAACCCGCATTATTTCCCCCTAAATTAGTAGGCAGTAGTCAGGCTTTAGCAATCAAAGGTCACCCCTGCTGGCTACTGACTTCTGAATTCTTTCCCATTGAGGAACCATAGGTGAGGAGTCAACGATTCTGTTTTGACTATCCACACGAACTATGCTCGGGGTTATGCTGATTGCCTCATCATCAGGAACCTGGCGATAAGAGAGGATAAGAACTATGTCACCCCTTGCCACCAGTCTGGCGGCAGCGCCATTGATACCAATAATCCCCGAGTTTGCCTCACCTTCGATAGCATAAGTGCCGAACCTGGCCCCATTGTTAACGTTTAGCACCTCCACCCTCTCGAAGGGCAAGATGTCGCTGGCCTCCATGAGAGCCCTGTCAATAGTGATACTGCCCTCGTAATCTAAATCAACTTGAGTAACCCGGGCCCGGTGGATTTTACTTTTCAGCATAGTTCTCATTTTCTATCTCCCTTCCTACTCCGATTTCATCGGAGTAAGGCTTTCATCTCTTCTGCCTTCTGTTCACTAACCTTGCCTTTAGCTAAAGCAATAGGAATAGTCTGAAGCCCTAGCTCTTTATAGGTGGTGAGCAAAGAAGGACTCCTGGTCTCAAGAGCGCTCAAGTGCCTCTCTATAGTGCCTGAATCCCCACGGGCAACAGGACCAGTGAGGCAGTCAGGCAAGCCGATGCTGTCAATATTGTTTATCGTTCCTCTGAGCAAAGGCAGCAAGGCCCTGGTCGCCTCCTTCGCCGATACCCCAAAGTCCAGCCACAAGTCCAGAGCTAGCTTAACCAGGGTCACCAGATAGTTACAAGCGAAAACGGCTGCTGCGTGATACAGCACCTTGTCCCCTGGCTTAAGCTCTACCCAGTTGCCGTTCAGGAGGAGAGTCAACTCCTTCAGCGTTGATAATAGGGGCTCTTCGGCTTCCAGAGCGAAGGTAGAGCCAGGCAAGTTTTCTACGGCCTGGGCAACATCAGCAAAAGTCTGCAATGGATGAAAGGAGCCAACAGCGGCCCCAAGTTTTCTTGCTGACTCCAGAATATCTACGGAATGAGCGCCACTGCAATGCACGACGCTCTGTCCTTCACGCCACTGGACTTCGCCGCACACCCGGGCTATCACATCGTCAGGAGTGGTGATGAAGACCAGCTCAGCAGCCTCTGCCACTTCCTGAGCTGTATGGCAAACCTGACAATTGGGCACCAGCCCTGCTAGCTTCTGTGCCGAGGGCAAAGTTCGGCTGGATACAGCCACCACCGGGCATCCCTTTTGAGAAAGCCGTATTGCCAGGGCAGTGCCCGTCGTTCCCGCGCCAATAAAGCCTGTCTTTATCACCTTTTACATCCCAGCCGTTATAGCGCCACACATAACCATAAATTAAAAAACCCTCGCGGCATAACCGAGAGGGTCATCACGACAACTCTTCTTGTCCGTCTCGGTCACCGCCGATCCAAGCGGACTTTTAATTACCCAGTTTTCTAGCTCACTGCCTCAAGGGTCAATGGCTATCTTACATGGTAATAAATCCGTATTATTTTGTCAACATTGCTGTTGCCAAGAAGCTAGAATGCCACCTTTTATCTTCAAGCCAACACTTAGATTGACATGATTGTTTGCGCGGGATATAATCCTTTTCGGAACGAGATATAAAGCATGGAAACGAAATCATCCCCAGACCCAGACCGTAAACGGCGACAGATTGCTATTTTCGTCCGATGGTGGTGGGGCTTGCTTTAGTGTAGGGCTGTAATTGAGGCATGTATGCCCCACGTCCCACCGGACGTGGGGTTTTTGTTTGCCGTGATATGGCCTAAGATTTTCCTAGGAGGCTGCCATTGGAAGTTTTGAATGAAGATACATTCAAGGAGTTGCTGGAAAACAAGCAATACAGGGAGTTGCGAGAGAGGCTAGCAGACTCGGAACCCACCCATATTGCCGACCTCCTGACCAGTATACCGGCAGACGAAGCAGTGATAGCGTTTCGCCTCCTCCCAAAGGATCTTGCCATTTCTGTTTTCGATGATATGGATGGAGCGTTTCAGAACCAGCTGCTTGAGGCGTTCAGTGACGAGACGGCGAGGAATTTCCTCGAAGCAATGCCGCCTGATGACCGGACAGAGTTACTGGATGAGGTACCCGCCAAGGTAGCCCGCAGACTGTTACAGATACTCTCGCCCGACCAGCGCCGTGTCACCCTGCAGTTGCTGGGCTATGAGGAAGAAACGGCTGGACGTGAGATGACCCCCCTATTCGTAGACCTGCACAGCGATATGACTGTGGCACAGTCTCTGGAAAGGGTCCGACAGCTGGCCATCACCAGGGAGACTGTATATGAGTGCTATGTCATGGACCGCCGTCGCTATCTTATAGGCACTGTTTCGCTCAAGGACCTGGTCATCGCTGACCCGAATGCCAAGGTAAGTGATATCATGAAACCGGACCCGCCCTTTGTCTTTACCCACACCGACCGCGAGGAAGTAGCCAGGGAACTTCGGGAACATGACCTGCTGGCAATTCCCGTGGTGGATGCAGAACAGCGTCTCGTCGGTACCATCACCTATGATGATGTGGCCGACATCATGGAACGAGAGGCCACCGAAGATATTTATCGCTTTGGTGCAGTACCGGGTACGGAGCGAGGTTACTTTGCCAGCCGTATCTTTGATGTTGTTCGGCGCCGGGGGGTATGGCTCCTCCTGCTTATCGTAGTGAACACAATTACTTACACCATTATTGCCCGGAATGAAGCGTTGCTTACCGGCGAGCTACTGATACTGGCTGCCTTTATCCCGCTGTTGATTGGCACCGGTGGGAATGTGGGAGCGCAATCGGCCACCGTCGTTATTCGTGGGCTGGCTACCGGGGAGGTGAAACCAAGACGAGCTCTGGCCGTGGTCTTGCGGGAGGCAGGGATAGGTGCTCTCCTGGGCATTGTCCTTGGTGCGGTTGCCCTAGGCTGGGCTTATGCGTTCGGCCGAAACCTAGAAGTAGCTGCCGTAGTGAGCACGACTTTAGTGGCAATCTCAGTGATGGCGACCCTGGCAGGCGGAGCTTTACCATTCATCTTCCGTCTACTCAAGATTGACCCGGCTCTGGTGTCCGCCCCTTTTATAACTACGATTATGGATATATCCGGCGTGGCGATTTACTTTGGGGTTGCGCAGATGATACTGCGATTGTAATCAGCCTACCGGTCAAGATAGAGAAGTTTAGGGGGTAAAGGAAAACTCGAAATGACGAATAGAATTGTCAAAGGCGCGAGGAGAAAGTCGAGAATAAAGCGGTTGCGGAAGCTGCGAACATCGATCGCCGAAAAGGGACTGGATGCTCTCCTGATTTCTCAGCTGGATAACCTCCGCTACCTTTCGGGATTTACCGGCTCCTCCGGATGGCTACTAATTTCAGGACAGAATGCAGTCTTAGCTACTGACTTTCGCTATGTTGAGCAAGCTAAGGGAGAGTCCCCAGAGTTTGAAATTATCCAGACTAAGCAAGAGTTACGTGACTGGCTTCCTGGCTTGGTCTCCGATTTGGGGTGGCACAAATTAGGCTTCGAGGCAAATTCTATTTCCCACGAGGGTTATCACAAGCTCAGCGAAGCAATAGAGACCAAGCCAGTTAACCTTGAGCTTGTTCCCACCACTGGCATAGTAGAGCAGCTTCGTTCCATAAAAGAGCCCGAAGAGCTAGGATTTATCAAAAAAGCAGTAGAGCTAGTCGATGCCGTCTTCGAACAGGCAAAAGGGATAATTCGTCCTGGCATAACGGAAAAGGCGGCAGCCTGGGAGATAGAAAAAATCCTTCGCCAGGAAGGGAGTGAAGGAATGCCCTTTGAAATCATTGTGGCTTCAGGTCCAAACTCAGCTTTGCCCCATGCTAAACCTACAGAGAAGATAATCCACTCTGGTGAACCAGTGTTGATTGACATGGGGGCCAGAATCAGCGGTTATTGCAGCGACTTCAGTCGCACCTTATTTTTGGGCAAGGCAGACAAAACCTTCCGGGAAATTTATAATATAGTTCTTAAAACACAGACCACTGCCATAGAGAGAGTTAAATCAGGCATGGATGCTTCCCAGGCAGACCAATTGGCTCGAAGCATTATTGAACAAACTGGCTATGGAGACGCCTTTGGGCACGGTCTAGGACATGGTGTCGGTTTAGCGGTGCACGAATTTCCCGTGCTTGGTCCCAACTCCTCCGATTCACTTGCAGATGGCATGGTTTTTACCATAGAACCGGGAATTTACCTTGCGGGACAAGGTGGTGTCAGGATTGAAGATATGGTAGTTTTGGAAAATGGCAAGGCCAGAGTGCTTAGCAAGGCAAAGAGGAATTTGTTATTCTGACAAGGAGCGAAGGGAACGGAGTGATAATCCACTATTAATAACCACGGAGGTTACTAAATGATTGATGCCGGGGAATTGAGAAAGGGAGCTGCCATAGAGCTAGATGGCGAAATATACCAAATCCTGGAATACCAACACGTTAAGATGCAGCAAAGACAGCCTGTAGTCAAGTTGAAACTTCGTGATGTTCGTAGCGGGAATGTCACCGAGCGGAATTTTCAATCTGGGGATAAAGTTACACCAGTATTTCTGGAGCATCGCCCAGTCCAGTACCTTTATAGCGATGGCGACCTCTACTACTTCATGGATAACGAAAGTTACGAGCAGATTATGTTAACTTATGCTCAGATAGGAGAGAGTACAAATTATTTAAAAGAGGGCTTGCTGCTAGAGATTTTGACCTGCAAGGGGAACACAATAGCCATAGAGCTACCTACTTCGGTAGAGCTTCAGGTTACGGAGACAGAGCCGGGCTTCAAGGGGGATAGGGCCACCGCAGGCACTAAACCAGCCAAGCTAGAAACGGGAGCAACCACCCAGGTTCCTCTTTTCATTAATACAGGTGACATTATCAAAGTCAACACACGCACCGGGGAATACCTGGAGAAGGTTAGCTAAGATTTAGGTAAGCTAAATTGATAAAAGCTGATTTACATGTCCATACCTGCTACTCTATAGATTGCCTCTCACCTTTGGAGCAAATAGTCGAGCGCTGCCTCGAGCTAGGCATAAATTGTATAGCTGTAGCTGACCACAACACCATTGCTGGCGCCTTAAAGCTAAGGGAAATTGCCCCATTTAAAGTAATCATTGCTGAGGAGGTCTTAACACCTGTGGGTGAAATAATGGGGCTCTTTCTTAGTGAAGCAGTTCCCCGGGGATTGTCTCCCCAAGAAACAATATCTCGAATCCGGAGCCAAGGCGGTCTAGTGGGCATTCCCCACCCCTTTGGCCGGTCGCTGCCCTGGAATGCTAACCCTCTAACCTCGGCAGAAGTTTTATCCCAGGTCGATATTATCGAAACTTTTAATTCTCGTACGCCATTTTCTAGTGGCAACGCCAGAGCATGGAAACTAGCCAAAGAGCAGGGAAAGGCTGCCAGCGCCGGCAGCGATGCCCATACTTTGGGCGAAATTGGCCGAGCATATGTGGAAATGCCCGAATTCAATGGACCCGACGACTTCCTAAATTCTTTAGCTCAGGGCAAAATATTCGGGCAAAAATCTAGCTATTTTGCTCATTTTGCTAGCATGTGGGCCAGGATAAGGAAACATATACTTTGAGATTCTTCGCGGAGTTTACCCTGAGCGCTAAGAGATTGCTTCGCTCGCAATGACAACAAGCGAAGGGCTCGAAATGACATGAGTGAGGAAGATAAAGCAGGCTCGTGCTGAACATTGGTTGGTTTTCCACAGGGAGAGATGAAGCAGCCCGACAGCTTTTGCAAGCTGTGCAGGATAAGAGCCGCAGCGGCGACATCAATGGGAAAATTAGCTTCGTGTTTAGCAACCGCGAACCTGGTGAGGCGAAGGAAAGCGACCTCTTCTTTGAGCTTGTTCAGAGCTACAACATTCCTCTTGTCTGTTTATCTCACAAAAAGTTAAAGACTGGCGAAAAGGAACAAGAGTGGCGTATTAACTACGATAGAGCGGTAAACAAGAAGATTGAACCATTTGTTCCCGACCTCTGCGTTCTTGCTGGCTATATGCTCATCGTGAGTGCAGAGCTATGTCAGAAATACGATATGATTAATCTTCATCCGGCACCCCCCGGTGGCCCTACGGGTAGCTGGCAGGAGGTAATTTGGACTTTGATAAAAAATAAAGCCGACACAGCCGGGGCAATGATGCACCTGGTTACCCCTGAACTGGATAGAGGTCCGGCAGTTAGCTACTGTCTCTTCTCTATTAAGGGTGAACCCTTCGCTGAATATTGGCGGAAGGACGACAAAGATATGCTGTTTCGGCTTATTCGCCAGCACGAACTTGCTAGGGAATTTCCTCTTATCATCTTGACATTACAATCTTTGAGTCGGGGCGAGGTCGGCATAAAGGCCAGGAGAGTAATCGATGCTCAAGGAAAACCCATCAAGGGATACGATCTCAGTGCTAAAATAGACCGCGCAGTGGAGGGGAGTCTGAGATGAACTTGATCTGCTTTGACCTCGAGGGACCTATAGCTCCCCAAGACAATGCCTATGAACTGATGAAGCTATTCCCCCGCGGCGGCAAGATTTTCGAAGTCATCAGCCGTTATGACGATTTATTGACTTTAGAAGGTCGGCCCGACTACGAGCCGGGAGACACCCTTGCTCTCATCACTCCTTTCCTTGCTTATCACGGAATAGAAGAGGAACAAATCGCTGCTATGGGGCAGCAAGCTGGGTTAACCCCGGGGGCAACTGAATTAATCTCCAAACTTAAATCTCGAGGGTGGGAAATATTTTGTATTAGTACTAGTTACAAACAATATGCCTTCCCCATCACACAGAGAGTGGGCATACCCAGTGAGAATGTGGCCTGCACCTCTTTTCCCCTAGCGCAGATTCGCCAACTATTAAGCCAGGATGAATTTGCCTTATTAGAGCAAACAGAACACGAAATTGTAAATCTTACTCCTTTTACTGACGATACTAAAATAAGGGAATATCTGGACTATTTTTATTGGCAGAAATTGCCTCAAACAAGTTCGGGAAGGATTATAAGCCAGGTGAAACCAGTAGGAGGGAGACGCAAGGTAGAAGCACTGGAGAAGTTCAGCACCAGGATGGGAAAACCACTTTCTCGTTGGACGGTTGTAGGTGATAGCATCACAGATTTCAAAATGCTTCAGGCTGTCAACAAAGCAGGGGGCTTAGCCATCGCTTTCAATGCTAATGAATACGCCTTGCCCTATTCTACCCTGGGTCTGGCATCGGTAAGTCTATATGATTTGTGGGTGGTCCTGGAAGCCTGGGAGAAAGGTAGCCGCCACGCCGTTGAAAGGGTGGTCAAAGAGAGGGAGAAAGCTGGAGGAAGCGGCAATAGAGAGCATTTTCATTGGCTGGCTGAAGAAAAGGATACAGCTACTCCACTGGAAATCCATAAAAGGATCCGCCACCTAGTTAGGGAGGAAGCTGCCAAACTGGGCTAATATAGATTGTTTACTCTCGCCTTCCGGTCTCACGGAAGATCCACACGAGGGTAACAATAGCAATTATGGAAACGATGATGATGGTAATTAAGCCCCCCTTGCCCAACCCACCGAATGCTTCACCTGCGGCATAAACCGTAGCACCTACCTCCATCCAGTCTGACACCCCAGCTATCATCCTACCAGTTAAAACTAAAAGACGCCTCGGCTATTACAGGCAGCACTATTCGGGCGGGTTATTCTGCCCAGACCCCAGCCGCCGTTAATCGTAGTGCATCCGATTTATTTCTTGGGTGGCTTGCTAAGTATCTCATCTATAAGGCCGTATTCCACTGCTTGTTCAGCGCTAAGATAAAAGTCCCTGTCGGTGTCGTGAGCAATCTTCTCTACCGGTTGACCGGTGTGCTTAGCTATGATATTACGTATCATTTCCTGCATCCTCATGATTTCTCTGGCGGCAATTTCAATATCCGCCGCCTGCCCTTGAGCACCACCAACTGCCTGGTGCAGATGTATAGTCGAATTGGGTAAAGCATACCTTTTTCCTTTAGTCCCAGCACAAAGAAGAAGGGTGCCCATGCTAGCTGCCAAACCGACACAAATGGTGGATATAGGGCAACGAAGAATCTGCATAGTATCGTAAATAGCTAAGCCAGCGCTGATAATGCCACCAGGGCAATGAATATAAAGGTTTATATCCTTTTCCGGGTCTTCCCTCTCCAAGTAGAGGAGCTGAGCGATAATAAGATTGGCTATCTGGTCGTTGATCGGCGTGCCCAAAAAAACGATTCTCTCTCTGAGCAAGAGAGAATATATGTCGAAAATACGTTCACCTCGAGCACCAGTCTCAGTTACTGTAGGAATTATTACTTGAGATATTGTTTCCATCATTCCCCCTTTGTCATATTCTCAACATTGCCAATGGCTATTTGTAATAATTGGTCCATCGTCTTCTGAGTAAGCAGAGATTGTTCAATTGATTGCCTAACTTGGGGCAGTGAGAAGAACTGCCTTGCTTTTTCCTTATCCTCAGCATCATTGGTAATCTCATCTACCTTATTATCCACCTCTGAGGAACTAATTTCAATCTTTTCCGCTTCAGCCAACTTCCCCAGGACAAGACCCTGAATAAGCCGCTTTTTCGCTACAGGACGCAGTTCTTGTTTAAGTTCCTCTTCTGTTTTACTAGTCTTCTTCAGGTAATCCTCTAGCTCTCTAAAGCCCAAGCGCTGTGCCTCGTCTCTAAGAATCCCGTTAATTTCCTCGTCCTCCAAAATAGGGGGATAGTTCACCTCGCTGATTTCCACCAGAGCGTCAAGCGCCTTTTGCCTCAACTCCAAGCGATTATCAGCCTCAGCTTTAGCTCTTAAATCAGCAGCCACTTTCTTCCTCATATCTGCCAAGTTATCATAGCCGGCGCTCTGAGCCAGTTCATCATCAAGCTCCGGCAACTGTTTCTCCTTTATTCCGGTAACAGTGACTTTGAAAGTGCCTTCTTTGCCACACATTTCCTTAATAGGATAGTCTTCAGGAATAGTCAAGCTGAAAGTCTTTTCTTTATTTTTCTCAGCGCCCTGCAAATGAGAGGCAAATCCAGGCACTGGTGAACTCGAATCTTTATCTACCTCATATAATATGTCTTTGTGATTCAACCAGGGTCTCCCATCCACATTGGCTTCGATGTCCATGGTGACTAAATCACCCAGCTCAACAGGGCGGTCTACAAGCAACCATGCCCCTTGTCTTTCCCGGAACTCTTCCATGGCATCGGCAACTTCCTTCTTGGCGATTTTTACTGCGGGGCTGGGCTCCAGCCTTATGCTATGGTAATCGCCAAGCTCAATTTCAGGTTTGAGAGGTACTATGGCTTTGAAAACCACAGGCTCAGTTTGAATAATTTCTATTTCGGGTCTGGCAAGAGGTTCAAGCCCCTGAGACTTGATCGCCTGTCTATAAAGCTGTGGTATAAGATGCTCCAGTGCCTCATCCAACAAATTCTTCTTTCCTATGTGCTGCACCAGAACAGCTCGGGGTGCTTTTCCCTTGCGGAAACCAGGTATGGATACCTCGTTAACCAGGTGATGATAAGCCTCGTCCAGTGATTTATCTAACTCACCGTCCTCGGCTTCGATATTAAGGGCTATCTGGCGATTTCCCATATCTTCTGTGCTTACTTTCATGTCTCGTTCCCTGTCATTGTGGGTGAAGGACCTCGTGCTTCAGCTTGAGGTTCAGCTCATCAAGCTGATGCTTGCTAACATATGAAGGGCTGTCCAGCATCATATCAACGGCGTTCTGATTTTTCGGGAAAGCAATGACTTCCCTTATGCTCCACTCCCCAGCAAATAACATCACCAAACGGTCCAGTCCTATGGCAATACCGCCATGGGGCGGTGCTCCATATTCCAGTGCCTCTAAGAAACCTCCAAATCGGCTTTCCGTTTCTTCTTTGCTGTAACCAAGGAGGCTAAATATTCTTTCTTGAAGCTGACGATTGTGAATCCTGATACTGCCGCTGCCCAGTTCACAACCATTGCACACTACATCATAATGTTGACCATAGACCTTAGCTGGTTCTGTATCAAGAAGCGACACATCTGCCCATCGAGGAGCAGTAAACGGATGGTGCATGGGTTCCCAACGATTCTCAGCCTCATTCCTCTCCAAAAAAGGAAAATCAACTACGAAGGCAAAAGCCAGCAGGTCACCATCAGCTAGATTAAGCCGCTGTGCCATCTCGCGGCGTAACTCATCCAGTGTCTTGTTGACTACCTCCAGTTTATCAGCCACGATAAGTAAAAGGTCACCAGGCTTTGCTTTGAATCTACCGGCTATTTCCTCCAACTGGTGAAGAGTTAAATATTTAGCAGCCGCCGATTTTACATCATCCAAAGTTATTGCCTCTCCTGCAAAAGCCATGGTCGTTAAACCCTGAGCACCACAGCTCTTGGCTAGATTAATTAGTTCATCAAGTTGATGGCGAGTATAATGGCCACAGCCAGGGACGCATATTCCCTTCACCTTACCATTATTATCAAGGGCCGAACGGAAAACCTGAAAGTCAGTATTGGCGGCGATATCAGATATATCTTTGAGCTCCAGGCCAAACCTGATATCTGGTTTATCTGTGCCATACTTCTCCATCGTTTCTTTATAGGAAAGATAGGGAAAGGGCTTCAGTAACCGCATATCAGGTTTAGTAGCCCCCACAAGCGAAGTGAAGAGTTCCTCCATGAGCTGCAATATGTCCTTCACTTCAATGAAACTCATTTCCATGTCAAGCTGGGTAAACTCAGGCTGGCGATCTGCCCGGAGGTCCTCATCCCTGAAGCAGCGAGCTATCTGGAAGTACTTGTCAAACCCGGCTACCATGAGGATTTGCTTGAGCTGCTGTGGAGATTGAGGAAGAGCATAAAACTTGCCGGGATTGATACGACTGGGCACCAGGTAGTCCCGGGCTCCCTCCGGTGTGCTCTTAATCAAAATAGGTGTTTCAATTTCAACAAATCCCTTAGCGTCGAGGAAATCACGAATAAACTTTATCATCTTGTGGCGTAAGAGAAGGTTATCCTTCATCCTCGGCCTTCTCAGGTACAGGTAGCGGTTTTTAAGGCAAAGTGATTCCTCAACATCTTCATCCTCACTTACGTAAAACGGTGGCGTTTTCGATGGATTAAGGATGACAGCCTCTTTTACTACGACTTCAACATCCCCGGTAGCCAGCTTGTGATTCTCTGTCCCTTTAGGGCGGGGAAAAACATCTCCAGCAACCTGAATTACATACTCGCTACGGAGCGAGCCAGCTACCTGGTATGCCTCTTGTGATACCTGGGGATTGAACACTACTTGGACTATGCCTTCCCGGTCACGCAGGTCAATGAATACCTTCCCGCCATGGTCACGACGCCGGTGCACCCAGCCAGCTAAAGTCACCTTCTGTCCGGCATGGGCTTTCCTCAGTTCACCACAGTTATGGCTTTTGAGCAAGGATAGTCTCCTTTTCTGAATTGTCCATTATAGCGTATAAAGGGGCTCGCTTTCAATTGAGCCTTCGTCCAGCATCTCCGTCCATGCTAGGAATGCCTTTTTTCAGGAGGTGTCTGCGTGCATCGAGACTCCGGCACCGACTTATGGGACTAAGTTCCTATCACGTGCGGCGCTAATGAGTCGAACAGGGACTTTTGTGAGAGCAATCGGCACGTCTGTGTCCTTTAGATAAATTCTTGGTATAACGGCCAAAATCGGCGGTGGCTGTAAGCCGTCCGCATCAGCCAGTTGTTGTGCGTTAAATCCATTCAAGGTCTGTATCTGTGAGAGGACCTCCAGCGTTTCCCGTATTTAAAGTGCCGGAGGGTTCCACCAACATTATTGTACATTCTGTATCGCAAATAGGTTTATGTTCGACACCTTTGGGGACAACTATCAACTCACCTTTTTCTAATTCGAAAACTTTTTCACGGGTGGCAAGCTTCATTTGACCTCCTACAATGAAGAACATCTCATCTGTTTCTTCGTGGCTATGCCATACAAACTCACGCTTTGCCTTTATCAGCTTAAATTGGTAGTCGTTCAATTCGGCTATTAGTTTGTACTTATGTCGCTCTTTGATCAAACGAGCCTTTTCCTCGAGATTTACTACCCGCATTTGCATATTGCACCTCGCACAACATTAATTTTTGTATTATTGTGGTAAGTAGTAAAATTGTATCGCATTATTAGCTATTTATCGATGTATTGAGCTAAAGAAATCACAACTCTGCTAGTTCTTGAAGAACGGCTAACACTTCATTTTGAGGTACGTCAACACGAATTACTATTTTGCCAATATCTTGTAAGAGCACCCAGCGAATTGTCTTTCCCTTGGTCTTCTTGTCTAACTCCATAGCTCTTGTTATACCAGCCAAACCCAGGCCAGAAAAGCCAGTGGGCAGGCCGAATTTCTGTAATAAGGCTTGTTGGCGCTCCACTGCCGCTGAAGGCAAAAGACCTAATCGCTGACTCAACTTAGCGGCTCCCACTATGCCAATGGCTACCGCTTCGCCATGAAGAAAGCGCTTATACTGAGTAGCAGCCTCCAATCCGTGAGCGATGGTATGTCCATAGTTCAAGATGGTGCGTTTCCCTTCCCTTTCCCTTTCATCCTCGCTGACGACCTGAGCCTTGATAGCAGCGCTCCGGGCAATAGCCTGGGTGATTAGCTCTGGTTCTAGCTTTATCAGCCTATTAACATTGCTCTCCAGGAATTGAACAAATTCTTCATCAAGAATCATGCCATACTTAATAACTTCAGCCCAGCCTGAGGCCAGCTCACGCTGAGGCAGAGTGGTAAGAGTCTGAGGGTCAGCCAAAACCAGGTTAGGCTGATAGAAGGCACCAATAAGGTTTTTTCCTTCAGGATGATTAACCCCGACCTTGCCCCCGATGCTGGCATCAACCATGGCTAGCAGACTGGTCGGCACTTGTACCCAGAGCATGCCCCGCAAAAAGGTGGCAGCGACGAAGCCCGCTAAGTCACCTACCATACCTCCACCCAGGGCGATGATAATATCGTCTCGCTCCGCTCGATGCTCGACAAGAAAATCGTAAATCTTGATAGCATAGTCCATGCTTTTCGTTTCTTCACCCGGCGGCACTACAAAGGAATTAACTTCAAAACCAGTGTCCTTGAGGATTCCCTCAACTTTGCTGCCGTAAAGAGAGAAAACATTCTCATCACTAATTACTGTGGCTGTACCGGACAAAGCAGCTTTTTTCATCTTTTCGCCCAGCTTGTCCAATAAACCATAGCCAACAAAGACAGGATAACTTTGAGTCGCAGTCTCCACCAGGCAGGCAACGCCTTTGTCGATACCACTCTGAACTTTTTCCCTGTCATTGCGAGGAGCGTAGCGACGAAGCAATCTCCAGGCCCTTATTACCTCCTCCGCTACCTGGCTGATGTTTAAATTGTCGGTATGGACCGTCCAGTCAACATTAGCGTAGTAAGGCTGCCGGGAGGCTTTAAGCTGCCTGATGCGTTCCAAGGGGTTATCATTAGCTAGAAGGGGGCGAACTTCGGTCTCAGGACTGTAAGCAGCCTCACGGAACAAGCGCTCATAGATTGTCTCAGGTTTAGCCTCCAGGCAAACAATTAGCCCGGTTTTGGCAA
>Ga0209636_10002824_pt1 | contig 17706 bp, 18 predicted proteins | sample DeeMarSWOR152_54_FD_187464 | JGI IMG/M metagenome (GOLD analysis project Ga0209636, IMG submission 187464) | Marine sediment microbial communities from White Oak River estuary, North Carolina - WOR-1-52-54 (SPAdes) (version 2) | ecosystem: Environmental > Aquatic > Marine > Intertidal zone >... | reverse complement strand
GAACTTTCTCTGCTTCCAAGGCCCATTTGTTCATGGTCTCGGCGACTTTCTCCTGCTGTTCTTCAGCTACCCGGACATAAGCTGGATACATTTCAGTCACCTCAAAGGTTTCTCCCTCAATGGCGGCCTGAACATTTTCTTTAGTTTCTCCAATTCCTGACAGAGTCCGGAGATGATTGGTCGCGTGAACTTGTTCAGCAAAAGAATTAGCCCTGAAAAGCCGGGCAATGTTGGAAAAATTCTCCCTATCTGCTTTATCAGCAAAAGCCAAATATTTTAGATGAGCCTGGCTCTCACCGGCGAAGGCATTCTTTAGATTCTCCTCGGTCATCTTTTTCATCTTGTTACCTCCTTAAATTTCGATCATTCTTTGGATAGCTCCTCTTGCTCTCTGGCTGGCTACCGGAGGAACTTCGATTTTGTAAATCATCTCTTCTAGAGACTTGCGGACTTTCTTTAAATTGATTTTTTTCATGTCGGCACAAAGGGCCATATCTTTGGCAGGATAAAAATTCTTGTCAGGATTTTCCTTTTTCATTCGGTAGATGATCCCAGTTTCGGTAGCCACAATGATTTCCTTTTTCTCGGTTTTCCGGGCTTCTTTCACCATCTGCCCTGTGGAGAGAACTTTATCTGCCAAATCTATAACCTCAGGCCGGCATTCAGGATGAGCCCATACTTCTGCCTCAGGATAGAGCTTTTTTTTCTCCTTTAAATCTTTGAGCAGTATCCTGTGGTGGACATAACAGTACCCATCCCAGGGAATGATCTTCTTTTCTGTGAAACGGGCTACATAGGCTGCCAGGTTCTTGTCAGGAGCAAAAAGAATTTCATCCCCCTGCACGGAATTCACAATTTTAAGGGCATTCGCTGAGGTACAACAGATATCACATTCTGCCTTGACTTCAGCCGTGGTGTTGACATAACAAACGACTTTTCTTCCTGGATATCTTTTCTTCCATTCGATGAGCTCTGAAGCTGTAATCATGTCGGCCATAGGACAGCCGGCTTGAATTTCAGGAATGAGGACTGTTTTATCTGGAGACAAAATGGCTGCTGTCTCGGCCATAAAGTGAACGCCACAGAAAACAATGACTGCTGCTTCTTTGATCTGGGCGGCCTTTTGACTGAGCTGCAAGGAATCTCCTACAAAGTCAGCAACATCCTGGACCTCGCCAATCTGATAATTGTGGGCTAAAATAACTGCTTTTCTTCGTTTTTTCAATTCCCTGATCCTGTCAACAATTTCTTCTTTCTTCATTCCTCCCCTCGATTTTCCATTCCTAACATGGTACGGATAAAAAGGGAACAATTTCTTTTCTCTACTTTTTGAAGCGGAAACTGATTAATCCTTTTGGCTGCTTCTTCATCGAGATAACTAACTTTAGAGAAATCCAAAACTATTTTTTTTCCTTTTTTTATGCCTTTTTCAACTTCAGCCTGAAGTTCTTTTGCCCATTCCTGAAAAATCTTCCCTTCCAGAAAAAGCACTGTTTTGTTTCCTGAATAATCTCTTGTGGTTATTCTCAACATTTTATCTCTGTTTCTCCCTTTTTCCTTTCTCCTGCCTCTATTTCCATCTGGTTAATCCCTTTTATTTGGCTTTTCCAATTCCCCAACTGCAAGCTCTTGAGCTTGCGCCTTAAACTCTAACTCGAGTTGCTCCACAATGGGAGCACTCCTCCTTATCCTTCCTAGTTGGCTTGCCGCACTCTGGACACTCTACAAGTTCAATCTGGCATTTCTCACAGAAATCCTCCACTCCCTCGATAGGTCCCTCACAGTAAGGACAGTAGCATTTATCATCACCAGGTTCTTTGTCAGGTTTACTTTCTTTTTTTGCATTCTCTCTCTCTTTGTAATTTTCTATGGCTGCGTGAAGTGCATCTGCTCCTAAATTGGAACAATGCAGCTTATTTTTGGGCAACCCTCCCAACTTCTTGGCGACACTCTTATTGGTGATTTTCATGGCCTCATCTAAAGTCTTTCCCATGGCCATCTCGGTAACTATACTCGAGACAGCTATAGCGGCTCCGCAACCGAAAGTCTGAAACTTGACGTCTGCGAGCCGATTGTCTTTGACTTTGATGTAAAAACTCATCACGTCACCGCAGACAGGATTACCAACCTTTCCAACTCCATCCGCGTCTTCGATGACACCAACGTTGCGGGGATTTTGAAAATGATCCATCACTTTTTCACTGTAAATCATTTTTATCTCTCCTTTACTCTCATCTTAAACGGCGATAACTTCCTTGATATCTGGAATTTCCTTTTTCAAATGTCTTTCAATCCCCATTTTTAAGGTCATTTGAGCCATGGGGCAACCTCCACAGGCGCCTGTCAGTCTGACTTTAACCACATCATCTTTGACTTCCACAAGCTCAACATCTCCTCCGTCCGCTTGAAGAGCTGGACGAACTTTATTCAGAGCCTCTTCCACTTTTTCTTTCACAATGTGTTCCTCCTTTATATATTATCTAAAATTTTTCAAACTTTTTTCAAATTTTAAAACATTGAAATATCACGAATCATTTTTTTTCGCTATTTTATACTTAAAAGTTATCTCCTCTAAGTCCGTACAATTCTATAAGTGCAATATTGATGCCAAATTGAGCTTTTCTCTTTTCCTATTCTAACTTACTGATTAGAAAAAAAATACAAGAACATAAAAAAAATCAACTGGAATAATTCTCCTGATTCCCACCGAAATTTCGGTGTATTTGCGATATATCAGGGACGCTTAAGTGCTGTGATCCTGCCTATGCCTAATTTTTTCATGCGACTCTGGAGAGTGGAAGGCTTTAGACCTAAAATTTTAGCCGCCCCCTTAGGACCATAGATGACACCTTTTGTCTGCTGAAGGACTTCTGTAATATACTGCTCTTCATATTCCTGGAGGGGAATGAGTTTTTTATCTTTCTCTCCAGGATGGCGGAGAAAATAGGCTTCTGGGACTTCAAGAGTATCACCTTGGGTAATCACCAAACCATGCTCGATAATATTTTCCAATTCCCTGATGTTGCCCGGCCAAAAATAGTCCATAAAAAGCTTCATGGTTTCATCTTTTACTCTGTCCACCTTTTTCCCGATTTTCCTTCCGTAGATTTCTAGGAAATAAGCAACCAAAAGGGAAATGTCCTCTTTTCTTTCCCGGAGAGGACTTATCTCAATCGGAAAAACATTCAAGCGGTAGTATAAATCTTGCCTGAATTTTTTCTCTTTAACCAGAAGCTCTAAATCACGATTGGTAGCCACAATGATTCTCACATCAACTTTTATGGTCTTTGAGCTCCCCACGCGTTCAAATTCACCATTCTGGAGAACACGAAGAAGCATGGCTTGAGTTTCAAGAGGTAAATCACCTATCTCATCCAAAAAAATCGAAGCGCCCTCTGCGTATTCGAAGCGTCCTATTCTCCTCTGCATTGCTCCTGTAAAAGCTCCCTTCTCGTGACCAAAAAGTTCTGAAGTGATCAAACCCTCGGATAAAGCGGCACAATTGACTTTGACTAAAATTCTATCTTTTCGGGAACTGAGTTCATGAGTATATCTGGCAACCAATTCTTTGCCCGTGCCTGTTTCGCCCTTAATGAGAACTGTGGTATCTGTTTGAGCGACTTGTTGAATGGCTTGCTTCACTCTTTGAATGGCAGCACTCTTCCCGATCATTTCCTCGAAGGGATACTCAGATTTTATTTCATCTTTCAGAACAACAGTTTCCTGATAATACCTGTCTTTCAGGGCTTCTGTCTGAGCTTTTTTCCATCTCTCTTCTTCCAGCCTGATCGAATCGGTTATATCACGGAAAGTCCCTCTGTAACCCGAGATGATGCCTTGGGAATCTTTCACTGAAGCAAGAGAAAATTCAAGGTACTTCTTCTCTTCGCCAACCGAGAAAGTCAGAGTAAAATCAGCTACGTTTCCTTCCCTATCAACTTTTTCAATAAATTGTTCCCACTTCTTCCTGTCCAAATTTAGGTCACTTATTTTGATATTATGTTCCAGTAACCTCTCTGGAAAAGAATAACCCAGGAGATCAGCTCCCTTTTTGTTGATCTGATGAAAATAACCTTTGGTATCCAGTTCCAGAATCCCGACCGAGGCTGAGTTGAATAAAGCTTCTAGTTTCTTCTGGGCTTGAGTCAGCTCGGAGTAAAGCCGGGAGTTCTGGATGGCTATTCCAAGCTGAGGGCTCACCTTTTCTAAAAACTGAACTTTGGGAAGGGAGAAGAGTCCTTTCTTTTTATCGGATAGATACAGTTCGGCAATGATTTTCCCTTTAGATTTTATGGGAATCAGAGCAAGGGACTCGTAAGACATTTTATTGCAGACTTTTCTCAAAGGATTTCCGCTCAAATCAAGAGGATTTTTTTCCTGCCAGTCTAAAAATTCGGTTGTAGAATTTGTGTAGAACGAACCGTAATCAGTGATAAAAGGCAAATTTTTGTCGATCTTACCTTTTGCAACATAACCACATAAACAATCATCGAGCGTCACCCAGTGTTCTGAATCCAAAAAATCCTTTTCTAATCCCAGATGAGCATAAAAAGGGATATTTCCCTGCGAATCGATTATCCTGATGGCCAAATGATGACACTCAGTAAGGGCTTTCAAAATTTTGAGGATTTCAATCAAGGTGGTCTTCAAATCTGTCAGAAGGCTTACCTTCTCAGTTATCAGAGAAAAAATTTCAAAATCCTTGGCACCCCGATGACGCAATTCACCCATCTTTTGAGATACAGATTTTTTGGCCATATTTTTATATGCTCAGGAAAATCCTCATTCCATTCTTTTGAGGTGGCTGAATTCGCTCACCCTTTTGTGAACATCCCCTGTTAAAAATTTTAATGGATAGCTTGATTTATCACCAAGAAGAATAATAATCAGAATGAGAAGAAAAAAAGAATATCCCTCCTTCTAACAAAAGCACAAATTATGATAAAAGACTATTCTTCTTGGACGTTTCCAAGAAAATTCTTATTCTCTTTAAGAGACTATTTCTTCTTTTTTGCCTTCTTTACTGTCTTTTTGGCTGTTTTTTTAGTTGCTTTCTTGGTTGTCTTTCTAGCTGTTTTCTTTGCAGGCATTCAAGACCTCCGGCTTTAAAAAAAGTCATGCAATCATAATACCTTTACCATTGAGCAAACAATATGTCAAGAATATATCATATCGGATAAGTAAACATTTTAATTCAAGTGATGAAAGAGGAACTCACATTGGGGCAAAAGATGTGTGTTTTTGAGCCGACTGGTCTGAGCTTCTCTAGATAATAATTCTAGGAATACTATTGTTAATGCGGGTCACGATATCATAACTGATGGTACCGGCTAAATTGGCCAGGTAGTCTGCAGTAATTGTCTCTTCTCCATCTTGGCCGAGGAGTACGACTTCATCCTCCAGGTTTACTCCAGGTATATCTGTGATATCAGCCATGATAAAATTCATACATGTCCTACCGCGCAGAGGCGCCCGATGGCCTTTAATAAGGACATAGGAATAATTGGATAAGCTGCGGCTGTATCCATCATAATAACCCACAGGCAGGACAGCCAGAGAAGTCTCGCGGCTTGTCCTGTACGTGCATCCATAACCAATAAAAGCTCCTTGGGGAACCTTCTTAATCTGGGCAATTCTTGTTTTCCAAGATAGCACGGGCCTCAAGATAATGGGTTGGCGTTTTTTAAGAATACAAGAAAGATAGGTCTCCTTTGATGGCCACAAGCCATACATGCCTATGCCAACTCGGACCATATCAAAATAGGTTTCAGGAAAAAGTATAGTCGCCGCTGTGCAGGCAAGATGCTTAATCGGAATTTCAATTTTATGCTTCTTGAGCTTCTGGATTATACTCTTAAATCTTTTCAGCTGTAGGCGGGGATAACTGTGGTCAGTCGTATCTTCGATGTTAGCAAAATGGGAAGACAGACCTTCAATGACCAAATAAGGAAATTTTTGAATTTTTTTTAGGAAAGGGAAAACATCTTCTTCGTCAATTCCCTGGCGATAGGTCCCTGTCTCAATTTTGAGGTGAATAAACACTTTCTTCTTCAGACGACAGCTTATTTTATCCAAGAGATGAATAGTATCTAGATTGTAGACAGTTAGGCGCAGTCCACGGGCCACAGCTTCTTCTAATTCCTCTAAAGAGACATAGCCCAAGATTAGCAGAGGACAATCAAGGCCCTCGCGCCTAAGAAGAAGACCTTCTTCCAGCGAATGCACTCCCAGCCAATCCACTCCTGCCTCTAAAGCAATCCTTGAAACCTTCAGAATTCCATGACCGTAAGCATTAGCCTTTACGACTGCTAGAAGACTGATTTTATCACCGATTAAACTTCGGAATTGTCGAATATTACTGGTGAGGGCAGAACGATCGATCTCTACCCACTGCATGAATTTTCTGGGCATCTTCTCCATATTATCTGCTTTCTTCCTGATTAAGTCCTTTTTTCCTTTGAAGGGGATGAATACTGATCATTCCTTTTGAAGTTCTCTTGCTTTTTAACATGATAGGGATGACACAATAGACAATTTGGACGCTAGGCCATTTTTATCTTTTTGAGATCTAAAAATTCTTCTAACTCTTCCTTCCGCAGGACAGTATCTCTTCTTTCTGTACCAGTGGAAACAATGGTAACCTTCACCTGGATAAGATCTTCGACAAGTTTGAGATAGTCTTTGAATGCCTCAGGAAGGGATGCAAAATCGGTTGTTTTATGAATGGTGGATTTCCAGCCTTTGACTGCTTTATACTGCGGAACGACTTTCTCCAAAACCCAGCTTTCGGGGGGGAAACTCGGGAGTAGTTTTCCCTTATACTTGTAGCCCACACAAACTTTGATCTCCTCGAGCTCATCCAGGACATCAGGCTTTGTCAGAGCAATTTTGCTAATCCCGTTCAAACGGCAAGAATAAGAGACAGCCACCGCATCAAACCAGCCACACCGCCTGGGACGTCCGGTTGTGGCTCCAAATTCGTTTCCTCTTTCCAATAATAACTTTCCTCTATCGTCAAGAATTTCAGTAGGAAAAGGACCTCCTCCTACCCGAGTCGTGTAGGCTTTGGCAATTCCTAAAACTGTATGTATTTTGTCAGGGCCAATGCCGAGCCCGGTACAAACACCCCCAGCCGTTGGATTAGAAGATGTAACATAGGGATATGTTCCATGGTCGATATCTAAAAGAGTTCCTTGAGCTCCTTCAAAAAGAATAGATTTTCCTTCTTTGATTTTCTCATCAAGGAGCAGAGAAACATCTTTCACGTATCTTTTTATTTTGGAGGCATAGATGGCGTATTGCTTAAAAATTTTATCCGGGTCGAGCTGGGGCTGCTTGTAAATACCAAGAAGAATATTCTTTTCCTCGACATTTTCTCTAATCTTCTCCTGAAGGACAGATATATCCAGAAGGTCGCCAGCTCTGATTCCCAGGCGAGCTGCTTTATCTTCATAGGAAGGCCCAATGCCCCGGCAGGTGGTTCCAATTTTTTTTGCCCCGCGTCTCTCTTCGCTTATTTTCTCTTTGAGAGAATGATAAGGAAAGATAAGATGAGCCCCTTTGCTGATAACAAGATTATCATTGATCTCAGCTCCGAATTCCTTTAACTCTTGAATCTCTCTTAAAAATGCTTCGGGATCTATGACAACTCCGTTACCGATGAGGCAAAGCTTGCCAGGATGCAGAATGCCAGAGGGGATAAGATGAAGAACGATTTTTTTTCCTTTGACATACACAGTATGCCCGGCATTATGGCCTCCTTGATAGCGAGCCACGACGTCAAATGCAGGAGCGAGAAGATCTATGATCTTGCCCTTTCCTTCATCTCCCCACTGGGTACCTAAAACGAGTAAATTAGTCATAAATATCCTTCAGAGAATACGCTGTTTTTCTGATTAAGGAGGTTTTCTGAATGAGAATGAATTTTATCAGAACTCAATCCTCGAAACAAGGTTAAAAACCTAAGGCCACTTGAGCTGAAATGGTGTTGTTCTTAAGCTCGAGGTCTTTCTCCAGGTTGGAGTCATATTCAAGTTTAAAAAGAAGTGTAGGAGCAAGAAAATATACCAAACCGAAAGACCAGCGTCTTTTCTCCTCTAAAATTCCTCCTCCAGGATAAGAAGGCAGGACAAATCCTGGACCATGAAAAGGATCGTTGTATTCAAGATATTGGTAGCTCAGCACAGGGCGAAAACTGTCTATATCAAAAGAAACTTGAACAAAATACCCTTTGACCTCCCCAGAGGAGTAAGGCTCAGGATTTTCGAGCTTGGCTTTAGAATACTCTGCAAGAATCTGAAAATCTTCGGCTCTCCATACGAGATCTGCGCCTTGAAAGGTCAGGTACCTGATGTTGTCTTCATCATACTTCTCCCTGTAATAGGAGAAAGCAACCGCTAAATTTTGAGAGAGGAAGACACCTGCCCGGGCTCCCATGGCTTTATCCTTATTATTATCCTCGAACTGCTGACCTCCTCTTAAATCCTCATTCTCGCCCAATCCATTTCCAATAAAGGCTGAATAAAAAAAAGAGCTAATTTGGCCTTCCACCATCATCCCCAGGTCTCTCCATCTTGAAGGATACATCTCCTCCACATGGAGGGGTGGATTTATCAGGATTGTCTGATGAGGCCGGTTCATTTGGTTGTATTTCCCAAAGGGAACAAGAAAAATCCCAACACTGAGCATAAAAGACTCGGAAGGTTTATATCTTATCCAGGCCTGTTCGATTTTAATCTGAGTTTCCTCAGATCTTAACTCAGCCGCATAATCGAACTGGGGAGCAACGTCTCCAGAAAAAAGAAGCCCCAGCTGTGAATTCTTAAAGCTTCCCAGATAAGCATCACTTTGTTCTTGGCCTTTAATGTATTCCAGAGACAAGTAGCCTGCAATTTGAATTTGGGCTAGACCAGTAGAGAGGAGAGAGAAAAAAATAAGCAGAAAGCCGATACCTTTAATTTTCATAAGAGTGAGAAATCGAAATCGTCTTTTAAAAGCGAGTGTTTCCACTTCTCAATATTTTTCTTCTCAGAAATTGCACGGCTGAGATGGTCGACTCCTTTTTTGGTCCCTACCCAGACCGCACCAACAATGATTCCCTCCTGGAGAATAACCTTTTTATAGATGCCTTCTTCCTTTCTTTCTTCCTTTATCTCTTCCTGGGATTCATTTTCAGGATTAATCAAGCCAATGGAGGTGAGATAAAGGCCTGCCACTTTCAGTGTATTCCAGGGAATGGTTCCTTCATATTTTTTCTTCTGCCCAAGAATGTTGGAGGCCGCCAGCCGAGCCTGGGCAAAGGTTGCAGGAATAATACCGTAGATTTTTCCTCTATGCTGTAGGATATCCCCAGCAGCAAATATCTTTGGATCACTCGACTGAAGAAAATCATCCACAACAAGGCCGCGGTCTGTATCAAGACCGGCTTCTCTCCCGAGCTCAAGCTCAGGTCTTATTCCTGCTGCCACTATAGCCATATCAACTTCAAGCTCTTGTCCACCTTTAAATTTTAAACCCTTCACTTCCTCTTGGCCAAGAATCTCCTCCGTCGCTAAACCAAGATGGATATTCATTCCCATTTTTTCGATCTGGGATTTCAATAGAGAAGAACCCTGTTTATCAAGCTGACGAGGAAGTAAATATTCAAAAAATTCTACAACTTCAACCGAAGCTCCCCTCAAGCTCAGGGCTCGAGCGATCTCTAAACCCAAGAGTCCGCCTCCAATCACCGCTACCCTGTTGTGATTTTTTTGATATTCGAGAATCTCTAAAGCATCATCCAAAGTCCTGACAGTAAAGACTCCCTGTTCCTCGGCTCCCTTGAAAGGGGGAACAAAAGGGAAAGAGCCTGCTGCCAGGAGAAGGGAATCATATTTCTCTTTTCCTCCTCCCTCAACCTCTATCTCCTGAGAATCCGGAATGAGTTTTTTTACAGGCTTTTTGAGGTGGACTTCAATCTTTTGCTGGCTGTACCATTCCTCAGGATAGGCAAAAATCTTCTCCACGGGCAGATTGCCTGCTAAAAATTCGATAAGATTCGGCCGGGGGTAATAACGGTATTTCTCTTCAGCAAAAATATCAATCTCAACTTCTGAGTCAATCTCACGCAGGGTTTTGGCCGCGACAGTTCCTCCTAAACCATTCCCAACAATAATAACCCTCATTTTATCCGACTCTTAAGCCATTTTCTGAAAGAATTCTTTACCTACTCCACACTGAGGACAAACCCAATCATCCGGCAAATCCTCGAAAGGTGTTCCCGGATTTATTCCGTGTTCTGGGTCTCCCTTTTCTGGATCATAGATATAGCCACAAGCTGTACATTCCCATTTTTCCATCTTAATACTCCTCTATATATCTTATATTCGGATAAAACCGCACTACCAAAAATTGTCATCCCAATAAAGAGGTTATCCTAATCCCGAATTTAATCTGATTCCAGAACATGCTTTTCGTATTCTGTTTCCAGCTTCAATTTGTGAGATTTTTCTTGCTCTACTAAGAATTTGAATAACTTCTTCAGCTCTTCGCTTTCTGCTTCTTCGGCTAATTTTGAATAAAGCTTGACAGCATTTTGTTCTTTTTTGGCGGCAAAAATGAGAAGCTGCTGAAAATCCATTTCAGCATCCAAAGTGTCTTCTTCCAAAAAGTCGCTAATTCTCAAGTCTATAACCTGGGTCGGCTTATAGGATTCAACTTTTCCTTCGGTCAATTCCTGAAGAAGTTTCTTATGATTTCTCTCTTCATCCTGCAATTCCTGAAGCAACTTGCTAATTCCAGGTGTCTTTGCTACCTCGATCATGCTTCCGTAGCCCTGGATAGCATTTTCTTCTCTCTCGATGGCAAAATTAATGACATCATTAAAAGTGTTCATAGTCTAACTCCTTGTTTAAAGCTTTTTCAAAAGACTCATTATTCCTCTTTTTTAGTCATGGGTTGGTCGCAGCAAACTAAAGTCCCTACTCCAGCTTTAGTGACTTTGATTTCCTGACCGCACAATTCACACACCTAAGTCCTGCCTTCCTCAGCTATTGGATTTTCCTCCTCGATAAAAAATAAAACAGAGTAATCGCTTTTATGAATTGCAATTCAAAATAAATAACAATTATAATGAAATCCTATCCTATGTCAACGCAAATCAGAGAATAATTGGGAAAATCAGAGAGATGATTTTTTCTTCTTTCCTTTGTTGCTGTTAAAGGAGGTCCAATGATCGATGATTCCTTAGCCAAAAAAGCCAAGAAACAGCTCTACAAAGCAGCTCATGAAATCAAGCTCGATCCGAATATTTTGCGAGTTCTGGAAAAACCGATGCGGATTCTCAAGGTCTCCATTCCCATTAAATTAGATAATGGAAAAACCAAGGTTTTTACTGGCTTTCGATGCCAGTATAACAATGCTAAAGGTCCTGCTAAGGGAGGTGTCCGCTACCATCCTGATGTCTCAGAGGACGAAGTCGTAGCCCTAGCGGCCTGGATGACCTGGAAAGGTGCTCTCCTTGATTTGCCCTACGGAGGAGCTAAAGGAGGAATCATCTGTGATCCCCTAAAGCTCTCAGAGCCGGAGTTAGAAAGGCTTACCAGAAGATACACCACAGAGATTATGCCTATTTTAGGTCCCCACATCGATATTCCTGCCCCTGATGTTTACACAACTTCAAAGACCATGGCCTGGATCATGGATACCTTTTCCATGTTCAAGGGTTACACCGAACCCAGTATAGTCACAGGAAAGCCGGAAATTCTTGGCGGTTCCAAAGGTCGAAAGGAGGCCACGGGAAGGGGCGTGGCTATCATTACTCGAGAATTTTTCAAAGCCAAAAAGAAAAGTTTGAAAGGAGTCAGAATTGCTGTTCAGGGATTCGGTAATGTCGGAGGTCATGCTGCTCTTTTCCTCTCTAGAATGGGAGCCAAAATTGTGGCTGCCTCTGATGCTTCAGGTTGCCTTGTCAATCCAGACGGGCTGGATGTCTCCGGACTCATCGATTGTGTGCAAAAGCATGCCTGTGTCATAAAATGCCCTGGAAAGCAAATAGACAGGAATGAGCTTCTTTATCAAGATGTCGATGTTCTCATCCCCGCAGCTCTGGAAGATCAAATTCACCGGAAAAACGCCCCTAAAATTAAGGCCAGCATAATTGTTGAAGGCGCCAATGGTCCTACCACCCCAGAAGCCGATGAAATACTGGAAGAAAAAGGTGTTTATGTTATTCCCGATATCCTGGCTAATGCGGGCGGAGTCGTGGTCAGTCATCTGGAATGGGTTCAAGCTCTGAGCGGGCTTTACTGGGAAGAAAAAGAGGTCAATGCAGAGCTGGAGAAGAAAATGGTCAAAGCTTTCCAAGAAGTCTGGGAAAAGGCGACCGAGAAAAAGATTTCCCTTCGTTGCGCGGCCTATGTCGTAGCCATCGAAAGAATAGCCGAAGTTTATCGTTACCGAGGAATTTTCCCTTAAAGAAGATTATCTTCAGCTGCTCAATCACTTCCTGGATTTAACACCTCTTCTCCTTCTGACATCGAGAACAAAAAAAGCTGCTTCTTCCGCCAAGGCGCAAACGCTCAATCCTCTTCCTACATCGCGAGCAGGGAATAGATTCTTTTCCGTAGACTCGAAGGTGACTTTGAAAATCACCCTCCTTACCCTCAGCATCTTTGAAATCACGGATTGAAGTTCCTCTGTACTTAAGGGCTTTTCTTAATACAAAACGCATAGCCTTCCACAATATCCGGAGCTCATCTTCTCCCAGCAGAAAAACAGGAGTTAGGGGATGGAGTTTTGCTTCAAAGAGAATTTCGTCAGCATAAATGTTTCCTATGCCAGCTATGAAATTTTGATTTAGGAGCAGGCTTTTCAGCCGACCTCTTCGGCCCTGAAAAAGCCTTCGAAAACGGTAAAAACTCACTTCGAGGGGCTCAGGACCAAGCTGGGGAAAACTTAGAACTTCCGAAGTTAAATGGCAGGAGATAGAGCCGAACTTGCGAACATCCCTGAAGCGCAGCTCTTCCTTCCTGTCTTTGAAACAAAGGATGAAATGAGTATGTTTATCGATCGGATCCTTTGAAGAACAGAAGAGAAATTGGCCAGTCATTTTAAGGTGGCAGAGAAGGCTTAAATCACTGTCAAAGTCAATGAGTATCCACTTTCCCCGCCGACGAAGCCCAGTGATTTTTTTCCCTCTAAGTTTTTTTAGGATTTTTTCTTCTTTGTTCCCCACAATACCCGGAAAACGAAGTTTAAAGGAGGTGACCTCAAGACCTTGAAGCTTTGGAGTAAGGCAGCGGATAGTGGTCTCCACCTCAGGAAGTTCAGGCATATGCTTATTTTACTTGATTTGCCACTTTTTTTCTTTTATCATGGTGAGTCAAATATGAAAGCACGCAAAATATTTTACCTTTTCCTAGGTTGGATAGTTCCTGGCCTTGGCCACATTTCCCTGAAAAAATATTGGCGCGGAGCTATATTTCTTGGCTGCGTAGCGGCTATGACTGGCATTGGGCTTTTCATGGGAGGAAAGATCTATTCCTTCCAGACCGAAAATCCACTGACCATCCTCGCTTTCTTTGCCGATATTGGAAACGGACTTCTCTATATTCTCTCTAGACTCTTTTCCTTTGGAGAAGGAAATTTAAAAAATGTCACTTTTGAATTCGGCACAACTTATTTGGCCGGAGCTGGCCTGCTCAACTATCTCGTTGCCTTAGACGCCTTTGATATTGCTTTAGGTAAGAAGAAATGATTTTCAAAAGTCATATCATCTCAATGATTCTCTATTCAGCTTTTGTCTGTATTGTCTTAGCTCTCATCAGAAGACAGGAAAGAAAAGAACAGATAAAGTACGGTCTTTTTCTCTTTTTGATCATGGTGATAGGAGCTCTCCTCTTCGGTTGGTTCATGTATCTTTTCGCCACTTAACCTATTTTTGTTTCTAATTCCTAAGCATCTCTAAACCTAATATTTTTTGCCTTGAATCTTTTGGGAAGGTTGAAGCGACCATTAAAGATTTAGCCTTCAAACCCCGCACAACTTTTGCCTCGCTGGGGAAAAAGGTGCCTATTTTTGAAACCACTGGCCTGAGCTTCTTTGAATCAAAAAATCGATATGATATAATCCTAGCCGAGGAACTTCCTCATGTACGAACCTGTTATAGGTCTCGAAATTCATGCCCAGCTTCTGACAAAAACAAAGCTTTTCTGCGGCTGCAGCACCGAATATGGAAATCCACCCAATTCTCTCACCTGTCCTGTCTGCTTAGGCCTTCCGGGAGCTCTTCCTATCCTCAATTACGAAGCTGTGGTAATGGCCATCAAGCTAGCCCTAGCCATCAAGGCCCAAATCCATCTTCGCTCTTTGTTCAGCCGAAAAAATTATTTTTATCCTGATTTAGCCAAAGGTTATCAGATCACCCAGTACCATGACCCTCTCGCAACCGGAGGTTATTTAAGAACTGAATTGAATGGAAGTTATAAGAGCATTGGTATCGAAAGGATAAACCTCGAAGAAGATGCAGCAAAATCTATCCATGACGGCATGCCTGATTCCTCAGAAAAAACATATCTGGATTTCAACCGCAGCGGTGTACCTCTTTTAGAGATAGTCAGTAAGCCCGAGATAAATTCGCCCTCTGAAGCTGTCGAGTTCCTTCAGCTTTTCAGAACGACCCTCCAGTATCTGGGGATTTGTAATGGGAACATGGAGGAAGGGAGTTTACGCTGCGATGCCAATCTTTCAGTGAGAAAAAGAGGAACTCAGGAAATGGGCGTAAAAACTGAGATTAAAAACATCAACTCTTTCCGTTTTCTTCAGAAAGCCCTGGAGCACGAAACCCTTCGTCAGATTGAACTCATTAAATCGGGGAAAGCTGTTAGCCAAGAAACAAGATTATGGGATGAGCACCAAAATAAAACTCTCCCTATGAGGAGCAAAGAGGAGGCTCATGATTACCGCTACTTTCCTGAACCTGATCTTCCTCCCCTTTTCATTTCAAAAAAGCTCATTGAAAAAATAAAGGCCACTCTGCCTGAACTTCGCCACGAAAAGATAGAGAGGTTCAGGCAAGAATACAAAATCCCTCTGTATGATGCCCAAATCTTGACATCCTTCAAGAACTTAGCAGACTATTTCGAAAGGACAGCGATTAAATCGAAGAATCCTAAACAGGCCAGCAACTGGATCATGAGGGAAGTTCTCCAGTATCTCAAAGAGCAAAACGTTGAAATATCTCGATTCCCCTTGCCCTCAGAGAACCTAGCTGAACTTATCCTCTTAGTTGAGAAAAAAGAAATCAGCCTCAAGACGGCCAAAGAAAAATTATTCCCGCGAATGATTGCCACCAAGAAAAGGGCCTTAGAGATTGTGAAAGAGGAAGGATTGAGTCAGATTTCTGATGAAGAAAAAATCAAAGAGCTCGTTTTGGAAACAATCAAAAAGAATCCTCGTTCTGTAAAGCATTACCAAGAAGGAAAGACACAAGTCCTAGGTTTCCTTGTCGGACAAATGATGAAAGAAACTCAGGGCACAGCTAATCCCCAGCTTGTCAATAAGATCCTCAAAGAGAGCTTGAATAGTTTGTTGAGCTTGTCTAGCTTATCCAGTGTGAAAAGAAAAAAATAAACGCCATAAAGGAGAAAAACTAAAAAAAAGAGGAGAGAAACTGTAAAATGATTGAGCTCTATCATATCTGGAAGCAGTACCAGAAACCTCACTGGGCTCTCTCTGATATCACTCTTAAGATAAAGAAAGGAGATTTTTATTTCATTACTGGACCGAGCGGTTCGGGAAAGACGACTCTTTTAAGAATTGTTTACAGAGAACTCTTCCCCACCCTTGGACAAATCGTCATCGATGGCCGAAATACCCTTCGTATTCCTGAACATAAAATATATAGATTGAGAAGAATTATGGGTATCATCTTCCAAGACTTTCGTCTTCTCTTCCAGAGAAAGGTCTTTGATAATGTGGGAACCGTCCTCCAGGTCCTTGGAGTGCCTCGCAAAGAGATACGGAGAAAAGTATTCAATGCTTTGAGAATGGTTAACCTCCAGCATAAAATGTGGGAGTTTCCCTCCCGTCTATCCTACGGCGAACAACAAAGAGTGGCCATTGCTCGAGCTGTGGTGAATAACCCAAAAATCATTCTAGCCGACGAACCTACAGGAAACCTAGATCCAGAGCTAGCTTTTGAAATCATGAGCGTGTTCAAGGAAATAAATAAACAAGGCACCACCATCATTGTGGCCACCCACGATAGAGAACTGATTCGCCACTTTGGATATAAAATATTATTCCTTCACCAGGGAAAACTCATCGGAAAGGAAGGACTCTAATTACTCAAAAACTATCCTATCTCATTCGGCAGACCATAAATAATCTCTGGCAGTACAGGGTGCGGAACATCTTCTCTGTGACCATTATTTGTTTATCTCTCTTGTTCCTCGGAATATTTCTCTCTCTTTCCAACAATCTTCAGTACACGGCCCAGGAGCTTTCTAAAAATATGGTGGCTGTATTTTTCCTCAACCAGGAAACTCCTAAAAAAGAGAAAAACCTGATTGAACAAACTCTGAAGAAATTCCATCTTGTAAATCATGTTCGATTCATCAGCTCAGAACAAGCCTTAGAAAAATTCAAGAAAGATTTTCCTGAACTTCGGCAAATTATCGACAATCTGAAGACAAATCCTTTCCCACCCTCGTATGAAGTTTCACTGAGCGAAAGAGCTCTAACCTCTAATGAAATTCTGGGCTTTATCGACGAAATGAAGAATATGAAAGGCATCGAAGATGTTCAATTCAACAGAGATTGGGTAGAAAAGATGCAGTCCTTCAGCAGGCTTGCAAAAGCAGTAGGCCTCTTTTTAGGAGGAATACTGATCCTGGCTTCCTTTTTTATCATCTCCAATGTCATTAAATTGAGTGTCTTCGCCCGTAAGGATGAAATCGAAATCCTCCGCTTGGTGGGGGCAACGAATACGTTCATAAAAACTCCCTTCCTTCTGGAAGGAATCGTGCTGGGAATAGGTGGGGGCCTGTTTTCACTCCTGTTTCTTTTTCTTCTGGCAAAGATTTTTCCCTTTTATTTGGGAACGTCCCTCGGAGTTCTCCATGAACTTATTAAATTCCGCTATCTGACTTTATCGCAGAGTTTTAGCCTGGTCGGAGGAGGGGCTTTTATAGGTTTCTCAGGAAGCCTGAGCTCCCTGTCTCGTTTCTTAAAAATATAAGAATAAAGGGGAAGCATCTTAAAATCTGTGATTCGAAGTTAGGGAAAAAGTTTTTGGGAAAACGGTTAAAAATCTGAGAGGTGCAAGGCTATTCCCAAAAACCTCTGGTTGCCGAAATTGGTTTGCTGAAGATTAAAGGAACTCAATTGAATATCTTGCTAGAAAGTGTATGTGCTGTTCTCAAGGGCTCCGGAATCCTGAATCTTGAACAGCGCAATACAAGTTCTATGGAAGTCGCAATATCAACTCTGTGACCGGGAGAAACAAAGATTGGCCTGACTCCTATTCGTGTTCTGAGGCAAACTCCCACTTTTTCTTGGCTATCGTTCATTATAGAAGTGTAGGCTCCTTTATGTTCAGGGGGAATAAGGAAAGGATAAATTGGGTTTTTGGCACATCCGATGGTGATAATATCTAAGAGGACTCCTACAAAAGAAGCCAACCCCATCTTTCGAGGATGAGCAATCCCATGACCATCGATTAAAGTC
>Ga0209636_10002823_pt1 | contig 17708 bp, 20 predicted proteins | sample DeeMarSWOR152_54_FD_187464 | JGI IMG/M metagenome (GOLD analysis project Ga0209636, IMG submission 187464) | Marine sediment microbial communities from White Oak River estuary, North Carolina - WOR-1-52-54 (SPAdes) (version 2) | ecosystem: Environmental > Aquatic > Marine > Intertidal zone >... | reverse complement strand
CTCCTAAAACTACTCCTTCATGGCATTGTATCCCTACAATCGTTGCGCCTCGGTTAACCAATTCCATTGCATATTCAACTTGAAACAGCCGGCCATCAGGCGAGAAAACGGTTATGGCACGGTCATATGCTCCTGGTGCCGCAAACACAGACATTAAATATCTACCTCACTATTTTCTTAACTCACTTGCAGACTGTCATATAACAACTAAACTAAAAACCTTTTCCTACTGATTCTCGCTCTTAGTTTAGGTCGTTACTCTCCTTTGCGGAAGATCTTGCCTCCGTCGTTGTAATCATCCATTACATATTTAAAACTACTTCCGCTGGTTTCTTCGCTTTTCTACAGCGATATATTCGAGTGTGAAGTCGAGTTTCTTAAATTAAGGATCGTAAGGAGTGCCTATCAGCCTTCGATATTCCTTTGTGAATGATTTTCTCATCTCTGTTTTTTGTGTTTCAGGAAGGAAGGATGAGTCAAGGGCGTTGAGAGTCAACTTAAAAAGTTCAGGTATAGTAAAGTTCAGTTGTCGATGAAGTTGGAGATACTCGTTGTTCATGTCTGTGTTGAACATAGATGGGTCGTCAGTGTTCGCAGTCACTTTAATCCCCTTGTCAAAAAATGTTCTTATTGGATGATTTCGCAGAGATGAAACCACTCCAGTTCTTAAGTTGCTAGTGAGGCACATCTCAATTGTGATGCCTCGCTTCAGAAGACAATCGACGAGTTCCAAGTCTCGACTTGCAGTAACTCCATGACCTATGCGCTCAACGTGCAGATAGTTTATTGCGTCCCATATACTCTCAGGTCCAGCAGCCTCGCCGGCATGTGCAACCAGATGAAGACCCATTTCTTTAGCCCTTCGATAAACATGTGCAAATGGTTTAGGAGGGAATTTTTCTTCACTGCCTCCTATGTCAATGGAGACAATGTTATCTCTCTTGTTCTCTATCCAGTCCAAAACTTGCATTCCAACATCTGGACCATAATTTCGAACCAAGTCAATTCTAAGCATGCATTGAATGTCAAAGTCTCGAAGTGCGTGACACACGCCTCTGTTAATAGCATCAAGCATCAACCCATAATCCAATCCTTCTTTCACATGATCGGGAGCAGAAAAGCTCGCCTCAACACACTTCACGTTGCATCGTGCTTCATCTTCTAGCATCTCATATGTAATACGTTCGAACTGGTCCTCACGTGTTATACACCTGAAAACCGTACTGTAGACATTAATGAAGTGAGGAAAATCACGATATTGAAAAAATCGACGAACGTCCTTCACTGTCTTAAAAGATTCCTTCAATCTCCCTTCCTTTACAAGCCAGAGAAGCGTCTCGGGTCTCGTCGAACCAACAATGTGAACATGTTGCTCAACCTTTGGCAAGGCTCTAATTAACGCTTCAACGTCCAACAAGCTCCATCTCAGCTTAGTACGTGCTTACGCACGGTTATAAGAGACTCGCCATCAAAAAGCCAAAAACACTGAAATACAGTAGGATTCGTAGAATTAGGTGGTCAGTAGGAAAGGATAAGGGTTCAGGAGAAGGGAAATGACTGGGAAAAAGGAAGTTGTCAGAAAGGGATATGACAAGATAGCTAAGGACTACCAAGCTGATCGGCATATTTTCGATAATAAGAAAGAAATGGAGGAATTTGTGAATTTGTTACCTAAAAACGCAAGAATCTCGGACGTTAGATGTGGTGCTGGATTCCCCTTTGCTAAGTCTTTAATCAAGTCTGGGTTTGCTGTTGTAGCAGTAGATTTTTCAGGAAGCATGCTCAAACTAGCCAAGAACAATGTTGCAGAAGCCAACTTGATAAAAGAAGACATGACCATGCTAGGCTTCAGAGATAATTCCTTTGATGGCCTAACAGCTTCTTATTCTATAATTCATGTCCCCAGAGAGAAACATTACTCGTTATTCAAAAGCTTTCACGAAATACTAAAGCCAAAAGGCATGATGTTAATCAGTTTAGGCCCGGACAAATGGGAAGGAACCGACAACTATTATGGCGTAGAAATGTTTTGGAGTCACTATGATCCTGACACTTCTCTGAAAATGGTAAATAACTCAGGTTTTCAAACCATATTCGACAAATACATCGAAAGCGGTGGAGAAAAACACTATTGGATCTTGGCTAGAAACGAGAAATGATCTGCACGTATTTCTGCTAGGCTCTCTTGGCCAGTAGATATTTCAAGGCAATTTCAGACACTTTCGCTCTTTGGGAATCCTTTAACCACGTTTCAAGCGTGCCTCGTACTTCTGGATGCCGACGCGACAAATAAAGCAATGCTGACGCGACCGATCGCCATACGTACCTTCTTTCATCCGTTGCAAGCTTTGTCAATATCTTCATGCCCTCTCGCCAGTTCTTGTTGCCTCCGTAAGATGCAAAAGCCATCGCTACATTCCAACGTGTACCTTCATCCTTCTTAAGGGACAATCTGCGTAAATGCTTCAAGGTGAAGTTTGGATAACAACGCAACAAGCCGTCGCCTATGGCAAAAGGTCCAAGGTTCTTCCTCACGTAAGCCGTCCTATCGGAAAGCAGCGGCATGAGTAACTTGAGAAGCGGTTCCTTCCACTCATTCTTTCTCAAATTCCCAGCACTTCGAACAGCAATTGCAACACATCTTCTAAAGTTGGGCGAAGAGTGCGTACCCCAAGCTTGAAGAATGGGATAGACCTGGGAAAAATGCCTTTGGAGGAGTTCGCCCCACACACCGTGGGTAACTTCTCGGACAAGCCAGTGCTCATCGTCGGCAAGAGTTGTCAGAATCTTCTCAGCTTTGTTTCTGTCTTTCTCCCACAGTTTAAGTAGCAATTCTGAGGCGTGGCATCTGGTGTGAGGATTTTCGTGCCTAGAGAGACTTATGGCCCATTGCCATAGTTTTTCTTCGTTAGTTAAAGCCTGCAACAACAGTTGTGAAGCCGACCAAGAAGCCTTTCCCCACTTGAGAGGAGATGTCAACTTGCTGAACTTCTCCAAATCATCTTGAGAGATGGCTTTCCGTAAATCACGTTCCATCTGAGATGATAGATAGAGTTTCATGAAAACTCATCAGAATTCCAACTCTATTATGTTTTATGTTGATCGCGACAATTAAAGTGGGAAAAGGAGCTATGAGAGAGATGCCTTCAACAATGAAGCTAAAAACCTTTCAAAAGTGATATATCATTCAACGGTCACTTCTTAGATTTGAAAGAGTGAGTGATAGAAACTTGGTTGGGAAAAAGAAGAGTTGGGTTGAGAAGTTAGCCGACAGTAAAGGCTTGCCAAGAGTGGAGAAGATTACTGAGAAGATGAGTAAAAGGTGGGGTACAGGCACAGTGGTTATCCCAGCGCCAATGGAAGTAAACGAAATGATGAGAAAGGTGCCTGAAGGAAAACTTGTCACTATTAATGAACTCTGGTCAGCCCTGGCGAAAAAACATGAAGCAACGATTGGTTGTCCTTTAACTACTGGAATTTTCGCATGGATTGCAGCGAACGCCGCTGAAGAACAAACACAAGAACGAAAAAAGGACATTACTCCCTACTGGTGCACTCTGAAGTCTGGCGGAATGATAAACCCGAAGTATCCTGGCGGAATTGAAAAACAGAAAAAGCTTTTGGAAAAAGAAGGACATAGAGTAATTCAGAAAGGCAAAAAACATGTTGTTGCAAACTATGAAGAATCATTGGTGAGGCTTTGAACTCTACAGCCTGTTTTCACTCATCTACTATTGAATGGTGAATCATCGGATGGGTTACTTAGCTTCTTGGAAAGTCTTGGAAGAAATGATTACTGACCTCCGAAAAAAAGGGATAACTCTTCCAGCAGACATAATAAGTGATTTGAGACACGCAAAAACTCTCATCAACGTTTTGAGAGCTGACCCAAGTCATTTGGAAACTAGTCAAAGAGTTGAGGAACACCTTCGTAGTGTTGAGTCCTACCTTGTTTCCGAAGGGCAGAAAAGATTTGGAACAGAGTATGTGGAAAAATGGGTCCAGCGGCTTAATGAGGCAAGCATGAAAGCCTTTGAAGAAGAGGAAAAGGAGACAAGGTACATTACAGGGGTTCCGCGTGATCAAAAATGGATTCGCGTTAAACCGTCCACCGAGTTACCTATCGAAGGTTTGAAAGCCTTAGCTGACGAATTGCATCTCTCATGCGATCTCCAAAATGATGGCAGCCTGCTTGTTCACGGCGAAGGCCAATGCATAAAAGACTTTGTCAAAAAGATGACAGCAAAATATGGGTCCAAAGCCAGTGAATGACTGAGTTCGCTTGAATTCCAGCATTATCTCACGTAGAAACTCGATGAAGAAGGGTGAAAATGAATAGTAAACTCGTCGTATGTTTGGCTGGTATGCCTGGATCGGGAAAATCCGTAGTCGTCAGAGTCGCAAAGGAAAGCGGCTACGATGTTGTTGTTATGGGTGACGTGATAAGAAAGGAAGCTGAAAGAAGACATTTACCGCCTGATCCAGCCAGTCTCGGAAGAATAATGCTTGAATTAAGGCGAACCGAAGGAAAGGCCGTCATAGCCAAGAGATCCCTCCCAAAAATAAGGAAAGCTGTAAGGTCTAAGGTCATTGTAGACGGCATAAGAAGTCTAAGCGAAATCGAAGAGTTCAAGAAAAATTTCGCAAGATTCAGCTTTATAGCTGTTCACTCGTCTCCTGAAACAAGATTCAAACGGATTTACCGTCGCCGAAGAAGCGACGACCCGGAAAATCGGGAAATCTTCCATGAGAGGGACATGAGGGAGCTAAGCGTAGGATTAGGCGACGCCATAGCTATGGCTGAATATATAGTAATAAATGAAGGAAAGCTGGAAGCCGTGAAAGATAAGACTGAGAAAATCTTGGGAAGGATTGAGGAAAAGTGGGCAAAGTAAATGTTTACGTAGAAGTTGAGATTAACCCAACTGAATCCGAAGATAAAGTAAGAGAAGCCGTCGAACGCATTTTCGGCAACATACCTGTACAAACAAAACCTTTACATAAAGGAAGGCTGATGGTTGCCAAAGTCGAAGGATTGGATGAGCTCACAAAATTCCACGATTTACTTCGTAGGGAACGCATTCGTAGCGCTGCGAGGGTAGTTCTCTTTGAAGGCTTGAAGGGGAATGTCATCAGTTTCTGTTTGAACAAGCAAGTTGCTTACGCTGGCCATGTATCATTTTCCAAAGAGGTGGCCGAATCTCCTTTGGGTCCAATAAAGGTTCGAATAGAATGCAAGAATCCGCGAGAAGTTATTAATTGGCTTGTCTCAAGAAGGGAGTAAAAGGATAGGGTAAAAAATGAGTCTGGAGAAAGTATACGAATACATTGACGCCCATGCCGATGGTTTTGTTGAAGACCTTGTTAGGCTTGTTAAACAGCCTAGTGTCTCGGCAAAAGGCGAAGGAATAGAAGAATGTGCAATACTCGTAGATAAAATGCTCCGAGAGGTAGGGTTTTCAACAAGAATTATTCGCGGGGAAAAGGGACATCCCGTTGTTTACGGAGAAATTAAGACAGAAATATCTGGCAAGACTCTTCTGTTTTACGACCATTACGATGTGCAACCGCCGGAGCCTCTTGAAAAATGGATGTGTGAACCGTTCAGTGGTAGAATAACTAACGGAAAAGTTTATGGAAGGGGAGCGTCCGACAACAAAGGCAACTTTGTGTCAAGGTTAAAAGCTGTTCAAACGCTCTTGGAAGTCACAGGCAACGTGCCCGTAAACATAAAGTTTTTTGTCGAAGGAGAAGAAGAGATTGGAAGCCCAAATCTTGAACCGTTAATAAAGAGGCATAGAGATCTTTTTTCTGCTGATGCAGCCATTTGGGAGTTCGGTGGAACAGATAGGCGTGGCAGACCAAACCTGTATCTGGGCTTGAAGGGAGTTCTATCGGTAGAACTGAAAGCTAGCGGTGCATCCAGAGACGTTCACTCTGCAAACGCGCCCATAATACCAAACTCAGCTTGGCGTCTCTCTTGGGCATTAGGTCTCTTAAAGGACAAGGAAGAAAACATTTTGATCGAGGGGTTCCACGAGAATGTTCTCTCTCCCTCTCTTGAAGAAATTGAATGTGTGAAAAATATCCCTTTTGAAGAGGAGGAGTTCAAAAAAGAGCTCAATTTGAGGGAATTTTTGCAGAATAAGTCTGGACTAAAAGCCCTGGAAGCATTGCTGTACCAGCCGACATGCACTATTAATGGTTTGATATCAGGCTACACGGGCAAAGGATCCAAAACAGTGCTGCCACACGAAGCAAGTGCAAAGCTGGACTTCAGATTAGTTCCAAACCAGAATCCCAATGAAATTTTTCAAAAGCTTGTAGGATATCTAGATAAGCATGGATTTGGAGACATAGAAATAATCAGACACGGCTCTACCGAACCCACGAAAACACCAATTAACGATCCGTTTGTGAAGTTGGTGGCAAAAACAGCTGAAAAGGTCTACCGTAAGAAGGCTGTCATTTACCCCACAAGTGCAGGTTCCGGCCCAATGCATTTATTCCGAAACTACTTAGGCTACCCAGTCGTCTCAGCTGGGTGCAGTCATCCAGAGGCGAATACACACGCGCCAAACGAAAACCTAAAAATCGATAGTTACATTGAAGGCATAAAATTCATTTCCGCTCTGATCAGCGATTTTGCCGTGTAACAGGTGCCGACTTTTTCATGAAAGCTGACGTAACTGCTAAAGGCGCCGTTCTGTTGGGAAAGTACGTGGCTTGTGACGCTTCTGAAAATTCTAGGCCCTTAAGAGTTGTTACTCACGCTCACGCCGATCACATGGTTGGCTTACGTCAGAGCTTAAGGACAAGTGAGAAAGTTCTGATGACTGGGGCCACGAAGGATTTGATTGACGCTTTGCGCGGCCCGCTTTTTCTGATGAGCGGCTACGTGGAGACTCTTGACTACGACAGGACTCTTCAGTACGAAGAAGAGCACGTAACATTCTTTAGAGCTGATCACATTCTTGGTGCGGCTCAAGTACTTGTTGAAGATGCTGAGGGAACGAGGATCGTTTTTACTGGAGATTTTAGGATTGACCAGACTCCAGTTTTAGATAGTGATGTTCTCGTCATGGAAGCCACGTACGGAAGCCCCTCTTGCAAACGCTCTTTCGGCATAAACGTGAGCAATCTACTCGTTTCCCTAGTTGAGAAAGGACTGAAGCATGGCACAGTTTATGTTTTTGCCTATCATGGCAAGCTTCAAGAAGTCATGCAAATCTTGCACAAGGCCAAGGTTGAAGCTCCTTTTGTCGTGCCTGAAAGAGTTTTCCATGTCTCTAAAGTGTGCGAGAGGCATGGCATGCGTCTGGGACGTTTGACCTTGTCAGGGGAAAGGGAAGCAAAGGAACTCGTAGAAACGAATTCTCCACATATAGGCTTCTATCACATGAATTCTGGAAGCAAAGTTGGATCAGACAGTCTCCGTATTTACGTGAGTGGCTGGGAGTTCAATTCTGCTTGCCGCAAGGTCTCAGAGAAAAAATACGTGGTCGCCTTAAGCGATCACTCTGACTTTAATGGTTTAATTCAGTATGTTAGGCGTTCAAAGCCTAAACTTGTGATTACCGATAATTTCCGGGTTGGTCATGCTCAGTCTTTGGCCAAAGAGATTCGTAAACGCCTTGGGATCTCAGCTATGGCTCTGCCGAAGAAATAGTTTGCTTCGGACAGTGTATGGAATTGTTGTCTGTATTGTGTATTACGACAGAAGATTTATTTTCCTTCAGACGGCTTCATTTGATGTAGAATTCGGATTTGGATTCCGAATTCATATGCCTTAAATAAAAAGATATCAGACATTCGTGTGCCGGTACCAACATGCCCTCCCCATTACAGCCAGAATTCTTCGCATTACTGGGCATCGACCTTTTCTTAGCGGTAAGTCTGCTGACTTGCCTGTTGGATAGGCACTTTCCATGGCAGCTACCATATGTGTATCAGCTGGCGGCTTTAGCTGGCTTTGGGCAGCTCCTCGTAAGCCGAGAGTTCATGGCTTCTTTCGGTGAGTACATGCGTTTCTGGTACAGCCTTCTGTACTTAGTCGTGGCGTTGGCGAACATTGTTGCCGTCAATGTATATCTTGGGATAATAAAGAAGCTACTAAATTATGCAAAGGTCTTCACTTTCACAGTCACTTTTCCAGCACTGGCCTTAACGGCTTTCTTCCTGTCTAACTACGCTGAGATTGCCGTTCATCCGCTTGTAATGGGTCCGCAGATGTCTTGGGAAGCCACATTCGTAACCATAGTTGCCTTCGACACCTTCGTGGTGGGGTTGGGCTCGTATGTGTTCTTCAAACCCAAATGGTGGTACGTAGCCTTAGGCGCAGGCACAGCGATAACAGGCGCATGCATATACACGTTAGTTAAGCCGTCGTGGGGAGCGGCAGCCTTCATAGTTTCAGCGATAGCACTTGGAATAGCCTGCGTCATTGTGTTAGGCGTTAGTGTCTACATTCTTGCAAGAATTTGGGTAGACACTTTGAAAGAAAGAAAAAGAAAGAGGGAGGTGAAACAATAAAATGAAAATGAATTATAAGAAAAGCCTAAAAATGATAACACTATTAATAGCGTCAATACTCATAGCCACGGTCAGCGCTGAACTCTACGATAAAATGTACATGAAAGCCATACCTATTGGTGTAGAAGGAGTCGCAGTTAAGTTCACATCAGGAAATGAAACTACTGCTGCTGGCGGCAGCATCAACACGCCGGGCACAGAGGTAACCTTTGACAATATGAAAGGCAAACCAGGTGTCGAAAAAGTATATGGACAAGCGGTTAACATTACAAACACTAACAGCACCTATGACTTCAAGATTGAGCTAGAGTTAGACTCATGGACAGGCGCAGGACATGCAAATCTTACATGCATCAACGTCACTATTTATGATGACGCAGGGAGTAAGCAAGGCACTACAATTAACTTGGTTCCAGCTGAAACGGGTGCAACCACAACTAGTGAGTTAACGATACTAGCATCGAAAGTATGGAGTGTAGAGTGGGTGATTCTCTGGAAGGATACTGCAATCGATACAGACACGGTTGACGTAACATTGGTGTTGATCGTTAAAGAATAAGAACGATCACATCCCCTTTTTCTTTTCGTTCTCTCTTTAATTCGATACATGTAGCTTTGAGCTTACAAGACCGAATCTGCTAAGGTTTAAAAGGGGAAACCAAGAGTATTTCTATGTTTCCAGCAAGTATAGATAAAATCATGCGGTGAATATAATATGGTTAAGTCGTCTTTGGTTTCGGGTTTCTATAAGCTTAGTCCAGAAGAGCGTTTAGCTCTTGTTAGGAAGTTTGCTGGTTTATCTGATGAGGAGTGTGCTTTGCTAAGGAATACTGGTTCCTTGCCTTTGGATTTAGCTGACCGCATGATAGAAAACGTAGTCGGAGCCATACCATTACCTTTAGGCATAGCCGTAAACTTCCAAATAAACAAACGTGACTATTTAATCCCAATGGCTATTGAAGAGCCTTCTGTTGTTGCAGCAGCAAGCTACGCAGCAAAAAATGGGCATTATCCAACACTTTCAACATGGGCGAAAAACGGAAATGGCAGCCTAGTCGGCTCGATTGAGATGACGACGGCACTTGTGCATTGATTTGTGTATTTTCTATGGAGGAGTGTTGGAGGGATTTTTGCCCCATTTACATCTTGAGCAGAGTGAAGTAATGATGTGTTCGAGATACCCTGTTGAGCGGACAACATCTGTTAGAGTCAGAAGACCAATGAGACAACCGTCTTCAACTATAGGAATCTTTTTGATCCTCCGCTCGTTCATAAGCCTCATGGCCTCGCTGAGTTCGGTTTCAGGGTTTGAAGCTATGAGAGGTGTTGACATTATATCGCCGACTCTAGTCATTCTAGGATCTCTGAAATGAAGTAGAACTCTCTTGAGCATGTCCCGTTCTGTTATGATTCCTGTAGGCTTGTCGTTGTTCATCACGATCAGGCATCCTATGTCATATTTTGCCATGAGTTCAGCTGCTTCCTTTGCTGTTGCTGATGATTCTATTGTCATCACGTTTTTGGTCATAACGTCCTCTACTAATATTGACACAGCGTAACACTCTCATTTGTTCTTTGAGCCCACGAGGCATTCAAGTATTTGAGGGCAACCGAAACACTCGTCTGGAATAGGAGTGTTTTTTGGGAGACTTCCTAAATGTCCGAATTTGTGGGGGCATCCTTCAAAATCTTTTTTCCCAAATAAGAGGAAAGACTTCTTCGCTTCTTTGTCTTTTTTCCTTTTTTGGATTTCTTGGGTTAGCGCGTAGGCTCGCTCTTCAACATACGTTCTGGTGTCAACGCCTTCAGCTGGCTCTTCTGGAATACCTTCGCTTTCATCAGCCGACACTGGTTCTTCACTCGCATTTTTCTTGGCTTTGGCGGACATCGTCTGTTTCTTTTGTGTCTTTGTCTTCATTACAGTTTTTTCCACTTTCGGGAAGTCTCTATTCGGGGTGGATTCGTGCTCTTTCGTGGGTTTCAACTTGACAAGAAATATTGCATATGATGCTAGGATGATGGCGATTGCTGCTGTTAAGCTAATGTTGAGGAACGATAGATCAGGCGTGAACATTATCTTTCACTAGGGCTCTCTAAGTTTGAGTAATGAGACACCCAGCATATAGAAATATTGAATTCTACGTATGAAGCACAGGTACGAACCACTAAACTGTATAACAGAACCACAAAGTTTGGGCCAGCATGCGAATGGCACACCGGAGAGAGAATGTCGTCATTAAGTAATTTCAAATGCTATGATGTACTGAGCATATGTTGTGAGTTCTGGAATACGGATTTCAAGGTGTGCGTAAACATATGATATTCCTGTGCTGTTTGTTTCTGCCGTCATGGCTACGTATATGGTTTCTGAGTCATGCAAATCGTACCATGGGCCTTCATCTCCATTCACTGTGTAGTTGCCATTCTCGATTTTGATTTGACCTGAAGCTTCGTCACTGGAGTTGTGGAAGTAGATAGTGCAGTTCTGTAAGCGGTTAATGTTGGAGTCTGAGTGTTTCTTTAGTCTTATCTGCCAAGAATCTGTCTCAGTGTTGTTTAGTCTGAGGACATAATCGTACGTAGCGTCAACTGTCCAAACATGCAAGAGGGTTGCATCTATGTTCCAGCTGTCTTGAGTAGTGTCACCAGTTTCTGTTCCACCCAGAAATTGCACCGTAAAAGTGTTTGATGTTAAATACGAAGTTATCGACACGTTGTTCCATTGGCTCGCTGTTAAGTTCATAATCCAATGCCAAGAACTTCCTGTGTTGTTCCAAACTTTTACTTGAATGTTTTCTGAACCGCTGAGTGCCCCTGTTTTGATGCATAATTCCGCGTTTGGCTGAGTGTAATCTGCATTTGTCCACTGGACTTCCAAGTCCAACAAGTAAGTAGCGACAGTCGTGTAATTGGCATAAACAGACATGTCCTTGGCACTAAAAGTGGCTGTTCCAAAAGGGTCAGATAGGTAAGCTTCCCTTTGTGCGAATTGATTCGTTGTTCCTGTGTCCCACGCGTAAATTGTGCTGTCGCCACTAGCTGTAGTTCCAAGCCATAAAACCTCGCCAGCAGTCATTGAATATGCTGTTATAGGAACGGTATTCCAGCCTCCTGCTGGAGTAAAAGTTGCGTTTCTCAATAACGAGGAAGGAGAACCAGCGCTATCTGAATATAACACAACCCTTGGACCACTAGGAAGGCTCCCTCCGTCTAACCATATCGTTATGCTTGTTATATTCCCTGCTTCAGGTGCAGTAAACTTACAGACAATAGTGTGAGGGTTGTTTATCTGTGTGGTTAAACCACCAATAGTTGTTTTGCCAAAAGACCCGGCGCTGCTCAAAGTTTCTGTTAAATTATCGTAGATTGAATCCGGACCAGCCTGTTGTGCAGTAAAGTTTGAATGCATGCCTTTATCTGCGCTGGAATCCACGTTAGGATCATTGTTGTCTACGTAGTCAAACAAAGGAGCCTCAACGCTAACTTTTGCACTTGTGCTATTCATGTAGATTGTGTTGGTGCCAACTATACCTCCTTCTAGGATTACGGGCGGAGCGCTAACCGACGTAGAATCTTGCATCAATATGAAATAATTTAGGCATCCCGTTACACTCTGCAAAGAGGAACCTAACAAAACGGAAATGGCTAAAACTAGCCAGATCAAACGTCGAATCCTTTCATGATCTAGACTGATCTTTACTCTACTCACAGATAGTCTCCCCAAGAACACTCAGGAAAAGGGGTGAAATGAGTTATTCTAGCACGTCTACTTCAATCTGTATTCCACAGTCATTTCCAGTCGTAGCCGCCGCTGGCGAGAGCGTTTCAAGCCTTATCCACCAACCTGCACTTTGCGGCACAGAGTAGTGACTTGTTTCACCGCTACTCGGCTCCAGTATCCAATCAGTACCAGACACAGTGTAGTTCAATGAGAACACGTAACCACTGCTATCGTAGACCAAGAATTTTATGCTAGTCCAGTTTCCAACAGCTGAAGTACCATTGGTAGGCGTGATGCTGATATGTTTCAACATGAATGAGTGGGCATTGCTGTCGTCCGTGTTGTTGATGTATACGGCTTGCTCATACGTCAATGTAGCGTTTGGATACGACTTTGCAGTCAGTCGACACCATGCATCGTTTACTGTTGAGCCTGAAGGTTCGTCAGGAGCAGTGCTGAACTTTAGGACTGGCGTAGAGACACTTACTTGAGGTTGCATGGTCAAGCTGTAGAATATAGCCGCGTTTGCCGTGGCGACAAGCAGTGATGCCAAGAGTAAGATCAAGAACTTCGTCCACTTCGTCATCTTTATGTTTGCTATTTTCACCTTTTCACCCCCTTCTCACTTTTTCAAGCAATTTCGGGCTGAGAAACACGGTGAGGCTAATTCCCAAAATCACAACAACGAGCGCAACGAGCAGATTCAGCATTAACGTTGGAAAAGCTGCTCCTTGAAGATAGGCGTAATTATACACAAGCATTATCGAAATGAACACCGTTGGAAAAGTCACTGCAGAAGACCAGACCTTAGCAAGGGTCCACCTCTTCTTTGAGACCGCCAAATACAGGTTAACAGCCACGACATTAGCCAAGGCAACGGCCAAGTAGAAAAGGTTATACCAGAAACGCATGTACTCGTCGAAAACTGTCAAGAAGATCCTGCTGACGACTAGGTGTCCGAAGCCCATGATAGCAGCTATCTGATAGACGTAGGGCACAGCCTTTGGAAAGCGGTCCTCAAGGAGACAAGTCAACAGACTCAGCAATAGGAACATGTCGCTGGATAGCATAGCAAATAGTTCTGGAAGTAACATTGTTTACGACTTCTCAGTCAGACTTAACGCACACTCCGATTCAGACCATGACATATTAAAGAGATATGAATCCAGAATCAAAATCGAGAATCCAGACCTCTCAAATAATCAAACAAGCAAATCCAAGCTTCTCAGGACAAATCGCAAGTCCGCAGCGCTCCTTTCTGAATGTGCCTTGAGAAAACGTCCAAGGAAAACTCATCATTCTAAAGACTTATATCATCACTCGCTGCTCGAAGATCCGCGAGTTCTAGAAGCACTTTTATGTCTTGCTTTTCGATATTAAGTGTTTATGGTGAAGGTTGAATGAATAAGTCGTCTCTGGTTTCAGGTTTCTACAAGCTAAGTCCAAAAGAGCGCTTGGCACTTCTCAGAGACTTTGCTGACTTATCAGATGAAGAGTGTGCTTCGCTGAGGAATACCGGTTCTCTGCCTCTGGGCTTGGCTGACCGCATGATAGAAAACGTCGTCGGAGCCATCCCAGTACCTTTAGGCATAGCCGTAAACTTCCAGATAAACAAGCGTGACTACATGATTCCAATGGCTATTGAAGAACCCTCTGTTGTCGCAGCAGCAAGTTACGCAGCGAAAATGGCAAGGCAAGGAGGCGGCTTCCACACAAGCAGCACACCACCAATAATGATTGGGCAAATCCAAACAGTAGGCATGAAAGACCCCTATGCAGCCAAGATACAAGTCATACAAGCAAAAGAAGAAATTCTAAAGAAAGCAAATGATCAAGATCCAATGCTTGTTTCCGTTGGCGGAGGAGCAAAAGATCTAGACGCAAAAGTGATCAACACAACAAAAGGAACGATGCTAATCGCAGAGTTGCATGTCGACTGCAGAGACGCAATGGGCGCCAACGCTGTTAACACTATGGCTGAAGCTGTGACGCCGATAATAGAACGTATAACCGGCGGACGCGTCTATTTGAGAATAATCTCGAATTTGGCTACAAAACGCCTAGCAAGGGCAAGATGCATCGTGCCAAGAAAGGCTCTTGGTGGAGAAGAAGTCGTAGACGGCATAGTAAATGCTTACGCTTTTGCAGCTGCAGATCCGTTCCGAGCGGCAACCCATAACAAGGGGATCATGAACGGCATAGTAGCCGTCCTAATCGCAACATGCAACGACCACCGAGCGATAGAAGCTGGAGCCCACGCCTACGCAGTAAGAAATGGGCATTACACAACGCTTTCATCATGGGAGAAAAACGAAAACGGCGACCTGGTTGGCTCGATTGAGCTGCCAATGGCTGTAGGCTTAATAGGTGGAGCCGTGCGGACACATCCGATAGCGAAGATAGCCATAAAGATCCTAGGGGTAAAAACTGCTAATGAATTCGGTGAGGTTTTAGCGGCTGTCGGTTTAGCCCAAAACCTTGGTGCGTTGCGTGCACTAGCTCATGAAGGTATACAACGCGGGCACATGTCGCTTCATGCAAGAAACATTGCTGTGGCGGCAGGGGCAACAGGCGAACTGATAGACTTTGTTGCTGAAAAAATGGTTGAGGAACGCAAGATCCGCATGGACAGAGCAAAGGAGCTAATTGAGCAGCATTCGGCATCTGGGAAAGTCTAAAATGCAGACAAGCGACATCTGAATGCGGGAAAACGTATGAAGATAATCCCGGGACCTGCCTCCAAACATCTAGGGGAGGAAGTGGCAAAGCTCTCAGGCGTAGAAGCAGTGTCACTCGTTTTCAAAACCTATCCAGATGGGGAATCCTACGTAAGATTAGAAGGAAACGTGCGAGATGAAGAAGTGGCTATAGTGCAGACAACAAGTCCACCGCAAGACACAAGACTTATTCAGGTAGCATTAATCGCCGATGCAGCAAAGCGACATGGAGCAGAAAAAATAGCCGCCGTCGTGCCCTATCTGGCTTATGCACGTCAAGACCAAGTTTTCCTTCACGGTGAAGCCCTAAGCATCGAAGTTGTTACGCGAATGCTTAAGGCAGCTGGAGTCGACAGTCTAATAACAGTGAACGTTCATCAAGAGAAAATTTTGGCAAAATTTCCGTTCCCAGCAAAAACAGTGTCGGCGATTCCCCTATTAGCCCAGTACTTCAAGCAGAGAGGCTTTGGAAAAGCGTTTGCCCTTGCGCCAGACGATGGCGCACTCTGGCTTGCCGAAGAAGCAAAAACGGTTCTAGGCGGAGAATGTGGCTATTTGGAGAAACACAGGGACCTTTATACAGGAGAGATCACCGTGGAAAAGATATCGCTTGATGTAGGCGAGAAGACCGTGATAATCTTTGATGATGTGATCAGCACTGGAGGCACGATAGTTCTGGCAGCAAAGATCATGAGGGAACTTGGCGCAGATGAGGTCTATGCTGCTTGTGTTCATCCGCTTCTGATGGGAGACGCTGAGAAACGCATCCTCGAAGCTGGCGTTGAAGAAATCGTTGGAACCGATAGTGTTTCAAGCCGTGTGAGCAAAGTTTCTCTTGCACCCTTATTAAGCAGAGAACTGACGCGATAAAGGAGCATAAACGTGGCTAGAATTTTCTTCCTGCTTTCTGGCGAGCATGAAACTCTGTCAATCTCGGAATTAGAGGCAATACTTGAAGCAGAAGGCTACGCTTTTAAAACGTTAGAAAAGCTCGACCAAGTGTTGAGGCTTGAAGCAGATTTAGCCTGTGTAGAAGCTGTGAAGCACAGGGCAGCATTGACAAGAGTCTGCGGATTAGAACTGTTTAATTGTGAAGCAGAGACAAGCAAAATAGTCAGAACTACAAGTTCCACAAGCCTCAATGAGGTTTTAAAGGAGAAAGAAAGCTTCGCAGTTCGTGTGAAACGGATAAAGAATTATGCGCCGAAAATCGATGCGATGACGCTTGAGAGAAAACTCGGCGCAATTATACTGAAAAAAGAAGCAAAAGCCAAGGTAAACTTGAAAGCCCCAGACAAAACCTTCACTGGAATCCTAACGGATGGAAAATTCGTTTTCGGAGTGAAACTTGCTGAAATCCTGCCGAAACCATTCGTTGAAAGGCGTCCCACAAAGAAACTTTTTTTCCATCCTTCAGCAATGCAAGCCAAACTTGCAAGATGCATGGTTAACCTAGCCAAGCCTAGGGTTGACGAATTAGTATTTGACCCGTTCTGTGGAACCGGAGGCATGCTCATCGAGGCTGCACTTATCGGCTGCAGAGTCCTAGGCTCGGACATAAAGAGAAGAATGGCAAGAGGAGCATCTAGAAACATGGCTTACTTCAAGATTAAGCCTGAAGGCATTGTTGTTGCCGATGCTCAAAGCCTACCAATTACAAAGGTTGACTGTGTTGTGACTGATCCGCCCTATGGAAGGTCTGCAACCACTGTGAAGCGAACCACAAGGCAGATAGTTGAAGAAGTTTTAACAAGTGTTCGGGTATTGTTGGATAAGGGACAGCGAATTTGCATGGCTTCGCCAAAAACATTGAATGTTGGACTTATGGGCACAGCTTTAGGGTATAAGCATTTAGAGTCCCATTTCGTTTATGTTCACAGAAGCCTTACAAGAGAAATAGCTGTATTCGAAAAGGTGTAAAAGTATGAGTTTACGCGTTGTTTTCCTAGGTACGGCTGGAAGTGTTCCAACGCCGAAAAGAAGTTTGCCAGCCATACTCATACAACGTAAAGGCGAGCAGTTAATGTTTGATTGCGGTGAAGGCATTCAAAGACAGATGATAAAGGCGAAGACTGGTTTTCACAAGAAAATGAAAGTTCTTATTTCTCACATGCACGGCGATCACGTCTTAGGGTTGCCTGGACTTATGCAAACTATGGCTTTGCTGGATAGAGAAAGGAAACTTGAGGTTTATGGGCCATCTGGAATAAAGCGTTTTATCGAGGCGATTGAGGAAACAGTCCAATTTGTCTTGACTTTTCCAGTCGAAATTCACGAGATAGAGGAGCCTGGTGTTATCTGCGAAGAAGAAGAGTACACGGTTCAGGCTGTTTGGGCAAACCACGTAATCCCAAGCCTAGCATATGCACTAGTGGAAAAGTCAAGACTAGGAAAATTCTATCCAGAAAAAGCCAAAGCTTTAGGCGTTCCAGAAGGACCGCTATGGTCAAAACTCCAGAACGCACACAAGGTTAAGTTGCCAGATGACCGGGTCATACAGCCTGAACAAGTTGTTGGACCGCCCAGACCCGGAAGAAAAATCGTGTACACAGGTGACACAAGACCATTCAAGGCATTTGTGAAGTTTTCGGCTGGAGCGGACTTGATGATTCACGATGCCACCTTAGATGATGAGCTGGCTGAAAGAGCAGACGAAGACGGTCACTCAACACCAAGCCAAGCAGCCAGAAACGCAAGAAAGGCCAAGGTGAAGCGACTGATTCTTACGCATATCAGTG
>Ga0209636_10002822_pt1 | contig 17708 bp, 17 predicted proteins | sample DeeMarSWOR152_54_FD_187464 | JGI IMG/M metagenome (GOLD analysis project Ga0209636, IMG submission 187464) | Marine sediment microbial communities from White Oak River estuary, North Carolina - WOR-1-52-54 (SPAdes) (version 2) | ecosystem: Environmental > Aquatic > Marine > Intertidal zone >... | reverse complement strand
CTGTGAATTTCTTTGTTTCCTTTCTCGCTGATAAAACGGTCTTTGACAATTCGATACGGGTCTTCTCCAATTCTGTCACCTCTTGCTCCAACGATTTCCTCTCCTGCAATGCAGTCTCCACCTCTTCTTCAACTTTTTTCAGTTGTTGTACCACTTTTTTCAGTTGAATCCTTGAGTTCCTATATCCAGTCTTCAAAACATTATTGTATTGTGATTTGAGTGTTGAGATTTCTGTTTGAACCGTACCAAGTCTCTGTCTTGAACTAATTATTTCTTCTACAAGTCTATCCCTTTCAATCTCCTTTTCTTGTATGTAGGTAGGATCTGTCTTTTGCCTCAGTTTGACTAGTCCATCCTGGAGTTTTTGCATCTCTCTTCGGGTGACTTTTCTTTCAGTTCTGTACAGAACCATCTTTTCCTTTTCTTTTTCGATTTTCTTCTCAAAACTGGTAATGTGCCTGTCTATTCGTTTGGTGTTGGTTATTGTTCTCTTAACACTTCTTTTGACTCTAGTTATTTCTCTGTCAAGTGTGGTTACAGCTTCTGATAAACGGGCGATTTCAACACGAGTTCTATCGATTTCTTCATCAAACGAGGTTATATCTGTGTCTCTTCTTGAGAGATGGTTCTGGAGTGCAGTAACTGCTTCATGTAGGCTTTTTATTGCAGTGTCACTAGGGATGATTGTGGAAAAATCTATTGGAGCACGGTAGTAACCGCTTTCGATGGCGCCGCTTGGTTCGTATAGATCACCGTTTACTGTGACTGTACGGTAGCCTTCGTTGGATAAACTGAAGGCAATCTTGTCGTTTGATACTATTAATGTGTCGCCGAAAACGAAATGGACAGCGGGTTCATACTTCTTTGGGCATTTCATAAAGAAATGAGCTGCACCTTTGACTCCGTTTTTTTCCGGGATTTTCAAGGACTTATTTTTTAATATCCTGTCGGTTGGGATTATTTTGATTCTGCCGAGTTTCATTTTTCTTAGTGTTTCTGTGCATGTGAAGGCTGCATCGAAATCTTTTACAACTATTGCTTCAAGCCATCCGGTTGCTGCAGCTTCTATTGCCTTGTTGTATGCGTTGTCAACTTTTATTAAGTCACGGAGTCTGCCATATACGCCTGGAATTACTCCTAGTTCACCCAATTCTTCTATGTTTCTTAGCGCATTCTCTTCAGCTGCTACTGTTTCTGCGAGTTCTCTTTGTGTTGCAAACTCTACAACAGCTTCTCGTGCTGAGTCAGCTATTTTTCCAGCCTGGTCTATTTCGTGCTCCACAGCTTCTCTCTGTGTGATTCTCCGTTCAAGCATCTGTTTTAGGTTTTTTAGCTGAGTTTTCTGTTCCTTCTGTACTTTCTTAAGTTCATCCAATGATTTTTCCAGATCACTAAGCGTTTCTGCTAGTCTTTCTTTGCGCTTTGTTAGAGTTCGAAGCCTTCCTCTACGGATTTTGATGGCTTCTCGGCTTTTTGCGTTTTCAGACCTGAAGTGTGTAAGTCTTTGATATTGTCCATCAAGTTTCTGATCGATTTTACGGATTTTTTCACTGTTTCCTCCTAGATTTTTCCAAAGTTGAGTAACATTCTCTGCGAGGGCATCATGTTTGGCTTGTTTTTCGGTGACGTCTTCAGATATGCGTTTGCATTTGTGTTTTAACCGTCTGGTTTTTAAGTGATTTTCCTGAATTTCCTTTTTAATGGATTCATATTGCTGGTGGTTGTTTTTCTTGACACTTTTCAAACCTTCAAGACTTGCGCTTCCAGAGCTTATTTTTGTTGTCAACTCTGTTATTTTTGATTTTAGTTCGCCGATTTTTATCTGAATTTTTAATACTTGTGAACCACCTTCTTCAACCATTTCTGTACTCAGTTTTCGCCATTCACCTTCTATCTCTCTTCTTTTAGACCTAAGTTGCTCGCGTAGCAGCCTTAGTTTTTCAACTCTGGCTTTGGCTTTCTCGATTTGAGAGGAGGTCTCTGTAATATTCCCTTCTATCCTTGCGATGTCGTATGATAGCTTCACAGCTTCAAACTTTCTTAGTTCCTTTTCGATGAAAGCGTGCCTTAATAGTTCATTACGTTCCCTCTCAAGGGCATCTGTTCTCGTCTGCACTTCATCTATTCTCCCCATAGCTGTACGTATCGAAATGTCTGCTGCTCGCAGTTTTTCTTCTGCTTCAGCTTTCTCAGCATCATATTGAGCTATACCTACCAAATCCTCAATAATTCTTCTGCGTTCTACAGAGGAGATTTCGGCTATTCGGGTAATTGTACCTTGCAGAATTATGTTCTGACTTGTAGAGCTTACACTAGCCATGGAAAGAACTTCCAAAATATGCTTTCTTGAGATTCTTCTACCATTAAGTCTATACACACTTTGACCATTTGTATGAACTTCACGAGAGATTGTGACGGTTGACGTGTCAACTGGTATACGGCTATCTTTATTATCAAACTGAATTAGTGCCTTAGCTTTTACCACCCTTTTCAGTCCAGCTTTCTCAGATCCATGAAAGATTAGTTTGGCAGAATTTTCTGCCCTAAGCCTTCTCGTGCTCAGTTCACCTAAAGCGAACAAAAATGCGTCTACAATGTTTGTCTTTCCACTTCCGTTTGGACCTGTAATTGCCGTGAAGCCCTTATCAAGAATTACTTTGACATTTTTGGATCCGAATGATTTGAAGCCTTTAAGCTCTATTTTTTTAATGTAGGGCATACTGTTTTACCCTCACCTCTGTTATCATCATGTGATCCTAATAGTACATAGTTCTATAGGACTTTTCTATAAATAAATTAATCCATAGAAAAAACTCTTCATATTTTCTTTCTGTACGTTCATTGTTAACGATTCTTCTATTCGGTCTAAAAATGAAAATCCTAATTCAAGCTATGGAGAAACAGCATCCTAAAACTTTATAATCCATTTTCTCAGAATACAAAGTCTTGGTCTAACTTTGAAGGACTCAGAAAAATATGTTATAAAGCAAGTGAAACCAGTTCTGCTATGTCTAAAACTTCAAGTTTTCCTTCAAATCCTGTAGTTTTCACAGCATCTTCCAGAGTTAATAGACAGAAGGGGCAAGCAGTAGCTAATATTTCTGCTCCAGAGTCAACAGCGTTCTTGACTCGAATTTCTGCTAGGCGTTCTCCGGGGATGTCTATCCACATCCTTCCGCCACCGCCTTCACAGCAGAGACTTCGTGATCTTGAACGATCAAACTCCAGCAGTGTTACGCCAGGTATACTTTCAATGATTTTTCTAGGTGCATCATAGATGCCGTTTTGTTTGCCTATGAAACATGGGTCATGATAGATAACTTTTTTAGTTATTTCCTTTGAAAATATAAGTTCTCCATTTTCAATTATATCAGCAAGTAATTGTGTATGATGTTGAACTTCGAAGCTTGTTTCGCCGTATCGGTTTTTGAAGGAGTGAAAGGCGTGTGGACAACTTGTAACAACTTGTTTTACGTCGTATTTACTGAAGATTTTCAGGTTCTCATCAACTAGAAATTCGAATAAGCCTTTTTCACCCATCCCATAAACTTCACTTCCACAACAGTTTTCTTCAGTGCCCAAAGTTCCAAAGTCCACTCTAGCCTTTCCGAAACACTTTACAAGACTTCTCGCTATCTGTTGCACCCTTGGATCATAAGCTGGTGTGCAACCTACAAAATATAGAATTTCAGCGCCCTGTGAGATGTGCCTAACATCCAAGTCTTGAGCCCACTCAGATCTCTTACTTCTTATCCTTTCCCAAGGGTTGCCATTTTTGAAAATGCTTTCTAATGCATCTCGGATGGTAGATGCAATTTGTCCCCCCTCAACCGACATGCTACGAATGTCAATTAAGAATTCATACGGATCTATCTCTTTGGGGCAACGGATGCCACAGGTTGCACAGGTTGTGCAGCTCCATAATTCGTTCTGTGAATGTATGGATATCTCGCTGTTTATGACGACCTCTCGCATGTATCTTCTAACATTCAAGTTAGCTTTTCTGGAAACGGGGCAACTTCCAGTACACATTCCACATTGGATGCATTCAAGCAATTTATGTTTTTGAATAAGCTCTTGTGCATTCATTTTTTATGTCACGTTTGTCTAGAATAGGAACATAAGATTTTTTAAGCGTTTTCCTGAGTATGAAATAAATCAGATGCATAAATTGGTGGATTGCTGTAAATGGATAAGAAATCACTCAGAATCGGCATTTTCGTGTGTGAATGTGGCGGGAACATAGGTGATGTTGTGGATGTGCAGACTGTTATTGAAACCGTTAAAAACTGGGAAGGAGTCGTTGTAGCTAAATATAACAAATACTTGTGTTCAAAACCAGCCCAAGAAGTAATAATTGAAGGGATAAAGAAGAACAATTTGGACAGGATTGTAGTTGCAAGCTGCACACCGAGAATGCATCTTACTACTTTTCGAAGTGTTCTAGAGCGTTCAGGTTTAAATCCTTACTTACTCGAGTTTGTAAACATAAGGGAGCAGTGCTCTTGGACTCACGGTCCAAAACCATCTGAAGATGCTACAAAAAAAGCTATAACCCTAATTAGAGGTGGCTATGAGCGAAGCCGCGAACTTGAGCCTTTAGAAACGATAAGTGAAAAGGGATCACGTGAAATCCTAATCATAGGCGGGGGCATAGCTGGAATAACTGCCGCCCTTGAGCTCGGTTATTTGGGCTTTAAAGTGCATCTTGTGGAGAGAAAGTCAAGTGTAGGAGGCAACATGGCAAAACTGACAAAAGTCTTTCCAACCCTTGATTGTGCTCAGTGCATACTTACTCCGAGGATGGCTGAGCTTGGCAGGAACATCAACGTGAATTTACTTACTTATGCTGAGGTTCAAGAGGTTAGTGGGCGCCCAGGCAACTTTAATGTGAAGGTTTTCATGAAACCTAGAGGCGTGAATGTTGAGAAATGCAGGAGTTGCGGTGTATGTGCTAAAGTGTGTCCCATAGCAGCTCCAGACGAATTCAATGAAGGCTTATCACAGAGAAAAGCAGCTTACATAGAGTTTCCGCAGGCTGTACCGTCTGCCTATGTAATAGACTTCAATACTTGTACAAAATGTGGAAAATGCGAGCAGCTATGCCCATCTAAAGCCATAAATCTGGAAGACAAAGGAGAAATTGTTGAGTTGGATGTAGGCGCCATACTCATAGCTACAGGTTATGAACTTTATGACGCCCAAAAACTTCAAAATTATGGATATAGCATTTACAAAGATGTTATTACCATGCTGGATTTGGAGAGGCTAACTTCAGCTTCAGGTCCAACCGGTGGCTACATTAAGAGGACTGACGGTGGCGACGTAAGAAAAATGGCAATAGTCCTCTGTGCTGGTTCAAGGGATAAGAATAACATTCCTTATTGTAGTCGCATATGTTGTATGTATTCGTTGAAACAAGCCTTTGTACTTAAGAAAATGCTTGGGATAGACGTTCACATTTACTACACAGACATTAGGGCTACAGGCAAAGGTTACGAAGACCTTTATTGGCGAGACCAAGAAGCAGGAGTTATTTTTGTACGAGGTAAAGTTGCTGAAGTGTGGAAGAATAAGGATGGTGGACTTGTTGTTTTGGCAGAAGATACCCTAAACGGTAATGTAAAGGAGCAAGAATATGATATGGTTGCTTTGGCTACACCTATGGTTGCACCTTCCGGGCTTAAAGAACTTGCGGACAAAATGAAGCTTCCTCTAGGTGAAGACGGTTTTGTACAGGAGAAGCATCCAAAACTCGACCCCGTTGATTCTCTAATTACTGGGGTTTTTGTTTGCGGTTGTGCCCTAAGCCCTAAGGATGTTCGTGATACTGTTTCTGATGCTCTGGGATCAGCTGCCAAAGCTTCTCTATTCCTTAAAAGCGAGTACATATCCACAAGCCCTGAAAAAGCGTTTATAATCGAAGATTTATGCGACGGTTGTAGAATATGCCTCGAAACTTGTCCTTCAAACGCCATAACCATGGAAGAGGGAAAAGCAAAAATCAACCCGTTTATGTGCACTGGCTGCGGTGCATGTATACCTGTCTGTCCAAAGGAGGCTATCGACTTTAAGAATTCAACATCCAAGCAGATAATAGCTCATTTGAGGGGTGTTCTCAGCGAAAAAGAACCAGACGAGGTTAGGGTAGTCGCCTTTGTTGACAAGAATGTTGGATATACAGGTATGGATTTTCTGGGATTGGACCGTGTTAACTATCCAGAAAACATCCGAATCGTGCCTGTTCCCTCTACAGCCATCCTAGGCCTAAAACATCTGCTTTACGCCTTTGCCTATGGAGCTGACGGCATTCTGGTGATTGAGGGACAAGAGGATATACATGAAGAGTTTACAAAGAAGCGGATGGCTGAAATGAGGCGTTCTCTCGCAGAGCTAAAGATACAAAGCATGCGAGTCCGCTACAGCTATGTGCCTTTGCCAGTATATAAGAAAGCCGCAGATCTGTTTACACGATTTGCTGAAAGGATCAAGAATTTTGGGCCTCTATCTACTAAAGAACGCGAAGCTATCAACCAAGAGATTTCGGGTCGAGCATAAAACCGGATCGCAGAAAATTCTGGTAAGCAAGAATTCTAGGCCTCTGTAGTATTCAGCACTAAAACTTAGAGGCTTCCATTAAAGAGGTGCTGCATTTTTCATAGAAATAAGCGTACGCCAAAACGTGGGTGAAATCAGATAAATAAACCTTATCTTTATGGGAAGAAGCGCGCGCGTAGACCTTATGTTTGTTCAAGAAAGCAAGCTTATCGCGCGCTTCCTTTGGAACTCTTCTTTGTATTGTGTAGTCTTCGTTTTGTCCTTTCTCTTCACAAGATATTACAGCAAGAATTATATGGTAATTAAGGGGAAAATAGAAGGAAAAAGTAATAATGTCGAACTGAAACGTGTCGTTTAAGGAGGAAAGAAATCTTGGATCTAATTGTTTGTGTTAAGCATGTTCCGGAGACAGCAGAAGCTGAGATAAAAATTGATTCTGCTGGAAAGACAATAGAAAAAACTGGGCTTGTCTTTGACATTAATGAGTGGGATGATTACGCATTGGAGGAGGCGGTTCGCATAAAAGAGAAGTCAGGAGGGATAGTTACGGCAATAACTGTGGGTTCTGAAGATGCTGACAGCACTTTACGGAAGTGTTTAGCCAGAGGTGCAGACAAAGCGATAAGATTGACAGATGCGAAGTTTGAGGGTTCTGATGGTTATGCTATGGCAAAGATATTACATAGTCTGATTAAGGAATTACCCTTCCATTTAATATTGACTGGAGCTCTGGCTGGCGATGATGGCTATACAATGGTTGGACCTATACTTGCAGAAATGCTTGGAATCCCTCATGCAACGATGGTTAAGAAAATCGAGTTTAGCAATGATGCTGTCAAAGTTAACCGCGAATTGGAAGGTGGCTTGGAAGAAATAGTCGAGGTGAAATTACCTACAGTTCTTACGATTCAGACAGGAATAAATGAGCCGAGATACGTTTCTATCTTAGGCATCAGAAAAGCCATGAAGAAGGAGATAAAGGTTCTAGGCTTAGCTGACATAGGCTTAAGCGAAAACGATGTTGGAGAAGCTGGCTCTTGGATGAAGATAGAGAAGATGTTCGTGCCTCCCGTGGAGAAGCAGGCAGAATTCATTAAAGGAACTCCGGAAGAGGTTGCAACCAAAATTGCTGAAATAATTAAATCAAAAGGGTTGATATGAGTGACTGAAATTTTTGTTTTGGCAGAGCATAGACAAGGACAAATCAGAGACATAACCTTCGAAATGTTAACAAAAGGAAAAGAACTGGCTGGAAATACAAGCTCAGATTTGACAGCTGTTCTACTGGGTAAAGAAATAAGAAGGCAGGCGGAAATTCTTTCAAAATACGCAAAAAGGGTTCTGCTTGTCGAAGACACGAAATTGGAGAACTTCAACTCTGAAGCTTACAAGAAAACGCTGTCAAAACTAATTAACGAACATAAGCCACTACTAACAATGATAGGTCACACATCTTTTGGTGTAGATCTGGCCCCGAATCTTGCCGCCACTCTGAAACTGCCTCTTGCAACAGATTGTATAAACCTAGAGTTTGAGGGTGAAACTCTTCTTGTAACAAGACAAATGTATGGTGGCAAGGTGAATGTTAAGGCAACAGTCCGCAAAGCTGAAAGCTACATTATTACTGTTCGTCAAGCAGCATTCGCAGCTCAAAAACCAGCTTTAAACGGAGAGATTGTAGAAGCGTCTTCCCCGCTCACCGAAGAAATCACTAAGAAGCGTTTTATCATGTATGTCCTACCTCCTCCTGGTGGGATTGACATAACAGCCGCAGATGCATTGGTTGGTGTTGGACGAGGAATAAAAGATGAAGGTAACATGCCTATTGTGGAGGGATTAGCAAAGAGTCTTGGTGGAGTGTTAGCGTGTTCACGTCCAATTGTCGACAAAGGGTGGCTGTCAAACGATCGCCAAGTAGGCTCTTCAGGAAAAACTGTGAAACCGAAACTTTACATTGCCCTTGGAATAAGCGGAGCCTTTCAACATGTTTTGGGAATGAAAAACTCTGACCTAATCATAGCTGTAAACAAAGATCCCAACGCTCCAATATTCAACTTCTCTGACTATGGTGTTGTTGAAGACTTGTTCAAGATAGTGCCTACACTGAAAAACAAAATATCTGAGTTGAAAGAGGCGAAGACATAATTTCAGAAATAATTTTAGTCTGAAAGGAGAGCGGACGAGTGCATTTTGAATTAAATGAGGAACAGAAGGAAATCAAAAAGGCTGTCAGGGAATTCTGCGAAAGAGAGTTAACACCAGAAATAGCTCTAGAGTTTGATGAAAAAGAAGAATTTCCCATGGATCTTTACAAAAAGGCAGCCAAACTAGGATTCACAAATTTGCGAATTCCAGAAGAGTATGATGGTCAAGGATACGGTGTCTTAGAAGATTGCATAGCAGTTGAAGAAATGTGCAGAGTAGATCCGGGATTGGGGGCTGCAATGTCACTTGGAATCTTGATGGTTCCTGACATCCTGTTAAGGCATGGAACCGAAGAACAGAAGGAAAAATTTTTATTGCCGTTAGCTAAAGGCGATGCGATTTCTGCTGCAGCGGTCACGGAACCAGAACATGGAAGCGATATAAGACGCATGGATACAAAAGCCGTAAAACGTGGAAACGAATGGATCATCAACGGCGACAAACAATTCATAACAAATGCTCCGATAGCAGACACTTTCATAGTGCTTTGTCAAACAGACCCGAATGCTACTCCTTCGTATAGAGGTCAAAGCATGTTCCTAATTGAGAAAGGCACACCTGGATTTGAAGCAACTCAACTCCACGGTAAAATGGGTATAAGACCATGCGTTACAGGCTCTCTCGCACTTAGCGACGTAAGAATACCAGAAAACAATCTGGTAGGCAAACTGAACAAAGGTTTTTATTACGCCCTTGAACTTTTTGACGGAACAAGAATCACGGTGGCTGCTCAAGCCGTTGGCATGGCTCAAGGATCCTTTGAACGTGCATTTCAATATGCCAAAACCAGAAGACAGTTCGATTCGCCCATAATCAAGTTTCAAGGAGTTTCCTTTAAGTTAGCCGACATGGCAATTAAGATTGAAGCTGCAAGAATGCTAACTTATAAAGCAGCATGGTTGTACGATGAAGGAAAGCCTGTCTCAATGGCAACTTCTATGGCGAAGGACTTCGCCGGCAGAGTTGCAATGGAAGTTACAGATGAAGCAATTCAAATCCATGGTGGATATGGGTATCTAGCGGATTATCATGTTGAACGTTTTCATCGTTGTGCAAAAATAACCGAAATATACGAGGGAACCTCAGAGATTCAAAAACAGACAATAATAAACCAATTAATGAAAATAATGTAACAGCACCTTATCTCTAGTACAGCTGCCTTCCTTTCCAAACCAGTCGAAAGAATCATGCTGATTCGTTAATTTTCTTTCCTGTTTTACTAATCCATTCATCGATTGAGATTGCAAATTGTTTTTCAACATCATTTCTGTGTATGCTATTGTACGTACAGAAGGATTTTATTTCGCCGTCTGGGGTAGCATAGTGAATTGCACATTTTTGAACTCTATCTATGTCAAGGTTCCAGACGTCTTGAAAATGCATTATTCCTATCATAACGAGTCTACGCATAAGTTGTCCCAGAGCCTCGTAGCTTCCTTTAGTTATCACATTCTTGAGCAAACCTCTAACAAGCTCAGACTTCACCATAGGTAAAAGCTTCAATAGCTTCATCTTTGCCCTTATTTTCTTTCCCTTAATCCCTGAATAGTGTATGTCCCAGAAGATTTCGGAAAATTTGTCAATATCTACATATTTAGTTATAGGCTTATAGGTGCCATCTCTATCAACGACTAAAAATGTTGCTGCTCCGCACATAGGATGCATTGTGAACTCCGGATAAGCTCGGTTCTTTATTGTCTCCATTCCCTTAGACACTGGAAGAGGCCAGTTGACAGGTCTCCAGTCCCATCTTATCACGGCTCCTTTTGTCTGCTCCTCTATTAGTTTTATGGCGTCTGGTATGGTGATACGGAGTTTCCTCAATTTGTCTTTTTTTGCTCTTCCAGCCATCGAAATCGGCTGAATGTTAATGCATCTGACAACATCATGATTTTCTACAGCGTACTGAACTATATCCCCTAAATGGTTATCATTCACGCCTTTCGCTAACGTAACCACTAGAACTATCGAGTTCAAACCTATCTCTCTTGCGTTTTCAATGACCTTTTCTTTTATTGGGACAAGATTAGGTCTTGCCCTAAGTTTCTTGTAGATTTCCTCTCTCAAGCCGTCAAATTGAAGATAAAGTGTGCCCATTCCAGCGTTTCGAAGTTTCCTGAAGTATTCTATGTCTTCTGCAAGGCGTAAGCCATTTGTGTTAACTTCTATGTGGGTTATTCCTGCCTTCTTAGCTTCTTTGATTAGATCTGGTAGATCGTTTCTTAAGGTTGGTTCTCCACCGCTGAATTGTAAGGCATTACAAGCCCAGGGTTTATTGCCTCTGAATAATGCGATCATGTTAACAATTTGCTCGTAGGACGGTTCATAAACGTAATTCGTTGCTCCAGCATAAGCAAAACAGATTGGACATGCCATGTTGCATCTGTTTGTAACATCTATTATGCCTAAGACTGTAGCTGTCCTATGCTGAGGGCATAATCCGCAGTCAAATGGGCATCCTTTCACTATCTTCGTGTGTGGATTCTCTAAACCAGTGCCCGTGTATCTAGCGTTATACCAGTTCTCGTAGAACCACTTAAAAAGTTCAGCATCTCCCCAATAGATATCCTCGAATTTCCCATGTTCAGGGCAAGTTTTCTCCAAATAGATTATGCCGTCTTCTTCATAAATTCTCATCGACACTTTTCTGAGACATTCGGGGCATATGCTAGCAGAATAAGACTCAAACCTCTTAGATTCTTCTTCAAGTTTCAACATTTTAATGGTCTTCCTAAGATTCGAATAACTGTAAGCACAGAAGCCATTAATATTTCTAGTCATCTGGAAAAGGTGACCCTGAGGTTAGAAGTGTTTCAGTAATCACTTTAGATTGAAAATCTCGCTGCCAGTGTGCGCCTGGGTGTATATGGTTACTAGTGAAGGAACATGGAATATTTGAAGAGGCATTTCTGCATAATTGAGTTTGTTGTCTGTAATGTTTTCTATGGAATGAATTGTTAAAGAAACTATTGCATGCGCGTAAGTTTTAAACATAAAATCACCCTTAATCGTATTATGATCTCTCTGTGGGAAGAGTTTCGAATGAACGGAAAAACCAAGAAAACTTATACAGGTAAATGCGTTGATTGTGGCATGTCTCTGGAGTTGTATGAGATTGATTTTAAGAAAAGGCAACGGATTATGCAGTGTACTCGTTGTGGTTTATACCATTTTTACAAGAAGAGCTTCTTTGGCAAGTGGAAGCTTGTGAAGGCTTGCCGTGTTTCTGATTTGTGGAGAAAATCAAAGTGATTGAGATAACCGATGCGCCATTCACTTTGTTATGCAATTATGTTATTGGTTGTTTTGGTGGATTGGCCTTTGATGCCCCATTGGTTTTGGCTCTCCTTTATGTGCGAATCTGAGGACTATTTTTGTTGATGGAAAACCATATAAACAACCATATCGCTGTTCATTTGCACAGTTGGAGAGGCTATGAAGTGCCAAAATGGGGATACTCTATAACGGAAGATGAATTAGATCTTGAAAGAACCGTTAAGGCAAGCGGAAGAGAGGTTAGGGTATCCCATAAATCAGCTCGAGAAATATGTAAAGCAATTAATGGTATGATGCTCACTCACGCAAAACGTTATCTTATAGATGTAATAGCTAAAAAGAAGGCTGTTCCCTTCACAAGATTCAAAAAGGAGGTTGGACACCGCCACGGACTGGAAAAGGCTTTTGCAGGCAGGTATCCGGTGAAAGCAGCTAGGCATTTTGTGAAAATACTTGAAGGAGCTGAAGCTAATGCTGAACATAAAGGCTTGGACACTGAAAGAATGCGCATTATCCATGCATCTGCATACCCTGGCATGAAGATCAAGCGGTATATGCCGAGAGCCTTTGGAAGTAGCACGCCAAAAATCCAGACTTTATGTCATATTGAAGTAGCTTTGGAAGAACAAACAGAAACAGGGGAGAAGGAATAATGTCTGTAATCAGCCATTTTATATCTGATTCCATTAAGAAGACGGAAATAGATGAGTTTCTGCAGAAGAGACTTGAAAGGGCAGGTTATGGCGGAGTAGATATATCTAAGACCCCGTTGGGAATGCATATAGTGATTTACGCGATGCGTCCTGGTTTGGTGATAGGTCGAGGTGGGAGAACAATAAGAGAACTTGCAGAGATTCTGGAAGAGAAATTTAACGTTTCAAATCCACAAATCTCTGTCTCTGAAATGGAAATTCCAGAATTAAACGCCTATGTCGTTGCCTCACGAATAGCCTCAGCCCTACAGAGAGGCGTGCATTATAGGCGCTCTGGGTATTGGGCGCTTAACCGAGTTATGGAAGCTGGAGCCCTTGGAGTGGAGATAATCATAAGTGGAAAACTGAGGAGTCGGAGGGCAAGATATGAAAAATTCAAATCTGGATACCTCCCAAAATGTGGACATCCAGCATTGAAATATATGAGGAAAGCGGAAGTTCATGTTCCATCAAAACCTGGTGCGATTGGTGTCAAAGTTAGGATAATGCCTCCAGATGCAGAGTTCCCAGACAAAACCCAAGTAGTTGAAAATCTTCCAGAGGAAGAGATAGAAGAAGAGCAATCTGGTGAAGAAGTCCAAGAAGAGCCTAAAGAAGTAACTGAGGAGGAGGTAGCTGAGTAAATGCCAATAATGAGGGTTAAGGAAATCCGTGACATGTCTTCTGAAGAGAGAATGAAAAGACTCGATGAGATGCAAACAGATATTCTGAGACTAAAAACGATGATAAAAGCAGGTGGAACAATAGACAATCCATCTAGGATAAGGGAGATACGTAAGACAATTGCACGAATATTGACAATTGAACACGAAGAAAAACTTGTAAAAGAAAGGACTAAAGGGAAGAAATGAAATGAAGGTGACGGCGAACATAATACGTTGCGAATTCATCGGAACCAAAGTCAGAGTAGCAAATAGCAATCATTCAGAATATGTGGGAATCTCCGGCAAGATCATAGATGAAACACGGAACACATTTACAATTCTAAAGAAGGGAAAAAGAAAAATAGTCATGAAGGATTCAACTGTTTTTCACTTTAAGTTTCCTGACGGAACAGTTATTGAAATCGATGGTAAACTTCTTACCGGACGACCAGAAAACCGTCTTAAAAAACGTATTAGGAGGCTATGGTGATATCTCTAACTTTCAGAAAGCCTAGGAAGAAATGTACTGATAGAAACTGTCCCTTCCACGGCAACCTCTCAATGAGGGGGCGTGTTTCGGAAGGTGATGTTGTCACTGCAAAAATGGATAAAACAGTGATAGTTAGACGTGATTATCTTCATTATATTCCAAAATTTCTCAGATATGAGAGACGACACAGCCGTATCCCATGCCACAACCCACCCTGCATAAACGCAAGAGAAGGAAACCGTGTTAGAATAGTCGAATGCCGTCCTATAAGCAAAACAGTGTCATTTGTCATCGTTGAAAAACTGGAGGAGGAGTGAAATGGCTGCAAGAGCGAGGATGAGGGCATTAATTGCGAAAGGAATGATTGGGGGAAGGCCCAAAACTTCACGAGGACTACCAGCTGGTGCAGTGATGAAATGTGTGGACAACACTGGAGCTAAAGAACTACGATTAGTTCAAGTTATGGGTTATAAAGGACGGCTACGACGCATCCCATCAGCTGCTGTAGGCGACAGAATAACTGTTTCAGTTAGACGAGGAACACCAGATATGAGAAAGAAGATTTTCCCAGCTGTAGTTGTAAGGCAAAGAAAACCATATCGAAGGGCCGACGGTATCTGGGTTCAATTTGAAAGTAACGCAGCGGTAATAATAACCCCTGATGGAGAAATGAAAGGTTCAGAGATTCGTGGAGCGGTGGCAAAGGAGGCTGCCGAAAGATGGCCAAGAATAGCGAGTGCAGCAAGCATAATAATATAGGAGGAAAAACATGCAAATAACAAAACCAAAGAGACAGAGAAAAATGCTTTTCCAAGCGCCAGACCATATACGCCGCAAACATTTTGCAGCACGTCTTTCACCAGAACTGAGGGGCTCACACGACGTGAAAACCATACCAATTAGAAGAGGAGATGCAGTTCGCATAATGCGAGGGGATCATAAAGGATTCGAAGGAAAGATCACTCGCGTAGATAGAAAAAAATATAGAATTTATGTTGAAGGCCTAAGACGGGAAAAGGTTGACGGAACCACAATATTTGTTCCCATTCACCCTTCCAAAGTTATGATAACTAACTTGAATCTAGAAGACAAATGGCGAAAGCAGATTTTGGAAAGAAAAAAAGAAGCGTACAAAATAAAAGAGAAAACTCCAGCAAAGATTCATTCAGAAGTTGATGAAACAAAAGAACTTGAAGAAAAGAAGACCATAGCAAGGAAGCAAAAAAGAAGGAAAAAGACAGCAGAGAAAAAGCCTAAAGAACCGAAAAAAATGAAGAAAAAGAGAATCACCGAAACTAAGAAAGAAGAGAAGCTTAAAGCGAAGAGAACAAGGGTTAGGCGTAAGGTAACTAAGAAAACAAAAGGAGGAAAATAATTTGGGTGGAAAAGGAGGATCAACAGGGTTAAAACGTAAACCTGCACCTAGGTTCTGGCCAATCCATAGAAAAGAGTTTATGTGGGTTGTAAAGCCTTCTCCTGGACCACATTCTCTTGAAAATTGTTTACCATTAACCATAATCTTACGCGACATACTCGGATTTGCCAAAACAAGGAAAGAGGCTAAAACCATAGTTTCACAGGGAAAGGTGTATGTGGATGGCAAAGTCAGGCGAGAAGATAACTTTCCCGTAGGTCTAATGGATGTTGTTTCTATTCCAGATATCAATAAATTCTTCCGAATAGTAACCTCCAGCAAGGGCTTAATCCTTTGTTCAATCAGCAAGGAAGAATCAGACTTCAAACTGTGTAGAATAGAAGATAAAAAAATTGTAAAAAACAAGAATATGCAACTCAATTTACATGATGGTTCAAATATATTGATTAAGATTAATGACCCCGAGAATCCACGAGAGGACACGTACAGGACTTTGGACACTGTGAAAGTAAGCTTGCCAGAAAGAGAAGTTCTTGATGAAGTAAGAATGAAGGAAAACAATTTTGCCATAATAACAAGTGGAAAAAACATTGGGAAATACGGTAAGATAATTGAAATAGAAGAAACAGAGGGAAAGAAGCGTAGGAACTTCCTAGTGACTATTGAAGATGAAAGGGAAAACCGTTGCAAAACAATTTTGAATTTCGTTTTTGCAATAGGTGAAACAAAGTCGCTCATATCTCTACCGGAGGCAGTACAAGTTGTCTGAGAATGAGATATTGAAGCGATGGGAAGAAAAACCTATGCTTAAACCAAAAATCGAGAAGGTTGTTGTCAACATCAGTGTTGGAAAGTCAGGAGAACCTCTAGAAAAAGCTGTAAAAGTCCTAAGAGATTTGACAGGTCAAAATCCATGCAAGAGAAAGGCTAAGCAAACCATTAGAGAATTTGGAATAAGAAAGGGAGAATCCATAGCATGTGTTGTAACGCTTAGAAAGCAGAAGGCAACAGATTTCCTGCAAAAAGTTTTGCCTGTTGTCGAAAATAAACTCTTGAATGATTGTTTCGACATTTATGGCAACTTCTCCTTCGGTATTAAAGAGCATATCGAAATTCCAGGGGTGAAATACACACCTGAAATTGGCATATTCGGCATGGATGTATGTGTATCCCTCAGCCGTCCTGGATATCGGATTAAGAAAAGGCGGAAAAAAAAGGGGAAAATCGGTTCAAAACATCTCTTGACACCTGAAGAAGCTATAGTGTTCGTTAAGGATTCTTTGGGAGCTGAAATATTATAGTTGTTGGAAAGATGAGTATGAGCAAAAATATGTCTGAAAAGGAGAGAAGATTTGGAAAGGGAGTAAGACGATGTATTAGATGTGGGTCTTGCGGTTCTGTCATTCGACGTTACAAGCTGGATTTATGTCGGCAGTGTTTCAGAGAAGTGGCTGAGAAACTCGGCTTCAAAAAGTATGAGTAATGAGGAAAATAGGATGGACACTTTGGCAAATGGTTTGACAACAATTGTGAATAATGAAATGCGTAACAAACGCGAATGCTTAGTTAGTCCAGCCTCTAAATTGCTTGGCAGGGTTTTAAGAGTTATGCAGTTAAATGGTTACATCGGAGAATTCGAATTCATTGATGACGGGCGCTCTGGGAAGTTCAAAGTTCAGCTTTTAGGAAGAATAAACAAATGCGGAGCTATTAGACCACGCTTCCCAGTAAGAGTCGATGAATTTGAAGAATGGGAAAAAAGGTTCTTACCATCAAGGGAAGTCGGTGTACTCGTTGTATCAACTCCAAAAGCAGTACTTTCTCACAAAGAGGCGAAAGAAAAACATATCGGAGGTAGACTGCTAGCGTTCGCTTATTAGAAAGGGTGCCTTAAATGCGAGCCATAGAAACCTCCAAAACCATTCAAATCCCAGACGATGTGAAGGTGTTAATAGAAGGACGAAGAGTCACAGTCGACGGACTGAAGGGAACATTAACCCGTGATTTTTCTCACACTCCGATTTCAATAGAGCTTGAAGGAAAAACAGTTCGTATCTGGGCTGAGTGGCCAAGGAAAAAGGAGGCTGCCCTTACAGGCACAGTATACTCGCATATCCGAAACATGATTACTGGAGTGATGAAAGGTTTCACATATAAACTGAAGATAGTTTTTTCTCACTTTCCAATATCCGTCAAGGTTAAGAACCAAACCATTTTGATTGAGAACTTCACAGGTGAACGAAGTCCAAGAAAAGTCAAGATGGCAGGTGACGTCAGAATTAACGTTCAAAGCGAAGATGTGATCATTCAAGGCATAAATCTCGAAGATGTAAGCCAAACAGCAGCAAACATCGAACAGGCTACCAAGGTGAAAAGAAAGGACCCCCGTATCTTTTTAGATGGCATATACGTTTACGAAAAAGGAGAGGGAATTGAAGAATGAAGAA
>Ga0209636_10002821_pt1 | contig 17709 bp, 11 predicted proteins | sample DeeMarSWOR152_54_FD_187464 | JGI IMG/M metagenome (GOLD analysis project Ga0209636, IMG submission 187464) | Marine sediment microbial communities from White Oak River estuary, North Carolina - WOR-1-52-54 (SPAdes) (version 2) | ecosystem: Environmental > Aquatic > Marine > Intertidal zone >... | reverse complement strand
AAATCCAAATCCCGCCCCAAATGTGCCTCCGTTTTTTCCAGAGCGAACTTCAACTCCTGCATTGTTATGCAGTCCCCTTCATTATCATCGTCCCAGCAAACGCCCCAGAAGGCACCACCATGATTCCATAGCACAAGTGCGTATTTTTCTGCCGGATAATTGTCGATTGCCCAAATCGTGAAGTTGATTAAGGTCCAAGGATCACCCATGTTCACCTCACCCAAATCCTCGATTTCCTCTGAGTTTATGATGTCTGCGTCGTTGTCTTTAGTGACATATAATCTTTTAGCACCTGTCCAATCACCATTGGATTCATCATAGCCTTCCACAGCGCAGCGGTCCATCTGAACCACGATGTTAACTTCTTCAGTTGATCCTGCGCTTTCCATTTCATTTAAATCTTCAACACCTGCAGATTCCAGATTGTTATCGCAATCCAAATAGACCATGAAAGTCCATTCTGCCATCCCATTCTCCTCACCCAAGCTGATGGGAATTGCAGATAGCATGAAAACGAGGATCGTAATGAACACAAGAATTTTTAATGGCGCCCGCATTAAGTTCACCATACTATAAATGAGGGATAGGTTATTTTTAGTTTTTGGTGAAATGGCCCAGGGGAGTATTATTAAAAGGGGGTTATTGTATTATGTAAATCAATCAAAACACCCGCTATATCAAATTATTTTCAATTTGGTGAGAACCTAGGCTTTTTTCAACGATTGCAATTTCCTCATCTGTTAACCCATAGAGTTTGTACACAATTTGGTCAATTAACCAGTCTGTTGAGCCAATGTAAGGGCTATCAATCCTTGCATATAATTCCTTAAGGCCTATTACCTTCCCTCCAGCCATCTTTTCGCTCTTAATTTCTATTTCATCTCTATATTTCCGGAATATCATCAACACTTGTGATAGATTTGGAATTTTCCCAAGTTTCCTTTTAATGAGTTCTTTTATTTGATCTTCAGTTAGGATAGGAAAGTCTTCAAGATCGAGCTTCTTTTTAGAGAGATCAATGCCAAGAAGTTTTTCTGCCTCTGCTTTCTTTTCTTCGTATCTCTTTATTTTTCCTTGAAGTTTTGCCTCATCCTTGAATTTGGAAGAGGTCGGTTCTTTGGGCGGGGTGTAAAGACGGGTAAGTTTCCTAACATTATCCCCAATTACCCCTTCGAGGTCTGTTTTGAATTTCCCAAGGGTTTCTTGTTTCAGTTTGTTTATCTCGATCATCTGCTCTGCAAGATAGGCTAGGAAGTCGTGAATAACATCTGACTCCTCTTTATCTGTAATGAAGTTACCATCTCTGTCCTTCAGGATGCGTCTTTCAACAAAGCCAAGGAGTAGGTTATAATTTTTCTTTGTCAAATACTCTTGATAGAGATGCTTTGCCTCCGTCATAAGGGTAGTAAGGCGGTTTGGTGGGGTAGTGAAAGAGATACTTCGGATTGAGAGGGGTTTTAAATTTACAATTTTTATTTGCGCAAATGCCCTTGCTTCCTCGGGGCAATGGAAACGATAAATAATGTTCATTAGCTTAGAGTTTAATAATGCGAGAATATATAGAGAATCTGAGGATTCAGTAGGCCGGAACAAGTAAAGGGAATCAATGATGAAGAATCCCTCAATATCGATGGTCGATATGAGGCAGTCACCAGTTTGCCTTATTAAAATTTTTGGTGTGGAGCTTAACAATTGTTCATTAGTGTTACTCCACATTTTTGCTTCATCAAAGATGAGATATATATTATTCCAAACAAGCAAGTATCTATTAATATCTCTACCCCTAAGAACTTTCTTAGTAAGAGGATTTGAAGAATCAATAGTTAACCATTTGTTATTGTCTCCGGTACAAACGCCTTGGTAAAATACTCCTAAAGTTTCCATAGGTTGTGATAGTTGCATTGACTTTTGATATATCCTGAGAAAGTTTAAATCAGTGATCCATTTTATCCATGGAATAGACGAGAAAGACTTTTGGTCAACTTCTTTTGGTTGTAAGGTTCGAAGGATCGATGGTTCCGAAATATGCGCTATCATCGTCTTGGCATCTACTTTAGTATCTTTCTGCAATATAACGATGGCATTACCACCTGTCTCTGCCTGGTCAAAAACTTGATCAATCTGAATTATTGCTGAGATGTGTGAATTGAAAGTGATAAATCTTCGCAGTTCTTTGAAATAATAATAGTAAAGCAAACTTGATGGATATATGAAACCAAAATAACCATTTGATCGTAAAGTCCTAAGAGTCTGCTCAGTCATTAGTGCATGAGTATTTGGTGCATATTCTGCAGCATGTGGATATTGCCCAAGATAGAATTCAAATTCTTTATTTGGAATTTCTTGATATATTTTGAAATCAGTTTGACGACCTTTGGCTTTCTTTACAAAAACCACATAAGGTGGATTCCCTACCACCGTATCAAATCCAGGATTCTCCTTTGGTTTCCCCCCCTCAAAAAAAGCCTCTGGGAATTCCAGTTCCCAATGGAAAAAATGTTTGATTTCGGCCATATCTTTGGCATTTTTAATCCAGTTCTGTCCGACCCTCTTTTTCCAGAGGCTTTCATCACCCTCAAAAGTGGTTTTTACGAATGTGTCATAGACGTCTTTGGGTTTAGGTGTGTCGATAGTAGTACCAAAATAAAGCGAAACCCTTGCATCTGCAAGGGTTTTTATCCTCAGATACTCAGGTGTTTTTCTTAGTTCATTAAACATGGCTTCCTGCTCCTTTACGCCCTCAAGCGTTTCGTCTGAGGTGGCGGTTATCTTTCTTACCGCTGATTCAAGATTCTCGATTAGGGCAGGTGGTATTGTGGTCTCCTTTGGTTTTTCTCCAGGATACCAGGCCAACTCATTTAATCTTGCCCCTATCAGACTATTCCCGCATTTCAAGTGGTGATTCAAAAATGAAAGTGGTCTATTAACCTGCACTGTAGCCAGCCATAAAGATAGCTTAGCCAATTCAACGGCTAATGGGTTCAAATCCACACCAAAAACGCAATGCCGGACAACCTCGTGTCTTGCCCATTCTATAGTTCCTTCGTTAAGAGGTGGATTTTCATCTCCCTCATGTTGTTGCATCCATGCCTGCAAAACTTCCTCACCAATGAAATTCACAGCTTCCACAAGAAAATGCCCGCTGCCCATCGCGGGGTCTAGGACCTTCAATTCAAGGTATTTCTTCCATAGAGGTTCCTTTTTGTCTCCCGCTTCCCACTCATTGCATTTTTCCTCGATAAGGGATCCAACCGTATTTTTAACAATGTATTTCACGATATAATCTGGAGTATAATACGAACCTGTTGCCTTCCTTTCTCCCTTGTCAGTTTGGAGAATAGGTTCGTCCTTTTCATAAGTAGTTATTATCTTCTTCTTTTCCTGCCGCGCTTTTCTTAAAGGAATATATGTATCAATCCCCTCAATCTCAGCTAAATCTTCTGAGGCAGGTATAACCTTGTACTCAAGCAACCCCTCATAAATAGAACCAAGATGACGGATAGAAAGGGTATCATAATCCACCTCTACAAGATTTCCTTCATCGTCCTTGGAGCGGGATAAAAGATCGAGAGCGTCATCAAGGTATTGGTTACCTATCCGCATTTTCTCTAGGAACCTATTTTCCGCCTTATCTGGATCGAATAAACCACCGTTATAAGAGGTTATGAACAGTTCATCCTTTGGCACCCCTTGCTTTTCGCTTCCTTCATTTATGAATTCGAACAATCTCTTGAGATGGGTCCAATGGGTATCTAAGGTTGGCAATATTTTCCTATCCTTCCTATTACCTGCAACATCTCTTCTTAGTGCTTCCAAACTAATAGAGCCGTATTCATTTTTGTCTATCGGATCCTCCAGAGGCAATAATTTCTTTGCTTCAGCATAAAGAACAAATAGAAGTCGATACAGTAGTATCAGAGAGCTCTCTCTGATCTGGGGTAAATCTTCTGGCTTCAAATTGTTTTTTGGGTATCTGAGGAAACCTTTGCAAAGTAATCTTAGAGCCCTATAAACGTTCTCTCTGACATCATCCTCTAGTTGCTTCGCAAACCTAAGACTTCCATCCAAAACCTCATCTAGGAAACATCTATCCTTCTCTCCCTCTGCCACGAACGCTTCTCTTCTGAAGAACAAAAAGAAATAGTTAAATTTTTCATCGTTCCCATTTTCTAGATGGTCAATAAGGTCAACCTCATAGTAACTATCAACCCTTGCCTCTTTATGATATATTCTCCATTTTTTTCCATTGGTTAAAATGCCCCATCTTGGCCCACCGAATTTCAAATAGGTCATAATCTGGGTGCTTGGTTTTTTATTGAGGTCAATATTCCATTCCTTTGCTTCGCCAATTCCTGAGGCTATCGAGTAGAAACCTTCGGAATCTTGCGTTCGAAGCTCATACGCCCTTTTCTTTGTATCTTTATCTTTGAAAAAGACATAATCAGGCTTTTTGAATTTTCCAAATCCCAAAAGCATTGGAACTTGGACAGTATAAGAATCCTTATGTTCTAGTATATCCAACACTTTTCTCACGAATTCATGTTCTAATTGAGCCTCACTCATTTTAGGAATGGTTTTTTTCTTTTCATTATAGAGGGTATAGATTTCATCCCTCACTTTCTTTGCATCTAGGAGGGAGGCATTCCAAAGAGGATGTTTTGGTAACCTGCTCAATAAGAAATGTTTTGTAAAGAGATTTCTCGTAGCAAATGGGATTTCTAAGGTATCTAAAGTAAGTTGATTTACTGACATAGTCTATCAACCATCATATTATTAGCATACGAATCTTTTTTCCTTAATGAGAATACAGACTAAAAAGACTTTGCAATAGATGTATTACAGCGTAAATAATTTTATAAAATATTAAAACAGACAACTAAAGCCCTTTATAATATTCGAGCACGGATTCAAATGGCTGGGTATTCAGCTCCAGCACGCTTTTTGTTTCTCCGGCAATTATCTTCACATGCAAAGCTTTGTCTGTATAACGAACTACCTTTGGGTTAACTCCGTCCTTCTTCAATATCTTAAGCAGATGTTTTCTGAATCCACTTGCCCTTTTTCGGTAGTTATCGTTCATATTTTTTATAAGCTCTGTAGGATAGTAACGCTTAAATATACCATCTTGAATGCTTTCAATTAGTCCTGCCTTCTCCAATAAAGCTGCGTGTCTTACAACCGTCCTTTGATTTAATTGCACCTCTTTGTAAAGATTCTTTTGGGAGATACCCGAATTGGATAGTATTTTTCTCAAGATTGGGATAGCTCGATCGTGGTTTATAGCGGCAAAAACATCCACTTCGCTCTCTGATATCATGTTGGCAGGATAGAATACTAAATCGCCATTCACCTCTTCCTTAACTATGAACCTTTTCTCTGCCAACCTCTTTAGATGCCATTTTGTTGCTGCCATGCTCAATTCCAGATCCTTTGCAATCTTGGACATGCGGGTGCAGGGATATCGACATAGGTACTGTAGAATCTCCTGCCTCCTTGGGTTCATTGTTATGGTTTCCTTTACCCGCTCCTCTGACACCTTGGGTGCTTCTTTGTCCTCTTCGATCTCCTTTTTAAAGGCGTCCACCATTCTTTTTTTCATATTAATCCGATTCCTCACTGTAGGTCATTATCAAATCTTCTACAAGCTGTGTAATATCCACTTCCTCAAAATCCTCATCATTTAAATTATCCAGGGAGGATTTGATATTATTCCATACCCTTTCTGAGAAGGATTTTTCATATTTTTTCAAGAGCTTCTTCAACTCCTGTGGAACCTTTTTAGTTTTTTCAATGCTTCTTGTCCTTCCCTGAACAAGCAGGCCAAAACCTTTTACTATGGTGTATGTATGGGATAGGTTGCTGTGTCTGCTGTTTCTGCATTTTATGATTTCCAAAAATCTTGAGGTAAGTCCTTCCTTTCTCGTGTACTTCAGGTGAACCACGTTGTCTGCAAGGTACATCGGTATTACTATCTCGTTTCCTGAAAGATCTCCTCTGGAACCGTGTTCCTCTAGAGTGCAGACCACTGTGCCAATTTTTTTCGTTTCTTTGAGAAGCAGCATTAGCAATTCCCGCTGTTCATATCTTCCTTCAGTGGACCAGATTACAGGCGTGAGAGGATCCACCACAATTCTAGACTCGGAACCTTTCCATTCCTCAACAAAAGTTGGCAATTCGTGCCTGATGAACTTGGAAAATTTCTTGCCGCTTGCATCGATGAATACCAGGGAACCATCATCGATATAATCACGTATGTCATTCCATCCCATCTCAATAGCTTCCTTGATGATCTGATCCTGATTTTCGTCTAAACTGACAAATAATGCGTCTTTACCTGTTTCCAATCCTCTTCTTAAAAATTGGGTGGCAAAAGTGGTTTTTCCTGCTCCGGATGTTCCTATCACAACGGTTGTCGAGTTCTCGTTCATACCCCCATCCATCAGGGAATCCAACCCAACAACACCACTTTTAATTTTCTTCATTACTCTTCTCCCCCCATTAATTGATATTGTATTTTCTATACATAAACTTTCCTTTTTTGGGGGTTTATTTGTATTTTATCCCACTATGGTGCCATCACACTCTTTGCCCATTATGGCATTTTTCAAGGCATTTAAATTTCTTCCATTGCAAACATATAGAGGGATCTTAGCATTGGCTATTATTTTCGCACCTTTAGGATCGAATATCACAGTTGGACCTGCTATCCCCTCTGATCTAGAAGAGATGGCGATCAAATTCTCATGTGACATCTTTTTAAACTTTTTGGCCTTTGGGTTCTTTTTCGGATCAGAATCATATACACCATCCACAGATGTTGCGTTTATCAATCTAGCCGCACCTACATTCTCAGCGAGCATTGCTGATACCGCATCTGTGGTATGGCCTGGGACAGTGCCGCCCATGATTACTATTTTATATTTATTTCCAGCTTCCTTTGCCTCATTTATATCAAATGCAGGTTTCGGATAAGCGTTGCTACCAAGAGCAGTAATCAAAAGCCTGGCATTGAGTCTGGTCACTTCAATTCCTAGTTCATCTAAGTAGCGCTCATCTGCACCTAACATCCTTCCAGATGAGATATAGTATCTCGAAATCCTCCCACCACCAGTTACGATGAATATCTTGTAGGTTTCGGAAAGATTTAAAAGAAGAGAGGATAAAGATTTCAAATATTCTGCGTCCTTTTTGTTTGGAACGAGCACTGATCCACCAAGTGAGATGACAATACTTTCCATTGTAACACCTAAGCCAAATCTTTATTAATCAAATCATTATTGCCCTGATTCCATAACATACATAAATATTAAGGGTGTTATAGGTTTTGTATTATAATACCCTTGCGAAACATGCTGTAAAAGATGGAGATTAAAATGGTAGAAAAACATGCGCTGGCAAGATACGAGTTCAAACGCAAGCTCGAGGAGCTGCGTTCGCACAGCGGAAGAGCCACAGAGCTTATTTCGCTTTACATACCGCCACAAAGACAGATTCATGAGGTCGTTTCTTACCTACGCAACGAGTACTCGCAATCCTCGAACATTAAATCCAAGAGCACGAGAAAAAACGTGATGGCTGCAATAGAATCCATTTCAAACAGATTAAAGGCCTTTAAAAAACCCCCTGAGAACGGCATGGTCTTCTTTGTAGGTCATACTGCCATTGCAGGAGATCAAACCCAAATGGTGAGCCATATAATAGAGCCGCCAGAAAAGATCACCACGTTCCTTTACAGATGCGATTCGTCATTCTATCTTGCTCCCTTGGAGGACATGCTCACGGAAAAGGATGTCTACGGCCTCATCGTAATAGACAGAAGCGAGGCGACTTTGGGCTTTTTAAAGGGAAAGAGGATCACCCCCATAAAGAACATCCAATCATTGGTGCCGAGCAAGCACGGAAGGGGAGGTCAGTCCCAGCGAAGATTCGAAAGGTTGATAGAAATCGCGGCGCATGAATTTTTCAAGAAGGTCGGAGACCTGGCAAATGATACCTTTTTAGGTGAAAAGGAGTTAAAAGGTTTGCTGATCGGAGGACCCGGCTCCACAAAGACATTTTTCATAGAAAGGGACTACCTGCATCACGAATTAAGGAAGAAAATAGTGGACACCTTCGATACAGGATATACGGACGAGTACGGTCTAAAGGAGTTAATGGAAAAAGCCAGTGAAAGTCTATCAGGTATAGAACTGATGAAAGAAAAGAAGCTGTTGCAGAGATTTTTGGACGAAATAAGAAAACCGGATGGTGGCCTCGCAGTTTACGGTGAAGAGGAGGTATTAAATGCCCTTGCACTTGGAGCAATGGACACACTTTTGATATCAGAAGCAATAAGAAAGCGCAGGATAAAAATCTCATGCGAAAAATGCGGTTACTCTGAAGATAAAACTGTAATGGACAAAAATGTTTCCTTGGATTCCTGTCCAAATTGCCAATCGAATTTAAGTGTGGTGGAGAATCAAGATATCATAAACGACCTCATCAAAACGGCTGAGGGTTACGGCACAACAGTGGAATTGATATCAGCTGACTCCGAGGAAGGGGAGATGTTCCTTCGTGCATTTGGCGGTATCGGAGGGATCACAAGGTACAGGGTGGAAATGGCATAGGCAATACCATTGGAAGGGAAATAGAAAATAGATAAAAAATCAAAATAAAAATTCCGAAGTGAAAGAATGAAGGAAAATCCTTTGGGTTCGTGCAAACAGGAGGTTCTTTATTCCATAAAGAAAGTCCTTTTAAATTTAGGATATGGTGAGCCTAAGATCGTTCTTGAAACTCCTCCTGAGGAAAAGGGAGACATTTCCTTCTCCTGTTTTTTCTTGGCAAAGGAGGCAAAGAAGGCTCCCCAGAAAATAGCGGAGGAAATAGCAGAAAAGATAGCACTGGGCGAGTGCATAGAAAAATGCGAGAATGTCGGGGCATACGTGAATTTTTTCATAAACCCAATTAAACTGGCAGAGATGATTTTAAACGCAACCCTAGAAATGGGGGATGACTTTGGAAATCTACCTTCGCTCTCAAAAAAAATAATCTTGGAGCATACATCAGCCAATCCTACAGATAAGTTACATGTAGGAAGGGCAAGAAACCCAATTATCGGAGACTCACTGGCCAGAATAATGAGAAAGGCGGGATATGATGTGGAAACCCAGTATTACGTGGACGATATGGGAAAGCAGGCGGTCACACTTGCTTATGGCGTTGAAATCTGGAATAAAAGACCTTCGGATGATGATTCCCTAGGTCCTTATCAATATGCAAGCAAAATCGTTGCTGAGAATCCTGAGGCTGAGGCGATAAGGGATGACTGGCTTAAAAAGTTGGAAAGTGGCGACCCTGAGATATCAGAAAAGGTCAAAGAGGCATGCAAGAAGGTTATGGAGAAGGACATCACCTCTGACTTGGCAAGAATAAATGTCACTGTGGATAAATATGTCTACGAATCACAATTTGTTTTTGATGGAAGCGTTGAAAAGGTGGTAGATTACCTAAAGGAAAATCAGTATTGCGATATGGAGGAGGGGGCCTATTTCATAGACCTTGCACCTTTCACCCAAAAGGGGGGCAAGTTCTTTTTCCAAAGGAGTGACGGGACTTCACTTTACGCAACAAGGGATATAGCATATCATCTCTGGAAATACGAGCATTGCGATGATGTGATCAACATACTTGGTGAGGATCATAAATTGGAATCTGAATACGTTAAGACAGGTCTGGGTATTCTCGGCCTCGGAAAAGCACCTGAGGTCATATTCTACTCCTTTGTTTCGCTTCCTGAGGGAAAGATGTCCACAAGGCGGGGCAAGGTGGTGTTCTTAAACGACCTTATAGACGAGGCAGAAGAATTGGCCTATGAGGAAGTTAAAAAACGCAGGGAGGATTTAGGCGAAGATAGAATGCGCAAGATCGCAAACAATGTTGGAATCGGGGCAATCAGATACAACATAGTAAGGGTCCAGCCAGAAAAGAAGATAACTTTCAGATGGGAGGAGGCATTGAATTTCGAGGGAAACAGCGCACCTTTCATCCAGTACTCCCATGCAAGGGCAAGCAGCATTCTCAGAAAGGCAGCGGAACTCGGATACAAGGACCATAAACAATTCGACCCTACTCTTCTAGGAACCCCTTCCGAGATATCACTTATCAAGGAAATGGCAGGTTTCCCAGAGGTAATTAAGGAATGCGCCGAGAGAAGAACCCCTCATACAATGGCTGGCTACGCCTATCGTTTGGCCTCAATGTTCAACCAATTCTACAGGGACTGCCCGGTTTTACCCTCGGAGGATGAATTGCTCAGAAACTCCAGACTTGCATTGGTTGGTGGTGTGAAAACAGTCCTTAAAAACTCGCTTTTCTGCTTGGGTATCTCGGCTCCTGAGGAGATGTAGGTAAAGGTTACCCATTGCTGTGTGGTGAGGATCACTTTCATACATAGAAGAACTAAATTGAAGACATGAATACCAAATTTTTATTACTTATCAAATCCATCTCCAAATATGGCCGCTCCAATGGAGGAAAAAATAAAGTTTATTTGTATTTACTTACTTTTAAGCTTTACCTTATTCTTATTTATTGCAATTATTACCAATGTTCAATTGAATGTAAAGGCAGATACAATTCATGTGGGCCCAGGCCAGACCTATACGTCCATCCAGGAGGGTATAGATGCCGCAAACCCGGGGGATACAGTATATGTTTATGCAAGTATATATTATGAAAATGTTATTGTAAACAAAACTATAAACCTAACAGGTGAAAATAAGAGTACAACGATTATTGATGGTAATGGTAGCGGGAATTGTCTCCATATAAATTCTACAGATTATATTAATATTAGCGGGTTCACAATAAGAAATGGGAGTTATGGAATTTATATAAATTCATCATCTCATTGTAATATCTCAGATAATATTATTCATGAAAACTCGGTTCATGGTATTTTTCTTTTATCATCATCTTGGGATAATATTATAGCATATAATAAAATCTATAACTCAACTTTTGGGGGAATATATCTAAAATCGTCCTCAGATAATTATATTCTTAATAACATAGTAAATAATACGTTATCAGGTATTTCTATTGACCAATCTAACCATACACTTATAGCGGCTAACGTAGCTTATAATAACTCATTTAATGGGATCGAGATTAGTTCATCATTCAATAATAATTTAATAAATAATACAATATTTGATATCAATGGAAATGGTATCCTTTTAATTAAATCTACAACTGCGACTGTAAACAATAATTTAATAAATAATACTTGGTATGGGATTCTGGTTGATAGATCAGATAATAATTTTATAACCAATAATGTGATTTATAACAACTCAAATTTTGGGATAGCACAAACAAGGTCATATAACAATACATGTCTAAATAATACTATTTCTAACAATACTAGGGGAATACATCTTTTCAAATCAGCAAATAACAGCTTCTCTTCAAATGAATTAAACGATGGCGATTATGGTATTAGTGTTCAAGAATCCAATGATAATTTCTTCGAGAAAAATAATATTTCAAATTTTGAATATGGATTGTATATTGCGCAAATGTCTGTAAATAACACATATATTAACATCAGTATTTTCGGGGGAGATTATGGCATTTATTCCAGGGACCAATCGAAGAATACAATTATAAATTGCTCTATTAGTAATACTAATATTTATGATTTTTATTTAAGTGAAAATTCGCATGTTGTTGCTTTAAATACAATCTTTTTAAGTAAAAAGGTATGTTTTGAAGATAATTTATCAAACCTTTCGATAGAGTGGTATCTCATGGTATACGTAAATTTTACAAATGGAACTCCTATTAAAAATGCATATATTGAGGTTCATGATTTTTATAATGAACTGATAAAGAGCGACAACACTGATATAAATGGGTATCTTCAGTGGATTATAATAAAAGAACGAGTGCAAAACTCAATAACTAATATATCATATACACCACATAATATCTCAGCAAAGTATGATAGCATTATGAGGTATGCCAACCCAGAACCTATTTTAAATTTCACCACACAAATTAATATTACATTCAAATCTGAAGAAGTTCAAAATCCTTTACATCATATTACAATAATTCCTAAAGGATTAGAAAGATATTATATCGGAGATTCTATAATTTATATTGCAATTGGCTGGAATGACGCCGCAGAAACCCAGCAGAATACGACATGGATACCTGTTTGGAGTGTTGATAATACTGCGATAGCATCCATTGACTCAGCCACAGGAGAGTTCACTACCTTGGTTTTGGGCAGCGGGTCAGTCAATGTTTCAGATAAAATCTTTACAAATATATGTAATATAAGCATTTTCACTATCGAGCCCTGGCCCCTGCATCATATTGTCATCACGCCTCTCGGACCGGAGAGATACTATGTGGGCGATGAAAGAAGTTATTCAGCTATTGGTTGGAATAATGCCGAGGAAACCCAACAAAATATTACGTGGACACCGGTTTGGAGTGTAGATAATCTCTCAATTGCCACGATTATCTCAGATACGGGAGAATTCACGGCTATCGCATTGGGAAATGGCGTGGTTAATGTAACGGCAGCTTCGACAGGAATTTACAACACAAGTTCCTTCATAGTTGAGCCTTGGCCCTTGCATCATATCGTAATAACACCTTTAGGTCCTGAAAATTATTATGTTGGGGATACCCAAACCTACACAGTCATCGGCTGGAACGATGCCCAAGAGACCCAGATGAATACAACTTGGACTCCTCTTTGGGAAGTGGATGATAATTCAATTGCCACAATCGGTTCCGATACTGGATTTTTCACTGCAACCAACATAGGAAACGGTAATGTGATATGCAGAAGTACAGCTATATCTGAAATTTGCAATACCAGCTATTTTTCTGTCCTTGCTTGGCCTCTTCATCATATAAATATAATCCCCCAAGGTCCGCAAAACTATTACATTGGAGATACACAAATATTTACAGCAGTAGGTTGGAATGATGCAGAAGAAACTCAAATGAATGATACCTGGGTTTCTGTCTGGAGTGTAGGAAATACCTCTGTTGCCTCAATTAATGAAACAGGATTTTTCACTGCTATTGCCCTTGGATCCGGTGTTATTAATGTTACTTGCACTTCACAGCCTTGGGTATGCTCGGTTGTTGTATTCACAGTAAATCCGTGGCCACTACATCATATCTCAATTCTTCCAGCAGGTCCAGAGACTTACCGTATTGGCGATATTGTAATATACACGGCAATTGCTTGGAATGATGTCGAGGAAACCCAAATGAACACCACTTGGACTCCTGTTTGGACTCTGGAAGGTGGGATTCAAGAATTGACCTGGGAAGGGGAAGAGGCGAGACTCGAAGCTAAAAAATCAGGAGAAGGCTACATTAAATGTTCAGATGAAGCAACTAATATTTATTCCACATCAGATATAGTAATTGAGGATAAAGACAAAGATGGAACATCTATTTGGTTGTGGGTATTGTTGGTCATTATAGTTGTCGTCTTTCTAATTATTCTTTTTCTTATTTATCGTAAGAAAAATCAAGGTAACTTTGGAAAAGAAGGGTCAATAAATAATACTCACAAATGAACAGTAATTCTTTTTTTAAATTACTAAATATTTTTACATTTGCCAAGAATATAATTAATAAATCCCAACACCCAGAATCAATTGTAACGGTCCCCCTTCCAAGTCTCGGCCTTGATTTCCTTTTTTATTTCTTTGATTGCCAAAGGAATTTCCTTCCCTTCTCCTTTCAGGTAGAGATACGTATATGGACCCCAGGGGGAGATATAGATGTACAATTTCCCATGCTCTGCTCTGAGTGCACGATGGATTACGGCTCCTATCCAAAAAGTCAAAATATAGAATACCACCAAGGCGGTACTGTATCCCTTGCTGACTTTGAGTTTGATAAACCCTTTCCTGTAAATTAAAATGCGATACTTTTTCTTTTTAGCCCAATTTCTAATATTCTTTTGGACAGTAGATGGTTGGTCTTTAACTACTAAAGCTGAGACAGTTGTTAAAAACCCTCCCTAGACTTCTCTTAAATAGACAAAGGTCATATATTTATCTTCTCCACCTATTTCTACAAATTTCCTTTCTATCTCGAAATCCTGCCCAGATTCGAATTCCAGTTTTCGATTCTCATCATCCAAATATTGGATTTGTGTCTGGTTGTAGGTATTTGAGAGCGGAACCCAAAGATGTATCAAGCCAGTAAAATCGCTGATGTAATGCCTGTCATCTTGTGTAATAAAAACCTTGTTGGAGGTGATCATTATCTCATATCTTTTACCATCTATATAGGGTTTTACATAAACGTCCCCATCTCCCTCATCAAAGGCAACAATTACCTTTGTTTCGCCTTGAAGATCGTTTAGATTTTTAATTGTCCCAGATATCTTATCAGCGATATTTTTAAGCTCCAATTCTATGGCCTGATTTCTCTGAATCGCATAGATTCCGAGAACCGAGGCAAGGATTATTATTGCGGCCATCATCATGGCAATCTTCGAGGTCACGAGCTCAAGCATGATCAAGTCACCTTCGAAACCTCGACATACAAATCAGAAGTACCATCATCATCGAAATCGAAACCATCTTTGCATTCGAGATGGATGGTCTGCCTCCCAGGGCCACAACTCAAGGGTCCGACTTCCCCATTGCTCACATTCCCCATTGGTATGTTGGGATTTTTTATAAGAAGGTACTCCAGACTTTTATGGCTGAGTTTGTATCTTATGCTCGACCAAACCCCTTGAACTGAATCGCCAATTTCCACCCTTTCAATTTTCGTCATCATTCCATTATTAAAATCCACATCTACATCCTGGGCATTGCCTAGGCCATTGAGGAAAACTTGCTTTATATGCATAGATAAGAATTCGATTTCAGATCTCAGATTATTCTCAGTTTGAGATCGATCATAGCTTTCCAATCCCTTCCATATCATAGGAATTGTAATTGCCAAAATCACAACTACGATTATTAGTTTAAGGGGTATGCCTTCCACTCCTTCCTCGTCACGAACAACTCGGGTCATCAAGACACCTAATAGGTGAAGCTCGAAAGGCTAGTCACTTATCGTTATTGTTTCATCCACAGGAACATCGACATTTCCACCGGAATAACTTGCTGTGACATCCACAGAATATGGAGCCCCATCAGCAGTGAAATTTAAATTGCCAAAATCGGCCTTTCCATTTGAGTCCGTAATTCTGGCCATATTTGCTCCTCCTCCCACTATCGTGACGGTAACATCCTTTAACTTTTTACCATCGTCACCTATAGCAATAATGTACACCTCATGTTCCCCTGGTGAGGTCAGCTTACTTTTCTCGCCGTCGATATATATATCTATTCTATCGAGCTCTACAGTTCTCAAAGTGCTTAGATATGTGAATATTATCACAATTGCCACGGCTGCAACTACCACCAGTATTATCAAATAAAGTGGTAATCCCTCTAATGCTCCTTTCTCGTCCCATGAAAATTTCCTTTTATTTTTAGAATGGTTCATAAACTCTCTCCCCCCATATGATATTAAAGGATGAATTACTCATCAATATTTAAAGTTTTCACATGAATCGGTTTTTGATCTGGAATTTATTTGTCCATCTAAATAAAGAATTTTATAACCTCCTTAAATCAAAGGTTTCATATACCTAACTGTTTATTTGCTTCGGGGGCTTGGATATGAAAAGGATAATCTTAAACCCTATACTTTGCCTGCTCTTGATATCAGCCTTGTTTGTTGGGATGGTAACCATACCCTCGACTTCCCAAGCAGAGGTAAATGAACCATGGGATGGTTGGGACGGTGTTAATGGAAATGGAATATGGGGGACCAACGGTTCCTGGGTTGTTGAAGATGGCGATAACATTGTTCATCAGGACAAGACGATAATCGTGAACGGTAACTTAACTGTCGACGGTACCGGTTCATTAACTTTGATAAATGTGACACTAAAAATCAACGTATCTTACGATGGGGAATTTGCAATCGTAGTTCAGAATGGTGGTACTTTCATTATTCAGGACACAGACCTTAACCCTCTAACGAAAAATGATGCCTCGAACATCACAAGTTTTAATCCCAGCTTTAGATACAGTTTCGGTGTTTACGATGCAAGCTCGACATTCGAGATGAGAAACAGCGAGTTGCATTACTGCGGGTATCCCACAGGCCTATATTGGCGGGATTTGGGTCTTTCCATTAATTCTGAGTATTCTTTGATTGAAGGCAATCATATCGCAGATTGTTATCGAGGACTAATTGTTAGGGATACCAACAATGTTACAGTTGAAAACAATGAAATCGATAATATCGATAATATGGGAATATTTTCTAATAATGCTGAGTATTGCTACTTCAGGAACAACGATGTATCCGATATTCAGGACGCTAGTATGTATTTTTATAGCAGCTCATATCTAAATATATCCTACAACACCATCACAAACAGTCCCAATGCTTACGGCATCTCCCTTGATGGTGGGATCATGCACGATGTATTCAACAATACAATAGAAAACCATGAATTAGGTATATTCATAAATGGCGACATGTCCGATGTAAATATTCTATTATGTGATATTCATGAGAATAAAATATACAACAATGAATACGGTATATGGCTTCAAGGTGTTAATGGCCAGTCCGCTGTTCAGTATATCTTTATTTTCGATAACACTATATATTCCAATAGTGTCGAGGGTATCAGGTTATATGGGGAAGATTCAATAAACGGTTTCACGGCGGTTCACGATATATATATCTATGACAACATTGTCTATGACAATGGAGGAGGATCCTCAGATGGGCATGGAATTCATTTTTCTGTGGGCACATGGTGGGCCCTTGGGTTCATCTACTGTTTCGATAACGAAGTAAGGGATAACCACAACACCGGAAATACAGGCTCCGGGTACTATTTCGAGGTGGTGAGCCAGATACTTATTGTAGGTGATTATCTGGCTAGAAATGACAGAAACCTCTGGATTGAGGCCACCGATAATGTTTATGTAATTAATGCCACCCTTGAAAAAGGATCCAATCCTGGCGAAGTGGATATCAGAATCGAGGACAATTATGATAATCCGCCTTCTGTTTACTTGCTAAACACGACTTTCGATAAAAGCTCTTCCTCTGCCATTGTGCAAGATATTGGCTCTTTCCTAAATGTTCAATGGTATCTACATGTAAGGGTGATGCAGGGTGGTAGTGGTGCAGATAACGCAAATGTATGGATAAATAACACTTATGGAAATCCCGAACCCCAAATAGGGCAGCCTCTTAGCACCGGTGTAGGAAACGACGGTTGGATAAGATGGCTTGAGCAAACAGAATTCAATAGGACTTCTGGGGGAACAACCTATTACACTCCACATCACATCGATGCGAAAAAAGGAGCTGCAAATGGCTCTGCAGATCCAAATATGAACCTCAGCAAGGAGGTCATAATATCCCTGAATTCACCTCCTACCGTAGATAATATTTCCTCGACTTCGTTCACAGTTGCAAGAGATCAAGAGATATACATAACAGCAAATGCCACGGATCCAGATGATAGCGAAGACATTCTAACGCCTTATTTCGAGTACAGCGATCCGAACGTACCTGACTGGAATACAACCTATTTGGGCACTCCAATATACATTGGCACTGCCCCTTCAGGATACTGGCAAATCAGCT
>Ga0209636_10002820_pt1 | contig 17712 bp, 16 predicted proteins | sample DeeMarSWOR152_54_FD_187464 | JGI IMG/M metagenome (GOLD analysis project Ga0209636, IMG submission 187464) | Marine sediment microbial communities from White Oak River estuary, North Carolina - WOR-1-52-54 (SPAdes) (version 2) | ecosystem: Environmental > Aquatic > Marine > Intertidal zone >... | reverse complement strand
TGCTTAAAAAAAGTGTAATAATCTTAAGTAATCGGATAATGGGAGTATTTAAAGGCCTTAAAAGAGTGTAAATACCAATGGCTGAAGAAGATCCTGAATTGGCAGCACTTCGGAAAAGAAAGCTTGCGCAAATGCAAAATGAGCAATTTGCTCAACAACAGGCGGAGGAACAACAACGTCAAATTGAGAACCAACGTCAAGCAATCCTAAAAGGAATACTAACGGGTAAAGCACGAGAAAGGCTTGCCAATATCAAGTTAGCGAAACCAGAGTACGCAACAACATTAGAAAACCAATTGATTCAACTTGCCCAAACAAGACGGGTCTCTGACAAAATTAGTGACGATCAATTACGACAGCTTTTAAGACAATTAACCAAAACAAAACGAGAAAGCAAAATTACTTTCAAACGCAGATGAATCTAGGGTTATTACTGATGACAACGGTTGTTCAGTTCTCATGGTCACGATTGGAGGGATTAGGGCTGATCACTGTTGCCCTAGGTTGGGGATTTCTAGCTCAATTACCCCCTATATTTTTTACTTTGACCTTACTCCATTTCAGTCTTGAAAAGTATTTTATTGCCATGACTGGAACCATTCTAGGAACAAGTATTATTCTTGCAACACTTTCCTGTTCGCTTGCAGAGGATTGGGATGATTTAACTTTTCCTACCGTAAGAAACGTGACGACATCCTCTCTTTCTCTTATTTTTATCTTCATTTGTGGATTTTTCCTTTTCTTTCTCCTTGAACCGATTTTCCCATCAGAATTCACTAACTTGGATTCAACTCAGAGATATTTTTCTGCTATGGCGTTAGCGTTAACACTTGTCGGAATATTCACCTTTATAGTATATAAAGCTAAAAGCTTTTTTGTTAAGTAAATTCTTTCTCAACACTTAACATGTGCTATAGCCTGATAAATTCATAGTTGTAATATCCGAAAACTCTGTTTATCGTTTGTTAGTTCTTTATTGATGGTTTTGTAGCCATTTTTCTAAATCTATTTCCATTTAAGAAACAGCTATCATCAACATTCGTTTTGACAAAAAGTAAATAATCCAGATCTAAAGTTACTATTATCAATATCTTATATTTTGTACTTGCCTAGGTATTTAATATGCCTGATTTTATAAAAGAAATAGTGACAGAATCTAAATTATGCTCAATAATCTATTCTTATGACGAAGTAAGCTCAACCAACAATCTAGCTAGAAAATTGATTGAAGAAAAAAATCAAATTGGATTTGTAATTGTTGCAGAAACACAGACAGCTGGTAAAGGTCAAGGAGGGAGGGTTTGGGAGTCACCAAAAGGGGGATTATGGTGCTCAATAGCAATTCAACCCCAAATCGATCTATCATTATTAGGAGTGGTTCCTATTCTTTCAGCTGTAGGAATCGCGAATGCCTTCGAGACCTTCAATATTAAAACAATGCTAAAATGGCCCAATGATATTTTGATTAGATCCAATTTAAAGAAAATTGGGGGAATTCTAGTAGAGAGTAAGGTTTCACAACTTTCGTTGGAATATTTAATCATCGGAATTGGGCTAAATGTTAATAATACATTAGACCAATACTCTATAACGCTTCGAGGACAAATTACAACTATTTATGAAGAGATTGAAAACGAACTTGACCTAGAATTATTGTTACAAAGAATCATTCTTCAGATTGAAAATTCTTTCGAAATCTTAAGTACCTTCGGATCCCAATGCCTCCTTAATGAATGGAAACAAAAGGATAATATCCTTGGAATGGATGTAATTGTTCAAAGTCCTGAGGGAAAATATCAGGGCAGAGCAGTTGATATTTCTCCATATGGCCAATTGGTACTGGAAATTCCAGACTCTGTAAAAACTATAATTTCTAATGGTACGATAATTCTTCCAAGGATTAAAAAGGAATAATCAATATGAAAGTGTCAAGTACTCTCAAAACAAAGAAGATAAGGCATACTAATAAAGAGGAAAGAGCTATTAAATAAGCGAAAAAGAGAAAAATTATATTTACAAAAAAGTGGGGCGAATGTTTTTAAGACCCCCAAGATGTTTAACTAATTTTAGAAATTTCAGAATCTAAAAAGGATAATTTTCCTACAAGGACGGTTACTGTTCTAAGGATATAGAACTGAGGTAATTTTATGTTTTATAATCTAATAAAGGGAGAAAATACAGTTCTTAGAGGCTTGATTGCGGAGGAATTTGCTCGATATATTCTTTCTCTGCGTTTTCCAATTCTAGTAGTACGACCTTCAACCGCTCTCAGATATTTAGAAACAACAACAGTTCAAGGGAGAAATGTCGATTTTTTACGAAAAAACCAAAAAACAATGGATTTTTTGGGAATAACTCCGTTCTTCCCAAGTGATGAACTTCAATTGACACCAAAAGAATTAGTACACAGGTTTTTCTATGAGAGAGAAGGATTAAATCGCTATCTAATGAATGGAACCTGTTTTAATCAACTTAAGGGATTTGTTATCGAGGTAAAATCTCGTACATCTACAAATTCGTGGGCACCTTTTCAGTTTTCATTTTCCTCTAATCAAAAGGAAATGTTTGACCAAATTGAAACACATGATTTTGAAATCATATTATGTGGTGTCACATTTACTTCGGATTGGAACCTTTCTGTTGTTTTTTGTGATAGTAATCAAAAAATTCTTTCAGATGATTTCTTTGTCATAGATCAATAAACACTGGATGAGAGTTCGTAACCATTTGAGGCCCTTTTGAGGTAATTATAACATCATTTTCAAGTCTAAATCCACCCACATCCTTTTCATAAATTCCAGGTTCAATCGTAAAGACCATACCCCTTTTTACTGGTGTATCAGTCCAGTTATTCAATAATACCTCATGAGTTGGTCTTCTTCTCAAATCAGGTGAATCATGAACAGTCAATCCGATACCATGTCCCAGCCCATGAGGCATTTTGAAATTTTTTGATTCTATTATCTTTATTGCAACTTCTGCAACTTCATGGAGAAAATTTACCTCTTTTAGAGCATCAATTGCCTCATAGTGGGCGTACTCTACTGTTTCAACAATCAATTTCATTTTATTATTCATTTTCCCAACAACAAAGGGCAAAGTGACATCTGAAGTAAGACCCTCTGCATTCACTCCAAAATCAATCAAAGCTAAGCCAGGACGATACATTGATAATTGGTCAGCACGGGGATATGTATGAATTTGCCAAGATCTTGCACTACTTGCTACCAAAGTTTCAAAACCTGGTCCAAATGCCCCTAACTTTCGCATCTGATTATCAACGAAGATTGCTAGATCAATTTCAGACTCAATATTGCTCTGGGAGCGAGTAGTCATAGATTTCTCTATCTCGTTTACAAGATGATTACTTATACTGACTGACTTTTTTAAGAGGGTAATTTCATGATAAGATTTTATCGATCGTAGCTTTTCGAGTATTGAATCAATTTCTTGTGGATTATATATTATTTCAGCGTTTGGTATTTGATCAATTATCGTACGAACGTTATAGTATGGAATCGCTTTTGGAACACCAATATTTGGATTTGAATTCACGATACTCTTTAGGGTCTCATGAATTGCAGGTATTAACCCACCATCGTATTCCATGATATTAATTACTTGATCTACCTCTGCAAAGTCATTTGCTAATTGGTAATCCCAAGGAACTAGAATTGTTTGTCGATTTTTGACATCTATGAATAAACTCGCATCCTCAGGATGCCCTGTAAGATATTTTAAATTCACATCTCTGTGATCTTCCGAATCCCTAATATAAAGAACATCTAATCTCAAGTTTTCTAATCTGTCAAATAATTCAGCTAGCTTTTCCTTTGTCACAAACCGAGTCAATATTGATACACCTAATCAAATGAGATTTCTTTTTACTTTAGTTTAATCTCGTGTGTTAATAATTCACATGGTTTTCATAAGTTTTGCAATTTCAGCCATTATTAGGTCACTAATCTTTTGGGAGGTCTCTTTAGAACTTGGTAGCTTGTAATAATCTCTTAAATCAAGTGGTGGGCCGAATTTCACTTTTAATGTGATTTTTCTGGGGCCTCCTCCTAATGTAAAAGGTTTTCCTACTGGCATGGCAATTTCAGTATTCTTAACAGCACAGGGTAAGACTAAAGCTCTGGTAGAATGAGCTATCAATCCTGCTCCCAATTTTCCAGGTTGTAATTTTCCATCTTTGGTTCGAGCTCCCTCAGGAAAATAACTAACTGAACCCCCGCCTTTAATTACAGCAATGTGATGTTTAATTATATCCATGCTTTTAGAACCTTTAAAAACGGGAAAACAGTTCATACCTTGTAAGATTGGACGGAATAGGGGGAGTTTCCATAACTTAGCATCAGCTGGATAAAAAAAGGGTTTGTAAAAACGGGGGAATGCTGCTACGCCGACTAAAAATGGATCCAAGTGCGAACGGTGGTTTGACATAATTATAATCCCTTTATTATCCCAACCTTTGGCTGGGACATGCTTCTTTCCCCATACTTTTACTTTGTAACATATATGAAAGAAAGAAAGTAAGATTGGAATAGCATAAAGATGGAGCATAATTTTTGTTCGAATTTTGGCCACAATACACAGCCTTCTGTTTAAAACATAATATAAACTCCCTTTTAGGTACTTCTAAAAAAAATTATTTTTTAGATAAGTAGTATTCTTTTTTGAAACTGCCGATTCAAGCGTCTAATCGATTTTTATCTTGTACCTCTTTTTCTTAGGTCTAGTAGTAGGAACTTTTTTTGAACGTTGTGACTGAGAAATTCGAGAGTGACTGAATTGTTTCTCAATGTTTCTGGCAGTCATTTGAGAAATTTTAGAAGTGATTAATTGTAATTCGGAGGTATTAGGACGATATTTCTTCAAGATCTCTTGAAATTCACGAAGAATCGAATTTACTTTGTCCTTTTCAATCGACATGACGAATAACCCTTACCTCATGCTATAAAAAAGGCTTTTGATATCTTTTTTCCTTTTTATGGAAAGGTTGATAGTATCTTTCTTAAAAGCCCAGTCATGATTAGATAGACCAAACTAGGTTATCTCAATCAAGAATATTTTGGTCTAGTGGCCAATTGATTGTATAATTCAAATATATTCCTATAAATCATCTTATGATTCATAATAACTATTAATAATTTAATAAAGTGAAAAAAATGCCGAAATTTACCATCGAAGAAGCACAAAAATTACTTATTAATCGAGATCTTGTACGGAACCTTGGAGTTATCGCCCATATTGACCATGGTAAGTCTACTTTGACTGATTCCCTTCTTGCAGCTTGTGGACTTCTAGCTGAAAAAATCGCTGGCGAAGCACGAGCTACAGATACACGGGAAGACGAGCAAGAACGTGGAATCACGATAAAAACCACAGGAATCTCTTTGGTCCATGAGTTTGACCAAAAAACATATCTGGTCAATCTTCAGGACACCCCTGGACACGTTGACTTTTCTGGTGAAGTTACTTCGGCGTTACGGGTAGTCGATGGAGCTCTGGTTCTCGTCGATGCTGTTGAGGGAGTTATGGTTCAGACTGAAGTTGTTACTCAACAAGCTTTAACTGAACGAGTCCGTCCCGTTTTGATAATCAATAAAGTCGACCGATTAATTACTGAGATGCGGATGACACCCGAAGATGCATACGAAAAATTTAAGACAATTATTAATGATTTTAATATACTTATTGAGACCTATGCACCTCCAGAATACAAGAAAGTTTGGCGTGTAGATCCCCGGCAAGGTACTGTGGCTTTTGGTTCGGCAATTCACAGGTTTGGATTAACAATTCCGGCTCTAGCAGAGATTTGGCATGAAAAAACAGGACAACCGATTGATAAATTAATTAAAAACCTCTGGATGAAGAATAATTTTGTAAATGGAGTTCTAAAGCCAACTTATGAAATATATCAGAAAGCAGAAGATAATGATCTAGATTCTCTTAAAAAAGTGGCTCAGCAACTGGAACTGCGTCTAGACGAAAGTGTGTGGCTTGAACCACCAAAAAGAATAGCAAAAGCGTTATTAGAAAAATGGCTTCCGGTAGAGAAAGCTGTTTTAGATATGGTTGTCCAATTTTGCCCATCACCCATCGAGGCTCAAACTTATCGTTTTAAAAGTTTCTGGGCTGGGAATCTTGATTCGACAGAAGGAAAGGGGATGTTAAAATGTGATGAAAATGGACCTGTTATGATTGCAATTTCTAAAATGATCCCAGGAAAAGCAAAACGAATCATTGCCATGGGGAGAATCTTTTCTGGTACTGTCAAAACAGGTCAGAAAATTTCAGCTTTGCTCCCAGGGTATAAACCAGGCGGAAAGGAGCGGGTTTTTACCACTAATATACAACAGGTTTCTATGCTTATGGGAGCGAAAACAGAGAAAGTTGATAACATTCCTGCTGGAAATATCGTTGCATTACAGGGATTACGTGGAGCAACAGCAAGTAGTACCGTTACTAGTCTTGAAACAACGATGCCTTTTCATGCACTTTCTTATGCGGTTGAACCAGTTGTCACTATTGCCATTGAAGCAAAATCACCGAGTGAACTACCAAAATTAGCAGAAGGAATGCAGCTTATGGAGCTAGTTGATCCCTCTTTGAAGACTAAAATTAATGAAGAAACTGGAGAATATCTCCTTTCGGGAACTGGGGAACTTCATTTAGAAATTGCGGTTAAAGATCTTCAGGATCTTCAACGTATTGAGGTGACACAAAGTGAACCTATTGTTGTTTTTCGGGAATCTGTTCAAAATGAATCATATCAACAATCTCTAGCAAAGTCACCAAACAAGCATAACCGTCTTTGGGTTCGTGCGGGACCACTAGATCCTGCAGCTATAAAATTGATTGAAGAAGGACGGATTCACCAATATACAGATAGAAAAGAAATGGCTCAAATACTCAGAGATGAAGCTGGTTGGGAAGCCAAAGCAGGAAGAAAAGTCTGGGGGATGGGACCTGAAGAAGATGATCCAAATTTCTATATCGATGGTACAAAAGGGGTTCAATATCTTCGTGAAGTGAAAGATTACATAGTTCAAGGATTCCGTTGGGCAGCTAAAGAAGGACCGCTTTGTGGTGAACCCTTTTATGGAGTACAATTTATGTTGGAAGATGTCAAACTTCACGAAGATCCTGTCCATCGAGGAGCAGGCCAAATCATGCCAGTTTCCCGTAGGGCATGCTTTGGGGCTGTACTAATGGCGGAACCCATACTTTTGGAACCCATCTATAAAGTACAAGTCCAAGTTCCTGAACAATACCTTGGAAATGTTTACAAAGTCCTCACTAAACGACGGGGACGTGTGATTGACACTCAGAAGCGAGAAGGAACGCCACTGAATGTCATCATTGCTGAAGTGCCAGTCACAGAGTCATTCGGAATTACTACAGAGCTCCGCTCCGAAACTTCAGGCTTTGCATTCAGTCAAATGGTTTTTAACCATTGGCAAAAAGTTCCTGGAGATCCAACAAAGCCTGAAGAAGAAGGAGGGAGTTTAGCACGGCAATACGTATTAGCCACTCGAAAACGTAAAGGATTCCATAACCCACTTCCACCTAAACCAGAAGATTATTATGATAAACTGTAGAGTTACGCGAGTGATTCTTCAGTTAAGGATAATAATAATTTTTCTATCTTTTTTCTTCTAATTTCTAGCATGATGTTACAATCATAAGATATTAAGCCTAAGTAAAGAAAAAACAGCGGATCCGGAGGGATTTGAACCCACGACATTCTGGTTGCTTCAGGTATCTCCCCAATCTTTTAAAATAACTAAGTTTTACCTTCCGAAGCCAGACGCTCTATCCAGGCTGAGCCACGGATCCACAAAGTTTCAGATTGTTTTTTATCGGTCTTTTCGCTCATCTTCAGCACGAATTTTAACATGATGCCTGTGAATTGCGCATGATACACAGTAATACCTTACGTATGGTACACGAGCGATGTGGGCACCTTGCTGACGCAATTCCTTTCCGACAGCATAATCAACAAGAGTTTTATAACTAGTTTTTCTTTTAGCCTTATCTCTAGGTATCATTCGCTTACATGATGAGCATTGAACCTTGGAGAGAGTACCTTTTTTACCTTTACTTCTACCCCCGGATTTACGTTTCTTACCCAAAGAGGAAACCCCTTTTAATGTCTAACTCATTTTTTGAGTAGAAGATAATTTTTAATCGGCATTCCCGTTTTTTTGGAGGGTTCTTATAAACTAGAGGTAACCGTCCCAAACCAAGTAATAGGGTCTGTACTACCAGAAATTGCGATACCAAGAGTAATAACATCCCAAGGCTTACTATCGATATCCAATTAAGAAAAATAACTGAAGATTCATAGATTATATAATTTTCATTAACAAAAAATCATATTTTTAAACAGAACTTATTTGGAAAAACCTTTCAGAAGCCATTATTTGCTCATCACAGCGAAATTTGACATGTTCCTATGATCGATTTTTCTACAAATCGTTTTCTGTTAAGGTTGCTTTCCTTGTTAGGAAAACTGCTAAACTTTCTAAATTCAGTCGAATCGCCTGTGTTTGTCGAAAAAAGGGGGATATTTTTTTAAAGTTTTGTTCTATATATTGATAGGCATATTTTCGAACTTTTTCCAGCTTTTTGGCGTATTCTTTTGTATAACGTTCTGTTGTAGTGAGAAGTTCCGAGGTCAATTCGATAAATTCGGGAGCTTCCCCCCTTTGAACCATTTCTTGATATATTAGGTTATATAATCGTTCTTGATCATCTTTTTTCAGACCAATGATGAGAAAACTGGGAAATGGTAGCAAAATGAATATTAAAATTGAACTAAATAAGCCAAAAAACTGATTAAATTGAGCTAAACTTGAATCAGGTATGATCAACAGCCCTAGAATGATATTTACGACAGTTATCACAGTAGCTTGAAAAACACCTTGACTAAGCCAATAAAGCTTTCCAGCCAATTGTTCAAGCTGATCTTTGGCTGAGAATCGTATTCCTCTAAAACATAATATCGTGTAAATGAACAATGTCCAAGGAATGATGAGGAAAAGCAATATGAAACCATCTACTGAGCTTACAATCCCAATAAATACAATATTCAAGCAAAAAAGCAGAAGGAAAAGAGAAGGCAATGGAGATTTTTTCCTCAATTAATTGTTCTTAGGTTAACTTAGAAGATCTTTAAGTTCTGACACAAGACTAGAAATGTCTTTTTCTTCTTCCCGGAAAATCTCTGGAATTTTCCGACTGTAACGACGTAATACCCTAATAGCTAATCCCAAAGAATGGGCTTCATTAGACGCTCCTATTAAGATGAAGTCTTCCGCTGAACTTAATACAGTATACCCTTTTTCGCCACGAACTAAAACCTCCCACAAGTGTCCATGATCCATTCTGTCAACAACCATCCCACCTGTTGAGAGTACAGCTGCAGATAACGCGGAGAATAAATCTGGGTCTGCATCTTTCTCTGAGAAAAACGCAACACTCATTCCCGTTCGTGTTACTAATGCTAATGCTTCTAGGTCTGCATATCGAACGATTTCTTGTAATAATTTAATTAATTTCTTCTTTTGTTCTACTGTAAGCGCAAAAGCCATTTTTCCACCTTCAAAGAAACCTGTATAAAATTCCTACTTAGTTTCTGACTAATACAACAATGATCTATTAATATGAAGACTAACCTTTGGCAAAAATTTAAACCTTACTGTATTTCCTACTTAATTCAATAGAGTTGATCTAGTTGAGAAAGAAGTTAATTACGTTAGCTCTTGGGCAAATGGTCTTAGATAACGTGATTCACGATCATCAGGACACCCATCTAATCAAGGATCAAAATAGCTTGTCAATAGGAGGGCCGCCTTCTTTTGTGGGTATTTTAGGTTTTATTCTCTCAAAAATATTCCCATGGATAACCCCACCATTAATTTACGCCTATACGTGCCCCAAGGCTATTTCACTGTTAAAAGAATTCTCAGATTATAATTTGATTTCGAGGTACTTGATGATTCAATCCACATGCCCTTATTTTCGTTTACAATACTCTAGTGATAAGAATGAGAGAACTTTATTATTGAAGAATCCTCCTAAGCGGTTTAATCTGGCTGATTTTAATTGGGAGTTTGTTAATCCTCCAGTAGCTATAGTCGGTTCTGTTTATCATGAATTTTCAAATCATAAAATTTTTACTTCCTTACGTAACCTCTGCTCCTACATAGCTTTTGATCCCCAAGGATGTTTCCGCCAGGTTACAACAGAAGGTAATATAAAATTCCGCAACTGGTGGGATACTAAGATTATTAAAAATGTAAATTGCCTTAAAGTGTCAGAAACGGAAGCAAAATTCTTAAAATTAGGAACTCATTTTGTAGAAATTATAACCAAGATCTTAGAAACACCTGTAACATCTGTACTTCTCACCCGAGGAAATAACGGTACTATTTTAGGTGTAAGAAATCCTGATATTCATATTTACGATATTCCTGCATATTCAGGAGGTACAATTGTTGATAAAACAGGAGCGGGGGATATTTTTCTTTTTACCTTTGTAATTCATTTTTTGACTTTTAACAATGAACTAGACGCGGTTGCTTTTGCTACAAGTGTTACTTCCCTCTTTATTGAACAAAAAAGATTTAGAGGAAGGTTCACTAAAGATATAATTGGTTTACGACAAGAAAAAATCAGGAGTAAGATCATTGAATTTTTGAGGTAGTAATTGGCCTTATCCCTTGTTTACCAAACTCTATAGGAAATACTCTAGAATCGACTCCCAATAATTTCTTAATCCCTAGTACCCTCTCATATAACCTCGTCTCCGTATTAAGAGTCATAGCAAACTCCAATACTACATCACTATAATGAGAAAAGATATTTTCGACATCGTGACCATGAACTCCTCGTACCATGGTAAGAAAATGCCATCCATTTGAACCTTTAATCACTTTGGAATATTCATTCAGAAATCGTAAAACTGATTTCAAACTAGACTGAATCAACATGTAAGTGACTGTGTTAACCACAGAGTCAAATGCAGGAATGGATTTATCCCCTTTATATTCCACTATTTTTCGAAAAAGATTATGAGATACTATATTTACAGCGTCTCCTTCCCATTGAAGCGTTTTAGATTGTTTTTGTCTAGCTGATGGACTTAAGTCATTAAATTGCCAAGGGAGAACGTCTAATTTCCATCCAAATGTGGCCAGATCGTGGTGAATTTCACTTTTAGGTCTGTCTAACGACGTATAAATAGCAGGAATGCCAGTCTTAGCACGTGTAACTAATAATTGGTGCATAAATGTGGTAAATCCTGATCCTGGATCGCCTATTATAAGAATAAGAGCATCTCGAGGGATACCTATTATGAATTCATCTATCACTGGTATTCCGATTGGAATTAGTTCCCTACTCATGAAACATTCCCCAGATATAGATTTTGTGGGAGAAATTAATAAAAATTTTAGAATTCATACAACAATTCTTCATTATAAATGTTCGATGACATGTTATTCTATTTTAATAAACAGAATGTTGTTTCCTCGGAGGAATGCTTGACCATAACGTTTGCTAATTTTCCCATCTTCAACTTCAGAACAGTCTTCCAAGATCAGATTCATATATTGGTCTGTGATTCGGAGACGTCCAGTATATAGCTGGTTACTTTTGAGCTGAACTGTTATTATTTTTCCCACAGATTTTTCTAACGTTTGCAATGGCTGTGACATTGTAATAATTCCTCATTGAAGTTCTGGTAGTGGCAATCCACTTAATTCGATCCTTATAATTTTTAATTCTAAAAATTTTTCTTCTTTTTTAAAAGAGATTTTTGAATGTCATTCTTCTTCTGATGAATAATCGTGTTTTTCTTCATAATCAGGATGATATTGTGCAATATAATCTTCTTTGAAATCAATCAGTAGTTTTTCAATATCTGACTCGGTGTTCATTTCCACTTTAGATGATTGTTTAGCCTGTGAAATCGCCATTCTTCTTTGACGAAGTCTTTCACGAAGTTTTAATTCTCTTTTCCTAATTTCTTCCTTAATCCCTACATCTGTAAGGTAAAGCCCATCATAAACCCAAACCTCTAGTTTAGGTTGATTCAAGTCTTGAATACGTACTGAAAAATCTAGGAGAGGTAATTGAAGACAGGGAACACAATTATCTTCGAACTGGGTTAAAGCTTGATCAGAAAATTTAGCTGATTCCTCCGGGATAATTACTCCTCTAATTCCAATATCAATCATTTTTTGAGCTGTTTGAGCCCCTCCACCACTTGGATCGAGAACCAACACAATATCTCCATCATTCAAACCATATTTTTTCTCTGTCTCTCGAATTGCAGAGTCAGAAAAGGATTTTACAACTTTCAATGGAATTTCTCGTCCTTGTACCCAGAAATTTTTGATCTGCTTCAATTTCTCCATTTCTTGTTGGTTTTGACGAAGAATCCGCCTAATTTCTTGATTTTCTTCTCTTATCCTCCCTACTTCTCGATCTACTGCCACAGGAATTCTTTTTTGCATCAAATCCGAGCGTTTCAATCTTTCACGCTCGTATTTATCCTTCCAGTTTTTTATTTTTTCTGCCCCTTCCCGCGCCTGTTTTCGCCAGAAAATTACTTCACGATCTAACTTATTCATTTCTTCATATATTGCTTCAATTTTTACTTGCAGCATTTCATTCTCGTGTTTTAGTGATAAGGTCAATTGATCATATTCTTCTTCAACTTTGAGGGCTTTTTGGGTAATCATTTTTCCTTGGGTCATTTCAATTGCATTTGAAATGCTATTTCCTGCTATAACAAGTCTCTGAATTTCATATAATTTTGAAATTAATTCAGGATGAGAATCTTGAACAATATGATTAATCTTCATTAACTGTTCTTTTAGAGAATTGAAAGCTCTAATTGCCCCAAAAAGTGCATCCCGCTCATGAGAATTCAGATGACTATAATTTACTGTTACATCTCTGTAATCTTGCAAATATTCCCGTTTAGCAGCTGCAGACATCAGAACAGAAGGGGAGATTAACTTTGCCCCAGTAATTCTTGCAATTTTTTCGACTGTTGCAGGAATAGGGGTCACATCAGCAGCAACACAACAGATCTTTCCGAAATTGGATGCAGTCCTAATAATCTCCGAGATTCCACATTCCCGTTTAGACTTTAAATATAAAACATAACCTTTCATTAAATCAACAACAGCAATTCCTGTTGTTGTGCCAGGGTCGACTCCTAAAATGATGTTTTTAAGGGAGCGACTTGTTGGAGCGATACTTACATCAAGTGGTTGAAAATCAAGATTAGCTTTAGTTATCCGTTCTAAAGTAACACGAACAAGATCTGTTGTCAGGGGTTTAATCAGGGTTTGAAGATCAGGAATAATTTCTTTTTCGAGATGAGCAATATAGACTCGCCGTTGAGAATACTCAAACACTTCCCACGTGATTTCTTTCTCACGTAAGATCAGTTCGACTTCATCTGCCGCATGGATGACTGCAGCACGACTAATCCTCTCATAACGTGGAGCTGACCATCCACCTCGTCCATGACTTTTTTTCTTTGATATACGAATACGAATCTCTTCTTCAAAAGCTAATATTTCATGTCCAACATGTTTTTGGCATAAACGAGCACACACTTCCGCTGTTTCAAGTGAGTTTAGTTTTTTAGAACTTAAGGAATAACTAAGTTCTTTTTTCAACCTATGTTTTTGGATAAGGGTAGTAATCTTTTCCATTCCTGTTCGTGGAGATCCAGTAACCTGAACTAACATTGTACTTACAGGGATTTTCTGAAGAAATCGTACTATGCCTTTTGCGCTGGGTGATAGCTCAAAAATGTTATCCATGGCGATATAATTAGGTTTTAAGTCTTCAATCTTTTTAAATAGATTTCTTCGATTGAGCTTAGGATATTTATTAATGCGATCTTGTGTGAGAATAACAAGTGAAAATATAGAGCCCTTACTTGCTTTATTCGACCGAGCTAGGATATCTAATCCAAATATAATAGATGAATCTAGCATAATCACAAAACCGATGGTGTCTCCAAATTATCGAAATATTTCAGCAACAATTCTGAAACATTCATCTTGATAGTTAATTGGAATTTCTTCTTAAAGTAGTTAAGAATATTATCTAAATCTCTAGTTAATATCCTCTCAGCCTGTTCAGACTGTGTCTCGATACATTGTGGCCAATCAAAAAAGACTGGATAATTATCTTCATTCAAGCGAATGTTATATTCGCTCAAGTCACCATGTATATAGCCCACTTTTACTGCACCTTGCATTTCATGGATAATATTGATAAATAAAGTTAGAATCTCCTTTTTTGATTCAAATTCATTTTTCTTTATTCGATACAAATCCTGCCCTATTATAATATGCATAGCCACGATATGGCGATTTTGAGCAATCGGTTTCGGAACACTTATCCCCGCTTCAGAAAGGTCACTTAAAGCTTTAAATTCTCGTTCTGCTGACAATCGGCTCTCATAAAGTGGGGAAATGTGGCTTTTTTCTGCAATAAAAGCCCGAGATCTCTTTGTTGCACGGAAATCAAGTTTCCCCAATCTGTGTATTTTTAAAATAAATTCATCATTTTCATCGTCTACGGCCAATCGAATATCACTTTCTTTTCCTGATCCAACTTCTGGCCCGATTTGAGCGACTATTCTTTTCTCAACTAGAGCTTTCAACGCTAGGGCATCATAGCCTATAAATGTTAACGCTGCTCCAAGATAATGACGTTGAGCCATAAAAATTAGCTTATATTGCCGAAGTCTATACAGAGCTTTTTGAACTTTCTTTTCTGAATAATGTATATATGCTGCAATCTCCTCTATCGGTACAATCTCATATTTTGCCATTAAAACCTCAATAACAGATAGTAATCTAAAATCAAATTGATTTAACTTAAGAAAGAATTCTACTATTGATAATGGCATCCTAATACCCTAGGTAGTGATCATAAGTCAGTAAGTGCAACTATCGTCATTAGTTCAAAGGGATAGAAAGATCTGATCCCTAAACTTCGGGAGACCGTCTTATTCATCATAGGGGGTAATAAAAGGGCAAAATTCCTTTTATTATCTCTTCATCTTGCGCTGTTAATCGTTTAAGATAATTCTATCTATTCCTTATATATAGAATTTTCTATTAAATGTTTCGCAATTAGGTTGAAAATAGCTTATATTCTATTTCTATTGAAAATACTAGGATAATTTGGTGTATATTCCTTAAAACGCACAAATCTAGGAAAAAAACCTCATCTTTCATATATAATAGAGAGATTGGAGTGGTTAATTCATCAGAATACCTTTTTTTACCTGAATTTGGAATAAAAAAGAATAATATAATTTACTTCTTGCCAACAAGTCAAGAATATAAGTTCTATCTATTAAATTAGTTAAAAAGCAGCCAATCATTCTTAATTTGCTCAAAAAAGGTTCAAGTTAAATTTCCTCCCTTTTGGATTATACTGTATGTCGTTTCTTGGAGAATAATATAAGAATACTGAAAATAACTTGAAATTTAGATCTTAAAATTGTGACAATTAACAATTTTAGAAAAAAACCCAAAATACTTAAAAATAGAGTATGGTTGGGTGTTTGGAGGATCAAGTTTATCAAACATTATTTTAATCTAAGGGTATGAAAAATGGTAAAAAGGTCTAAAGTGACAATAATAGTATTGGTCATTTCCGTTCTAAACATTCAGTTAATACTTCCCAATACTGGTGTCTATGCCCGTGAATTAGCCGATATTCAATACGGACCAACTGTAAATATGCTCACCCAGAATTCTGTGGTTATTGCATGGCGGACAACCACCCCTGGTTTTAGCCGAGTGCGATTTGGTTTAGATTCATCTGTTGAAAATGTCGTAGAAAACTCAACATTAGTTAATAATCATGAGGTAAAACTAAAGGGTTTGGAATTTAATACTACTTATTATTATCAAGTCGAAACAGCAGAAATATCAAGTGATATTTACCAGTTTCATACAGCCAAAGGGTTTACAGACCCTTTTATGTTTGCTTTTCTTGGAGACAATCGGCCTCAAACGGAAATTATTGAGCAACCTGAAGTTTTTTCATCCATTACGAATAACATCATTGCATCTTCTCCTGACCTCGTGATGCACGGTGGAGACGATATTGACGCTAAAGTTGGACAATCAAGTGAAATTAGATATGCTCAGTGGAAGGCGTTTCGCGATATCACTGATCAGTCTCATCACAATACTCCTTGGATATTTGCAATAGGCAATCATGATGATCCTGAAAATTACGGACCTGCCTCTTTCACAGAAATCTTCACTCAACCGATCGATGCGGATCCCTTTGAACGATTTTTCTCTTTTGATTATGGTAATTCTCATTTTATTGTACTTGATACAGAAAGAGATGTCTCAAAGATTTCTGGAGCCCAATGGGAGTGGTTAGTCCAGGATCTTGCGAAAAATACTGCTATTCATACTTTCATATTATTTCATAGACCTTTGTCTACACCTTACATTTATCCCGTATTGATAAGGGAGCGGGGGTTAATTCAATACCCGGAAGGACAAAAATTATTAGATCTGGCATTGAATCACTCAATCACAGCATTTTTAGTTGGCCATGATCACATGTATAATAAAAAAACAGTAGGTTGGCGTAATATTACTCAGATTGTATCTGCAGGAGGGGGAGCACCTCTATATGTAGGAGAGAAGGATGGAGGAGTGTTTCACCATGTCGAGTTATCAATTGACTGGAAAGAGGTTTGGGTCAAAGTTATTTTAGCCAATGGGACCCTATACGATGAATTCCAAATTGATACTCCTTACAACATTATTTATCCTAATCGCCCTAATATTACTTCCGTAACTGCTAACTCTGTCTTTGAGGAGGAGCAAGCTTTAGATGTCGAGGTAATTGCTACTGCATTATCCCCAGAGGTCCAACTTTGGTATTCTAACCATAGAACTGATTGGACCTTCATTACCATGTCTATAAGTGATAATAGTACCCATTTTTCTGGTTCTATCCCTAATCTCCCATCTACGAACCAAGGAACCTTCTACATTCGTATAGTCGATAAGACAGGAAATTTCACGGTTTCTGATTTATATAATTACATTGTTCATAGCAAACCCACTACTGAACCAACATCTTCTAGCCAAACGAGTACTGAGACAACTCATTCTACTAGTTCAACAACCACACCAGTCTCAACGCCAGGTTATCTCTTACCAACTCTTTTCACGGCATTCTTTAGTGTCTCCCTGTTTCATCGGCGAAAAAGACTCAAAAAAAGTTTTAAATAACAAATTAACGCTAATATATCTGAATTTAGTAAAGGAAAAGAGTTCCTAACCAGTTCCTTCTTTAAAATATAATGTGACTATTTTTTGGGATGCATACATCTGACAATCCTCTTGTAACAAGTTATATAAATATCAATCAAAGTAAAGTTACAGGCTCTTTTTATAACTTCCCGCTTTTTTGGGAAATCGAGCTCTATTTTGATATACATAGGAGCATTAAGAAATGAATAAAATGAATAAAAGAACGGTTGGAATAGTCATTGGTTTCGTGATATTCCTAAGCATCTTTCTCGTTCCTAGCCCTTTGACTCCAATTAAAGCAGTGGTCCAAGATAGACCAGTTGTTCTCTTTGACGTGTATCACACTGATGTAACAAACTGGCCAACTGAT
>Ga0209636_10002819_pt1 | contig 17717 bp, 19 predicted proteins | sample DeeMarSWOR152_54_FD_187464 | JGI IMG/M metagenome (GOLD analysis project Ga0209636, IMG submission 187464) | Marine sediment microbial communities from White Oak River estuary, North Carolina - WOR-1-52-54 (SPAdes) (version 2) | ecosystem: Environmental > Aquatic > Marine > Intertidal zone >... | reverse complement strand
AGCACCCTCATCGGGGAGCGAGTAATTAACGAACTGAGAAGTGTCGACGGGGTCGCTTATGTGAGGTTTGCCTCCGTCTACCGACAGTTCAAGGATATCAATGAATTTGTGGATGAACTCAAGGAACTCCTGGGAAATCGCGCCACCGAACGCAGAGAGAACCGGGAAAGGGAAAAGGGTGGAGTTCCAAGTGTCCGCAGAAAGCGATGATAGGAGAAAGTCGGTGTTCACGGGGTTAATCGAGGGAATCGGGACTGTGTCAAGGGTAGAGAGGAGAGGGGAATCTATCAGCATGGCCTTCACCTTTCCCGGGGGTTTGACAGGGATCAAGGCGGGTGATAGTATTTCCGTCAACGGTGCTTGTCTTACCGTCGTGAGCGTGGATGGGAAGACCTTTGCCGTGGATGTATCCCAGGAGACCTTTGCTCGTACCGCCATTGGGGAGTTACGGCCGGGAGACCCCGTAAATCTCGAACGGTCCCTTACCCTTGCGGACCGTTTGGGGGGGCATTTGGTTTTGGGCCATATCGATGGCACGGCAATGGTTACCGGAAGGAGGGAAAAAGGAGGCTCCGTTATCTTGACGCTGAGGGCGTCCAAGGATCTGTTCCTCTATATGGTGGAAAAGGGGTCGGTGGCCATCGACGGGATCAGCCTGACTGTGAACGAGTTCAGAGGAAATGAGTTCACCGTAACCATCATTCCCTTCACCTCCAAACGGAGCACTATCGGGAGGAAAAGGGTGGGGGATAGGGTGAACGTTGAAGGAGATATCATCGGCAAATATGTCCAGCGGTTTCTGTCCGGCCAGGAGGGAGAGAGAAGCCCATCGGGGCCCTCGGGGTCAGGCCTGGACATGGATTTTCTAGCCGAACACGGCTTTAGAGAGGGGAGTTCGGATGGTCGATAGCATTGAATCGGTACTTGACGATATCAGAGAAGGGAAGATGGTCATCTTGGTCGACGACGAGGATCGGGAGAACGAGGGAGACCTGATGGTGGCTGCCGAAAAGGTGACCACGGAGGCGATAAACTTCATGGCAACATACGGCAGAGGCCTCATTTGCCTGTCCCTCACCCCGGAGAGGATAGAAGAGCTGAAGCTACCCATGATGGTTTCGGACAACAGGTCGAGATTTCAGACGGCTTTCACGGTATCCATTGATGCCAGATGTGGGGTCACAACGGGTATTTCAGCGGCGGATCGAGCAACTACGATAATGGTCGCTGTCGACGATAAAGCCAAACCCGAGGATCTGGTCAGCCCAGGGCATGTCTTTCCCCTCAGGGCGAGGAAGGGAGGAGTTTTGGTGAGGTCCGGTCAGACTGAGGGCTCCGTTGACCTGGCGAGATTGGCGGGATTGAAACCGGCTGCGGTGATCTGTGAGATTATGAAGGAAGATGGGACCATGGCTCGGATGCCCGACTTGGCTGTTTTCGCGAGGAGAAATCAGTTGAAGATCGTTACCGTTGCAGGCCTCATCAAATACCGAATGCACAATGAATCCCTGGTGCGGCGGGCTGCTAAAGTGACGCTTCCAACGGAATACGGAGGCATCTTTACGGCTATTGCCTACGAGAATGATATCGACCACCACCATCATTTGGCCCTTGTTAAGGGGGAGATTCGTCCGGAAGATGCAGTTCTGGTTCGGGTCCATTCCCAATGCCTGACGGGCGACGTATTCATGTCCAAGAGGTGTGATTGCGGTGAGCAGCTCCGTAAGGCCATGGCAATGGTCAACGAGGAGGGCAAAGGGGTTATCCTCTACATGAATCAGGAAGGCAGGGGGATTGGTCTCATAAATAAGTTGAGGGCTTACGAGTTGCAGGAGCATGGGAGGGATACTGTTGAGGCGAATGAGGAACTTGGATTCAAGGCTGACTTGCGGGATTACGGAATCGGGGCACAGATCCTGGTGGACCTGGGGGTGCGTAAGATTCGGTTGATGACCAATAATCCTCGGAAGATCATCGGTTTGGAGGGTTACGGAATAAGGGTCGTCGACCGGATTCCCATTGAGACGAGTCCAAGCGTTGAGAATATGAGGTATTTGAAGACGAAGAAAGGGAAATTAGGCCACCTCCTTTCCATCAAAACGGGTGACTAATCCTGGGGAGGGGAAAAATGCCAAAGGTGTTAGAGGGAAAGGTCGATGCTAAGGGGTTGAAGTTCGCGCTCGTTGTGAGCCGATACAACGATTTCATCAACGTCCGTTTGCTGGAGGGTGCCCTTGACTGCCTGATGCGAAACGGAGCCGAGGAGAAGGACCTAACGGTGGTAAAGGTTCCCGGGGCGTTCGAAATCCCATTGGCCGCCAAGAAGGTGGCGGGAAGCGGTCGCTATGACGCCGTGATCTGTTTGGGGTGCGTATTACGAGGGGCTACACCGCATTTCGAATACATAAGCTCCGAAGTTGCCAAGGGGATAGCCAAGGTTTCCCTCGAAAGTGGCGTCCCCGTTTCCTTCGGTGTTATTACTGCTGATACTTTGGAGCAGGCAATTGAGCGGGCGGGAACAAAGGCCGGCAACAAAGGGTGGGATGCCGCCCATTCGGCCATTGAGATGGTAACCCTTTTTAAGGCCATGGGAGGTAAGATGTAGGTATCGAACCATTCTTTCCCCCCATGAGCCGTTGGGAGGAAGGGCGTCTTGGGAGTTCGACGACGGGCCAGGGAAATCGCCCTTCAGGTTCTTTATCAGAGGGAATTCAACCGCGTTGAGATCGGTGAGGCCTTAGCCCTCTTCTGGAATAATTTCGAGGTGCTGAAGGGGTCTAGGGGTTTTTCGGAGCGCCTTATCAGGGGAGTTGAAGAACATCGGGAGACCTTGGATCGAATTCTCGAACAGTGCTCCGCTCACTGGAAACTTGACCGTATGGCCCATGTGGATCGTACGATTCTCAGGATCGCCACTTACGAGCTTCTGTACTGTGATGATATTCCCCCTAAGGTGACGATTAACGAGGCCATCGATATCGGTAAAAAGTTCGGCTCTGAGGACTCCGGGGCGTTTATCAACGGTGTTTTGGACAAGGTGAAGTCTGAGGAGAGACGGCAAGCTGGATAGGCATCATACAGGGAGCAAGCACTTTTGCCGGGGCTTCGATGGAAATTATTATCTTCTCCGAGCCCATTGACCGTCAGGAATGCCCGTTGGTAGAGGCGGGATTTTTCGAGGATGAGCGGCCTCTGAAAGGGGCTGCAGGCCTTCTCGATTGGAGGCTCAACGGAACCATATCCCGGGAAATCATCGGCGGCCGAATAACGGGTCGATTTAAGGAAACCGTCATCATTCCCTCAAACGGGCGGATTCAATCCCCCAAAATACTGCTGATTGGCCTGGGACCCGCAGGGCGGATTAGCTATCCAAAGTTGAGGGAGATTTCGGGTCACCTCCTTCATACCCTTTTGAAGATAGACTTATTCGACTTCTGTTGTTCAATACCCCATTCCAAACCATATCCCCTCGAGTGTTCCAAGGCCGTCGAGGTATGGGTTGAAGGCGTGGCGGATGCACTGGAGTTCCATGATATGTCGAGGGGAGAGATTAAGATGAGGATTGCGGAGGAGGATCCTTGGATAGATGAAGCCCTTCTCGGAGCTCAGACGGCCAAGGTAATCTTAAAGCAAAGGATGAAGATAAAAGTTAAGCACGAGCCTAGGTCATGAGTTAAAGGTTATCTATCTTTTCCCTGAAGAAATCCACTGTCCTTCTCAGCCCTGTCTTTCGGTTAACCTTGGGAGTCCAACCCAGCAATGTTTTCGCCCTCGTGATATCCGGCTGCCTTACCTTGGGATCATGAGAGGGAAGGGGGTGGTAGGTAATTCGGCTCTTGGATCCGGTGAGGGTGATGATGTCCCTGGCAAATTCGAGAATGCTGATTTCCTCGGGATTGCCTATGTTAATGGGGAGGTGTTCTCCCGAATAGAGGAGCTTATAGATACCTTCCACCATGTCGGAGATATAGCAGAAGCTTCGGGTCTGAGATCCATCGCCGAAAACGGTAAGATCCTCACCTCTCAGGGCCTGCACCATAAAGGTTGGAAGGGCCCTCCCATCATCGAGCCTCATTTTCGGACCGAACGTATTGAAGATTCGAGCAATCCTCGTGTCAATACCATGGGATCTGTGATAAGCCATGGTTATTGCTTCGGCAAACCTCTTGGCCTCATCGTAGACCCCCCTGGGGTTGACGGGGTCCACATTGCCCGGGTAATCCTCAGTTTGCGGATGAACAAGGGGGTCCCCATAGACTTCAGAGGTCGAGGCGAGGAGAAATCGAGCCTTCTTCTCCTTGGCCAGTCCCAGGACCTTATGGGTTCCAAGGGAGCCTACCTTTAAGGTCTGAATGGGGAAATGCAAGTAGTCAGAAGGGCTTGCCGGGGAAGCGAAGTGGAGGATGTTATCGAGATGTCCGCGGACATGAATGAATTCAGTGACATCGTACTTGATAAAGGTGAAGCGTTCGTGGCCCATGAGGTGGGAAATGTTCTCTATGTTTCCGGTCAGGAGGTTATCCATGCAGATGACCTGATGCCCCTTTTTGATCAAGAATTCACAGAGGTGAGAGCCGAGAAATCCCGCTCCACCCGTTATCAGGGTTCGTTCCATACTCATTTCCCCCCTCTTTGTGCTTTTTTTTCGTACCACAGGCCCGGGGAAATGTAAAGGGGATTTATTTCCAGAGGTTTCGGAGTTCTGGGAGAACACCACAGTTCCTTCCCTTCAGTGCTTCCGAGGTTGTTGCCAAAATACCCTTTCGCTCTCTGAAAAGAATTGTTGACCATTCTAACGTTCGCTTCACTGCAAACCCAAAACTCGCCTTTCAGGCTCAAACAGTTGGCTTTGCGACCGTTTCGCTTCACTAAGAATGGTTACCACCAATTCTTTAATGTTCGCTCCAGGGATCTGGGCAACAACCCATTCCTAAGTAACCCCTTGAAAATCTTCCCGGGTTCCGGTTTTCTCAGGAAACTCCGGACCTTTATCGTTTGACAATTGTCTCCAAGTAGGGTAGAAATCAAGGGATTTTTACTGCGGGTATATGGTTACCCTTACGGAGGAACTGGTCATGGTTGAGAAGGCGGAAAAGATATGGATGGATGGGGAGTTGATCCCCTGGGACGAGGCAAGGGGGCACATTTTAACGCATACCCTCCATTACGGGCTTGGCGTATTTGAGGGTATCCGATGTTACGTTTGTCACGACGGATCATCGGCCGTGTTTAGGCTCAAGGAACACGTGGATAGGTTGTTCGACTCGGCGAAGATCGCGGATATCGAAATGCCTTTCTCCAGGGAGGAGATCGCGGAAGCCTGCAAGGAAACCCTGAGGGCAAATGGCATGAAGGAGGGATATATCCGACCCCTTGTCTTCATCGCAGAAGGTGTAATGGGTGTCCATCCGGGCAATAACCCGACCCGTGTGGCTATTATTACCTGGCCCTGGGGGGCATATCTGGGGGATGAAGCCCTTGAGAGGGGCATCAGGGTCAAGACTTCCTCTTTTGCGCGTCATCACGTCAATGTAATGATGACCAAGGCGAAAATCTGCGGTAACTACGTCAATTCCGTTTTGGCCAAGAGGGAAGTGGTCAAAATGGGATATGATGAAGCCCTCATGCTGGACACCGAGGGATATGTCTCAGAGGCGAGCGGAGAGAATATCTTTATGGTCAAAGACGGGATTCTTAAGACAACTCCTCTTACCTCTATTCTGCCGGGGATTACGAGGGATGCCGTTATTCACATAGCGAAGGCAAAAGGGTGGCCGGTCCTCGAGGCCCGATTCACACGGGATGAGCTCTACGTTGCGCATGAAGCCTTTTTCACGGGCACGGCGGCAGAGGTGACTCCCATCAGGGAGGTGGATGATCGGATTATCGGCAGCGGAAGGATTGGCCCCGTTACCAAGACCATTCAGGCGACCTTTTTCGATGCAGCGAGGGGAAAGCTCGATGACTATCGCCGCTGGCTTTCCTTCCTCTGATGCTTGACCTTCTCCTCCTCATGGGTTGACCAGGTGCCTATCCAACTCATCGTTGACGGCTATAACCTCATCCGGCAGTCTCCGTCCCTGAGGGAGGTGGAATCGAGGGATCTCCAGATGGGGAGGGAAGCTCTGATCAATCACCTTGCTTCGTACAAGAAGATCCGAGGGCACGAGATCACCGTCGTCTTCGACGGTTGGCAAGCGGGTGGCTTGACGGAAAAACAGCAGCGGCAGCAGGGAATTCTCGTGGTCTATTCAAGGCGGAACGAGAGAGCTGATGAGGTGATTAAGCGCATGGCGAAGAAATGGGGGCAAGCGGCAATGGTTGTAACCTCGGATAGGGAGGTGGCCAATTTCGCCGAGATGGTAGGGGCCACAGCTGTTTCGTCGGAGGAGTTCGAGGGAAAAATGGGCGTGGCGGTGGTCATGGAAGAGAGGGGGGTGGACGGTGAGGAGGAGGAAGGGGAGATAGGGATGAAGGGAACGAAGAAGAAGGGACCAGGCAGGAGGCTTTCTAAAAGGAGGAGACGAGCGATTGAGCGGTTGAAGAAGTTATGATCCCCTTTGGGCAAAGCCAAATCCCTATTAGGATTTCTATCATCTGCATTTGTTTAGAGGCTAGAGATTGGGATTTGTAATGTGCTTGTGTTCTTTCCTTACTATACAGTATTGTCGTCACTTATACCTAATCTTATAGACGCAGCTTGTTTTCGTTGCCGGTGAGAAGCCTCCGGATGTTCTCGTGGTGGCGGTAGTAAATGAGCCCGGCGATGATCAGGCTTGCGATCACAAAGGGTTTTGATCCCTTTAACATGGCGATGAGGATGGGCATTGCCGCCGCCGCCGTTAAAGAACCCAGGGAGACAAATCTCCATTTCAACACCACACCGAAGAAGATCCCCGCATCAATCAATACCGCCAGGGGAACGAAACCCATATAAACTCCAAGGGCCGTAGCGACACCCTTTCCCCCTTTGAATTTCAGGTAGAGCGGAAAGATATGCCCCGCGAAGGCTGACAGTGCGATGAGACTTACCCACGTGTCGGATTTCAGGAGCCACAGGGCGAGAAGGACCGGGATCAACCCCTTTAAACAATCGCCCAGTAAGGTGAGGATCCCCAGTGTTTTACCCGCCGTCCTGAGGATGTTTGTGGCCCCTATGTTTCGGCTCCCCTCTTTTCGCGGATCAACGTCCGAAAAACCCCTGGCCAACAGCAGTCCCGTGGGAAAGGAGCCGGCCAGGTAACCGAAAACAACGAGTCCAATGCCCTCAATGATCATCGTTTTTCCCCTCATGAGGCGAATATGTTTCTATAGTAAGGTGTGGAAGGTGGGCTGTAAAGGGGAGATCGCGCAGGAAATCGATCAAAGCACCCTGTTGGTTGAGCAGCACGAGGGAATCGAAAAACAAGTCGCAATTCCAGTCAAGGGTGACATCGCCGAATTCGATGCGCCTCGGGTCGGGAGGAATCTCATCCGGGTCGCACAAATCGCCAGTATCCGTTCATTCTCCGGTCTCATGGCCTCCCGAAGATATTAGTCCTCTAACTGCGTCAGAATGGTTCCTGCCCTCATCACATAGATGTGGGAGAATTCGGAGTTATCAGTCGCACCATGCCAGTGCTTTTCACCCGCCGGGAATAGAACGACATCACCCGAGGTCACCACCCTCTCTTCCTTCTCCGTAGCTACGATTCCTTTACCCGCTGTCACGATGAGGATCTGGTCGCTGTCGTGGGCATGAAATTTGTTGCGCACTCCCTTGCCGAAGTTAACGATATTGAGGGCAAACTGCTCGCTGTCAGTGATGAGCACTTGTCTCGTTACATCTGGCCCGGTAAAGAGGGGATGAGGATATGGTTCCTTAGCTACCTGGTTTATGGTAACGATTTTCATTTCTTCCTCCTACGTATGTTTTCAGGTGTTATGATCCTGCCTCACGCTCCGATGTCGCAGAAATGGTCGGGGAGAGGAGATTTGAACTCCCGACCTCTTGCTCCCGAACCGAGATAGATGGTAACTCGAAGTAATCAGGAGTAACGAGGAATAAATGAGAAAGTCAGTAGCTTATACCATTTGGAGGAACAAAAGTAAAGAGGGTGAACTAGGAAGAGATGGGGGGATATTTTCTGCTATTTGTTGACCAACAGTACGAGCCTTTGGACGGAGGGGGGGTAAAATACCGACCACCGACTTGAATCCACCTTGGTATGTTGAACCTCAACCTGGGCAGTGGGGCCAGATCCCCCATCGCGGTTCCCCGGAGACCGGGAGCATCACTCCACGTGCGATGCAGTCCCCAATCGACCACATGGAGCCCTCTGCAGTTAAGGGAATCAATGCGGTTTTTCTCGATTCCGAGCAGGCTAGCTTGAACGGGATCGAGGATAATGCTCGAAATAAAGAGGCGCCGGGATCACCCTTTTGGAATGATCGGCAGGAGCACGTATGCAGCCCTTTCGCCCCCAGCATGAAGGGTGACCATGCCATTAAATATGGACGGAGGTCGATCCCTTGGATCATTGTGCAGGAAAGGACCGCATCCGGTGAACTCCATTTTCATGTTCGATAGCCTGCCACCGCTTCCGCCGGGGTACACATAATCTTTGCCGCGCGCGGTTAGCCCGATCCGGTAGCCAGGAGGCACTACGATGCAAGTCGGCCAGATCTCCACGTCGAGCTCGTACAACTGGTCCGGTTTGAGTGGCTGCTTCTCGTCATGCGTATGGTATGGGCGATAGTCGGTGCTGAGTTTGGGGTCGAGCTTGCGGTGGGATGCACGGAGCCATCCTTGACCAATCGGAGTGTGTGGATCGACGGCCCCCTGGAAAACCACCTCTTTCATATCGGGCGTGAACACGCGCAGCACGAGAAAGACATCCGCGTCTGCTGTCGACGAAGAGAGAAAAAGCTTCGCCGCCGACGGCCCAGTAATCTCCATTTCTTCCTTCAACGGAGCCATCAAAAAGGTGACCCCATCGCCGAAGCCAGCGTAGGTCACACTTCCAGACGCCTTAACCGGCGCGCGGTCGAGGGTTAAATCCGCAGGATTGAGATAGAACTTGGTCCACTTGGTGCGGGCGAGGGGCCACTCGTTCTCCATACGCTCGACGAACCTATCGATATGACGCACCTGGAGCTGGACACGGGGCTGCTTAGGCCAGCCGTTGTCTATGCCTTTCAGGAAGTAATCGAAGAAGCGCTTTTGCAGCAGCCTCCCGTAGTCGGTGTAGAAATGGGTCCAGTGCTCGATTCCGTGTACCTCGAGCCATTTCTGCTGAGAGGCGGCCCGAACGAACCCCTCAAAGTTTCCCCGGGGATGTAACCCATTGCCACCCCAGTTGGCCGCAGAGAGAAAGGGTACGGAAACCTTCGACCAATCCGGCATCCGCGATTTCCAATAGTCGTCGTCAAGCGGGTGGGAGAAGGTTTCGTTACCGTATTCGGACCGTTCGTTGCCCAGTTCCTCATCCGTCAGCGTCTCCGGTCCGGAAACGAAATGTCCGGTGACCCGACTGCGGTAACCTCTTTGCCCAAGGCCGTGTTGCACGGGAATGATCTGCATGTCGTACCAGTTGGGTAGGAAGGTGGTGAAGATGCCGCCGTGGTGGCTGAGGTCGCGATAGAAGTCCGCGGCGCCCTCCCAAATGCACATCGCTGTTAGGTGTGGCGGCTGCAGGCATGCCACCTGCCATTGGTTCATTGCGTAGTAGGAGATGCCGTTCAGGCCCACCTTTCCATTGCTCCACGGCTGGACTCCTCCCCATTCGATGCAGTTGTAAAAGTCCTTGGCCTCTCGCGGGGACCAAAGATCGATGTACCCGGGAGAGTGGCCGCATCCCCGCGAGTCGACTCGTACGCATACGTACCCGTAAGGCACCCACTTCTCGGGGTCGGCAACCTCCCAATTCTGGTATTTGTTGGTCGACCCTGCTACCACGTCAGGGTGTTTCTCAGCCATGCGTTCCCACGCGGTCGTGTAGAGGTCCTGAAAAGCGAGGCCTTTCCCATACGGGCCGTAGCTCATGATCACCGGGTACTTACCCTCTTGAGGTGGACGGTATACGTCGGCTCGCAGCACGATTCCATCGTCCATGGTGATCGGCACGTCCCAATCAATCATCATTCCGTCCCTGAGTTCACTTTTGTAGCTCATAATCCCTCTCCCCATTGATTTATTGAGTTGCCCTAAGATTCCAAAACTAAAGGGAATTTCTCTCTGACGTGTTCATAAGGATAAGGAGGATAAACATTGTTTGTCAACAAAAAAAATTCACTGTCTTCAGGGTCAACAGGGAGCGGGGTGCTGAAAACATCTCCTCCATTGAAAGATGATCTTCAAAATATGGTTTACTATAGCATCCCCTCATGCTAGAATAGCCCATTCCAAGTAAAGGAGGAGGTAAAAAATGAAAAAGGGATTATTAACGGTAATCGTATTATTTCTAGCGGTTAGCTTGACTCCTATCGCTTGTGTTAGACCAGCGCTAGCTGCAGAGGCTCAACCTGTCATCACCCTGAAGCACGCCGAAGCCTTCCCAGCGGCGGGGTTCTACTATCCACACCTGCTCTGGTATAGAGACCAGGTAGAGAGACGCAGCAAGGGCCGGGTCGCGGTCAAGCAATACTTTGGCGGGTCCCTCTGCGGATGGCCGCAAGCGCTGCCTGCACTCAAGACCGGCCTGGCTGATATTGCTCAGGTGTGCCCCCCCTATTTCCCCAGCGATATGCCCCTGTCCATGATAGTGGAGATGGTCGGACTCAGCACGGACTTATGGGTCGCCCTAAAAGCCTCCGCCGACCTCTACAATGAGGACCCATACATCAAAGCGGAACATGAAAAACTGGGGATAAAACCGCTGTTCTCGCATCACAGCGGACTGATGCACTACGGCTTCAGAGAAACAGTTACCACCTTCGATGAAATGCAGGGCAAGACGACTCGCACTTACGGTGGCTCGCTCTTTGAAGCGGAAAAGCGGATGGGGCTGAAATCCGTATTCATGCCCTATGGTGATATCTATGAGGCTTTGGCCCGCAAGACGATGGATGGCTCCGGCTTCACCTATATCGTCAGTGACGGTTTCAAGCACTGGGAAGTGGTGAAGAGCGTGGTCGAGGTCGGGGCTGGTTACTCCCTCGGGCCGCAGCGCTCAATGAGACTTCCCGTATGGAATAAGCTGCCCGCGGACATCCAGGGCATGTTCATGAAGCTACAGTCCGACTGGATAGATTACTTCGCCAAAGCCCTGTATTCAGAGACAGCACTGCTCCGAAAGAAGTGGCAGGACTATGGGGTTGTTATCAATGAAATGATCCCTGCGGACAGGGAAAAACTGAACAAAGAAATTCTGCCTGCAGCTCAAGAGGCCTTTGTGAAGCAGACAGAGAAGATGCCCGGCGGGGAGCGTGCCGGGGATGTCTGGGCCCATTATCAGAAAATAAGGGACAAGTATCAGGCAGTGGTTGATTCCAAGGGCTATCCCTGGGCGCCAAAGAAATAAGTAAGCCTTTCGGTATGTCGAAATCCGACAGCTAAATACTGGCGGGTGTTGTCGTGAAACTCCTCAATGCTTCCACCAGGGTTGTGGAAACGCTTTCCAGGATAGGGGCGGTGGTTGGCGGCGTGGGGATAGTCATACTCATGGTGCTGGCCACCGCCGGGGCGATTGGACGCAAATTTGGGCACCCAGTACCCGATGTCCTGGAAGCGTGTGAGACCATAATGTTCGCCTCGGTATTTCTCGGCATGGCCTACGTGGCTTTGCAGCGCGGGCACATAAACGTAACACTGTTTACACAGCGTTTGTCGCCCCGGGCTCAGACAATCCTGGATGCAGGCGTTCTGCTGCTGGCAGCAGCGGTATTCGGAATGCTTACCTGGTCTAGCTGGGGGCTTGCCTGGAAATGGTTCCTCATACGAGAGGTCCGGCTGGGAGCATTCCCGTGGCCCATTTGGCCCTTCCGCTTCTTATTTGTGGTCGGCATGGGATTGATTGCCCTGCAGCTGATATTCAGCGCCGCCACCCTGATCAGTGAAGCGCTGGGGAGAGAAACGCGAGCTCGGATTAGCAGGATCGAAGGTTGAAATTGTGAACGCAGAGGAAGGTAATGGATCCTGATATAATTGTTGGTATTGTTGGTGTCGCTGTTCTGCTGATACTGATGATTATCAGGTGCCCCATCTCCTTTGCGCTGCTGCTTGTAGGCACCGGCGGGTTGATCTATTTCATGGGCTTAAGCCCCGCGATCACCTATATTCCCAGTCAGATCTTCAAATACCTGGCCAAATTCACGTTCATCGCCGTCCCGCTTTTTCTGCTCATGGGCTACTTCACCTATCATGCTGGACTCACCGCTGATGCATATAGAGTGGCAAGGGACTGGGTTGGGCATCTCCCTGGCGGGTTGGGTATAGCTACGGTGCTTGCCAACGCCGCCTTCGGGGCTGCCGCAGGCTCCAGCCTGGCCTCCTGTGCTGCCTTCTCCAAGATTGCTGTCCCTGAAATGGCTCGCAGCGGTTACAGCATGCGCCTGGCCACCGGCATTGTGGCTTCCGCGGGGGGGCTGGCCATTCTCATCCCGCCCAGCATCATCATGATCATCTACGGGATTCTCACCGAGACATCTCCCGGAAAACTCTTTATCGCGGGTATCTTGCCCGGGCTGGTCTATGTCGCTGTAATCGCCATCGGAATTGTACCCTTGGTGCGGTTCAGCTCGACCTGGAAGTTGCAGGGGGAAGTTCCCCCACCACCCCCATTGAGAAAGCGCCTGTATGACTCTTACAGGTTGTGGACTATCCTCTTGCTTGCCGCGATCGTCATCGGAGGCATTTATGCCGGGTTGGTATCCCCCACTGAGGCTGCCGGCCTGGGGGCCTTTGGCAGCATGCTTCTGGCAATGGCCCTCCGCAAGCTGAGCTGGCCGACGTTTCAGGACTCCGTGATCAGTACGCTGCACGCCAGCAGCATGATATTCCTGCTCCTGGCTGGAGCATCTGTTTTCAGCACCTTCCTGACTCTCAGCGGCCTGATGGGGGTGGTTACTACCACCATTATTGAACTTCAGGTTCCGCTGTTTGCTTTGCTGGGACTTTTGGCCATTTTCTATGTCATCCTGGGTATGTTCCTTGACTCCATATCCATGATGGTCCTGACCCTCCCCTTTGTCACCCCTGTCATGGTTGATAAGGGAATAGATTTCATCTGGTTTGGTGTGTTTATTACTATTCTGGTGGAGGTAGGGGCCGTCACCCCGCCCCTGGGTCTGAACATTTATGTGATGAAGGGTGTGCTGCGCGACCAGATATCCCTTGAGGAGTTGTTCGTAGGAGCAGCTATCTTTGTGCCTCTCATACTGGTGGTGCTGGCAATACTCATTCTCTTCCCCGACCTTGCCACCTGGCTACCACTGAAAATGAGCTGAGGTGCGCCACTAAAGCTACCTTGGAATTCATAGAGAGATCAGCTTAGTACCATGAGGGGATCATACGATGTAGATACCAATCGCTGTAGTCCAGACAATGTTCAACCGGAGCGGGAGGTGTCATGAGATACCTAATTGTCTGAGGAGTCCAAGGTGGTATATCAATCCAATGATGGCAAAGAGGAAAAGGACTTCGATGCCCTCGATAGCGGAAGAATAAGGGCTGAAGTGCAGGACGCAAAAGAACAGAATAATTTCGATGAAGTAAACCGAAAAGGAGATGGCACACAGATTACGGCGGCTTACTTCCATACGACCATCCAGGAGGAGATCTCACGTCCGGTTGGGCGAACTTGCATGAGAACGGATTGAAAGGAGGCCACCGATGTTTGGCGATGTATCTCCTTTCGATCCGTTCCGTCGGTCTTTTTCACGCAAGCGATCGATTTAGAGCTTTCTGTCGAAGTGGGGATTCTTTCCTGTTGCAGACAGAGGAATCCCTATGATGAGGCTTGCCTCAGGCAGATACTTCAAACGCTTGGCGACTGCACCGATCCGGTAATAGATGCGGTTGTCCACATTCAGCGTGCTGGCAATCTTGACGGCTGATCCGAGCGCAATCCCAAGGTCGAGCGTTTTGAAAATGCACGAGGGTCCTTCAAAATCCTGTCGCATCTTCTTCTCCGCTTTCCCAAATTCCTCGCAGGATCCGTAGCCGCAAGCTCCGCAGCCCGTCACATAGGGTTTCGTCCCTCTCACGCCAATGAGGACGATGACATCCGCCCCTCTCACCATCGGCGCCTGTTGTTTCCAGAGCTCCACCTTCCGTTCTTGTGCAAACTTCTCCATTTCCGCGGCCAGAGTTTCGATTTCTTTTCCCACCACCACCGCCGTCAGGATGTCGTCTTGCCCTCCGGTCTTGGGGGCCGTCCTTGCAGCGACCACCATGAGGTTCGCAGTCGCTAAGACTCCCTGTCGCTCTTGCTCGTTTCCATCAAGAATTGGCATGGTTCAGCCCTCACTCAGGATTTGAGTCGCCGGATTTTTTCATGATAACTCGGTTTTTCCATGAATCAAGAGGGGTATCCCTCTCTCGGTAACCCCTTGGAAGCTGCAAAAAAATTGGGCCAATGTTGTCATAAGCCCTTTCAGGATCGCTTTCTCTCTGGAACTTCACAATGCGGGTCATTGAAATCGGGTGACCTTTTGCGGCAGTTCGTCAATGACGATCGTACAGTGAGACCCCTCGAGCCTAACGGTTACTAAAGTTCTCCAAGAGAACCATCCTGGCGGGCTCGGGCCATGACGGGCGGTGGTTTGGCAAGACTTCTGATCGAGAAGATCCTCAAGCATCTTGGCCGTTGGGACTTAAAGGTCAGACCCTGCCTAAGGCGAAGGTACCATCCGTAACGATTTTTATCTCTTCCTCCCACGCATGTCTTCAGGTGTTATGATCCTGCGTCACGCTGCGAGGTCGCAGAAATGGTCGGGGAGAGGAGATTTGAACTCCCGACCTCTTGCTCCCGAAGCAAGCGCGCTAACCAGACTGCGCTACTCCCCGACCCCCATGGGTTAACATACATGAGTTCAATTCAAAAGTCTACCCCTCCGACGCCCACGGAGGTCCCGCGCGCTATTGCAATCCAGCGGTAGGTATATTACCATTCAAGTATTTGGCGTTCCCGTTATTACGAGGGTGCGAGGGTGCTGCATTGAAACGGGTGGGAGCAATACTCAAGCGATACTTCTTAACGGGATTACTTGCCCTTATCCCCATTTCCCTTTGCGTCTACGTCCTAAAGATCGCGATCACCGCGGCGGACCGCTTTCTCCATTTCCTCCCGCCTCGGTATAACCCCGACACCTATATCCCCTTTCACATTCCCGGATTGGGCGTCATCCTCACGTTGATCTTCATCTTCATCGTCGGTTTGATCACGGCGAATTTCGTGGGGAAGAAGCTCTTGCGCGGAATCGAATTGCTTTTCGCGAGGATTCCCCTGGTGAGGACCGTCTACACGGGGGCGAAGGAAATCGTTCAGACCTTCCTCTTGGATCGGCCCTCCCAGTTCCGCCAGGTAGTCTTGATCCAATACCCGAGGAAGGGCGTCTACTGCATCGGCTTCGTTACCGGTTCGCCAAAGGGGGAACTGGCGGAAAAGCTAACTGGGGATTTCCTGAACATCTTCATCCCCACGACGCCTAATCCCACTTCCGGTTTCTACGTCCTCGTTTCCAGGGAAGAGGTCATTCCCCTCCGCATCACTATCGAAGATGCCTTCAAGTTGATCATGTCGGGGGGGATGTCCATGCCCGCGAGAGAGATCGGGTACCGAGAGGATTTACTCAACCAAAAGGCTGAGTGATCGCCGTCTTCTCCCTTCTTGCTCTGGACTGGCTGAGATAATCCAATGGCTCTGGACTTTCCGTTGCGGATTTGGAAAGGGGAGAGGGAAAAGCCCGTCCTCATCCTCATTCATGGGTTCAGCGCAACGGAGAAGAGCTGGATCCATCCCTATGAAGAATACATGGGGATGGGGAAGATTTCCTTCGATTACGTATTGACGGATTATGAGAGGAGACCATCACCCCCATACTTCCCCCGGTGGCGGTTCAAGAACTACTGTCTTTCCACCCCGCTGAGGAGGACCCCCTCAAGACCACCCTCGCTCTGGGAATGCCTCAGAGAAAGGGGATATAGCATGATGACCTGGACCCAGGGGAAACGGCATGGTCCCATCACCCTGGCGGTGGAAGAACTCGATGGAGTTATCGAGGAATCGAAGGCACTATTCGGAAGCGGGGTGCGGTTGGTACTGATTGGTCACAGCCGAGGAGGGTTGGTAGCCCGAAAGTGGATTCAAAATCATCCGAAAAAAAGGGGGAGAATCCAAGGAGTCGTCCTGTTGGCGTGTCCAAACGCGGGAAGCAGGTTGATTGATGTCGCTCAGTTTTTCTCCCGAGCCAGCAGACTGCTGCCTAAGGATTTCTCATCGGAAGCGGGGAGGATTTCCTCTCCCGTTTCGGCATTGCATGAGGAGGTCGAGAGGCTATTCAAGGGGGTAGCTCGGGAGGAGCTCAGTCCGCATTCCTCCTTTATGCTCGCCCTGAAGAAGGGGGAGTCGGAGGAACAACGGAGCGGCGTTCGTTACCTCAATGTGGTGGGGACGAGTACGGCCTTTACGAAGCTCTATCGGATACGCCCCCTCGATTCCGGAGGATTGCGGGAGGTATTCTCCCTGATCGATTCACTTCCCAAGGTGATCCCACCCGCATTGATGCCCGAGGAGATCGTTAACGGAAGGGGAGATGGTTTGGTCGCAACGGAGAGGGCTCGAATCGCCTGGATACCATCGGAATCCTCCAGGGAATTCCCGGTAAACCATCTCAGGATGTTGGTAGACACCAATGTTCGAACGGAAATCATTCAATTCCTGGAGGGGAGTGGGAGGTGATACGAGAAGCCGCCCTCCCGAGATGGAGCTGGTGATGAAGGGATGGAAAACCGGGGGAGGTTATCGAGGAAAGGGAGAGCCCGCGGTGGACAACTATGCAGGGGAGAGCTGTTCCTTGAATTTCCTGAGGATTTCCTCGGTGAGGCGGCAGCTGATCTGGCCATCAGTGGCCCTCCGTTCATACATGAAATGGCAGACCATGTTGATCTTGTAAGGCATGCCATCCGTAAGGGTAAAGATTCGCCCGATAGTCTCATCATCGAAGAGCGATTTTTCTTGGGATTCCAAAGGCTTACGGACGCAATCCATAACCTGACTGAGATGGGAGAACTTTTCGACCTTAATGGTTATGAATTGCCTCTTAAAGGGGGAAAAGACCTTGTCCATCTCAGGAAACATTCGATTCGTCCCCGATAACATATACATGTAACCGGAAAGGGAGTCGACGATGTTTCGCTGCTTTTGAATGAGGGCGGTATTCATGGAGAGAAGGTCGCACTCATCCAAGAGGACAACGATGACCTTGATGCCTCTCTGGGAGAATCCATTAAACAGGGTCCGAAAGCCATCGATGATAATGCGCTGGGGGATGGGAAGGTCGAGCTTATTCTGCTTTGCGGCGTTGATGTAAGATTCTGGGAAGAGGAGCTTTTCGTCAACGGTACCGTCTCTTCTGATTTCATAGAAGAAGAGGGGTTCGTTATGGTCGTGGAGAAACTTCTTGGGGCGACCGGGTAACTCGAGCTTCGATGGCCACACGTATATTCCCCGGTTCAGGCCTTCACCGATGATGTTGCTGAAGATCTCCCGGAAGAAGAGATATTCAGAGGTGACTAG
>Ga0209636_10002817_pt1 | contig 17725 bp, 11 predicted proteins | sample DeeMarSWOR152_54_FD_187464 | JGI IMG/M metagenome (GOLD analysis project Ga0209636, IMG submission 187464) | Marine sediment microbial communities from White Oak River estuary, North Carolina - WOR-1-52-54 (SPAdes) (version 2) | ecosystem: Environmental > Aquatic > Marine > Intertidal zone >... | reverse complement strand
GTGTTCATATAACCAAATTGCAAAATATGGGGACAGGTCCCATTTTCTCTTTTACTTCTTCTGTAAGGGTTTGATTCATGTAGGGGCTTGATTCATCAAGCCCACCGCCTTGTTTTGTAGATATTTGATTTATCTCGAGTAGGCATTTGATTATTCTTGTGTAGGGGCTTGATTCATCAAGCCCACCTTATGTTGAATCTAGGAAAACGTAATATAATCCCATTCTTATTTTTCATGAACGGTGAATCTACCAAGGGCATTTACTTAATAATTAACTTTGATTAGGCATAAGCCCTTGGCCGGAATTGTGGGGCCGGCCAGAGATCGCTTTTTTTCCCTGAAAATCTCTTCAATCCTGCCGGGCGGCATTTTCCCTTTTCCGATCTCAAGAAGGGTGCCCACCATGGTTCGCACCATGTATCTTAAAAATCCGCTAGCTTCAACTGTGTAAATAATCTCATCGCCTTTTTTTTCTATTTCAGAGCGCATAACTTTCCTTACTGAATTCTGTAGCTGGCTGGAGGAAAAAGCTCTGAAATCTGTTTCTCTTGCGAAAAGAGGAGCTGCTTCTTTCATCAGCTTGACCTTGAGAGGAGAAGACCATTGGAGTACGTACCTTTGGAGAAAGGGACTTATGATCGGAGAATTGAATATCCTGTACTGGTAAACTTTTGATTTGGCCATTTTCCTTGCGTTAAAATCCATATCCATTCTTTTTAGAGAATTAATCCTTATTTCATCAGGAAGAACGGAGTTTAGAGCGCGGCAAAGTTCTTCGTCCTCTAGGCTGAGATTCTCTTTGAAACTAGCCACTTGTTCTTGAGCGTGAACTCCGGCATCTGTGCGTCCGGCACCGATTACATGGATTTTTTTTCGAGTGATCTTGGTTAAAGATCCTTCGAGAACACCCTGGATCGTTCTTTTGTCAGGCTGACGCTGCCAGCCATGGAAGTCGGTCCCGTCATAACTTAAAGAGAGCTTATAATTCCGCATTTTTTAAAAAGGGGACAGGCTACTTTTTTCATACACTATAATAAATCATAAGTAAATAAGTAAAAGGAAAGAGGAATAAAACAAACAGGCTCCTTTTTTCTCTGAGTTTCTGTATTACTGAGTTACTGAATTAGGAGGTAAGCGGGAAATAATTTTTCAGAGCCAGATTCACAGCTTCTTCAGCAGATTCAGCCTTAATCACGCCTTCAATGTCCCACGTCCCTAAGCCAATAACCTTTTTTCCGTATATGGATCCGTAAGCTATTTCGGTTAGGGTTCCAAATTGGCCATCGATGGCTATAATGACATCTGAGTTCATGGCTACTAGCGAATTTCTTCCATATCCCAATCCAGTGGCAATAGCAATATCGATGTAGGGATTTGCATCTTGAGGGGAATTTCCGGGAAGGATGCCCATGGTCAGCCCGCCAGCCTGTTTAGCTCCTCGTGAAGCTGCTTCCATGACTCCGCTGAGTCCCCCACAGATTAGAATTGCTCCTTTTTCTGCGATTAATTGGCCAACTTTGAATGCGTCCTGGCGGGACTTTGTATCTGGTTTACTGCCTCCGATAACTCCAATCCTTATCATTTTTTTTAATTCCATCGCAAATTCTTCCTTCACTTCTTATAGATTATAACTTAATTAGCACAGAGCGTTTTTCTTTTCAAACAAAAAGGCTAAGGCAAAAAAGGAAACGCTGTGAGATATTACGCATTTCTGTTATCTAATATCCTATAGTGACGAAATGAATTAAAGTGCATCTTTATTTACAGCTGTCATTGCGTTGTTTTAATAATCTGATTTATGTTGGCTCGATTTTTTGATCTCCTCAATCCCTGAGGGTTATTTTATATTGACGCTTCTTGTCCCTCTAATTCTCGATTTTTCCTGGATTCCCCATTTATTCATGATCCTTTGATATAACTTCCGGAATTTAATCGTCTTTAGAGGTGACCGGAAATGTTGTTTAAGATCGTGAGTACTTCTTTGATAGGAATTGATGCCTATTTGGTGGATGTTGAAGTAGATATCTCTTTTGGAATTCCGGGATTTACCACTGTTGGATTGCCGGATGCGTCGGTGCGGGAAAGTAAAGAAAGGGTAAAGGCCGCCATAAAAAATTGTGGCTATGAGTTCCCATCGCGAAAAATCACAATAAATTTAGCACCGGCCGACAGGAGAAAAGAAGGCTCTGCCTTTGATCTTCCCATTTCTCTCGGCCTCCTTGCCCATTTGGACCTTTTTCCTCTGGAAAGACTCAGGGATTATCTGTTTATGGGCGAACTGGCCTTAGATGGAAAACTCAAACCAGTAAAAGGAGTTCTCTCCTCCACTGTTCTGGCGAAGAGAAAGGGTTTTAAAGGGATGGTCATTCCCAAGGAGAGCGAAAGAGAGGCAGCCCTGGTGCAGGATTTAGATATTTATGGCATGGAGAATTTAGTCCAGGTTGTCGAGCTGCTCAGGGATGCTGATAATTTTTCTCCATGCAGATATTCCTTGCAGGAACTTTTGCCTCGGCCTGAATACGATTTGGATTTTAAAGAAATAAGGGGACAGCAGCATGTCAAGCGTGCCTTGGAAGTCGCAGCCGCCGGCTCTCATAATGTCCTTTTGATCGGCCCTCCTGGAGCTGGGAAAACAATGCTGGCTCGTAGATTGCCCACCATACTGCCACCTCTGACTTTTGATGAGATAATAGAAGTCACCCAGATCTTCAGTGTTTCAGGGCTTTTAAAGGGCAGAGGTGTCGTAGGGGAGAGGCCTTTTCGGGCTCCCCATCACACAATCTCTGATGCAGGATTGATCGGAGGAGGCCTTATCCCTAAGCCCGGTGAAATAAGTCTTGCTCATCATGGAGTTTTATTTCTTGATGAGCTTCCTGAATTCAAAAGGCGTGTGCTCGAAGACTTAAGGCAACCTGTTGAGGAAGGAAAGGTGACGGTTTCTCGCGCTTCTATGTCCATTACTTTTCCATCCTCTTTTATGCTGGTGGGCGCTATGAATCCATTCGAGGATGCTTACGGCGGCCTTTCTTCTTCGGGTTTCAACTGGACAGATAGCCAGAGAAGCCGATACTACTCCAAAATATCTGGGCCTCTTTTGGATCGCATCGATATTCAGGCGGAAGTGCCGAAAGTGGAATTCAACGACATCATTTCCAAAGTTGAGAGCGAGAGCTCAGCGGAGATAAGAAAGAGAGTAGTTGAAGCCAGAGAAAGGCAGCTTCAAAGATTCAAAGGGAAAAAAATATACTGCAACTCTCAAATGGGAACAAGAGAAGTGAAAAAGTACTGCCAGGTGGGTGATAAGGGGAAGGAACTTATGGAAATGGCTGTGAACCGTTTGGGATTCAGCGCCAGGGCCTATACTCGGGCGTTGAAAGTTGCCCGCACGATCGCTGACCTAAACAATGAAGAGGAAATCAGCCCCGTTCATATTTCTGAGGCTATTCAATACCGCATGATGGATAAATATTTTTAAAGAAATTATTTTTCCTTGACTTTAATTTGCAATTCCCATTTTAATATTTGTCTGGATATTTTTAGAATCCTAAGATTTTATTTAAATCAAGATTACAAATTCTGAAGAATAAGGAGGCTAAAGTGAAAAAATGTTTTACCTTGGTATTAAGCTTATTCTTCCTTTTTTCTTTTAATTTATTTTCCCAAAAAGAGAAGGAAGACCCGCTTTTGATAAAAGTCAAGCCTGCAAAGCTTACGACTCTGAAAAAAGAAGCTTTTTCCTGGCTCGATTCAAACATGGAGGAGCTTTCCGAAATCAATGATAAGATATGGAATTTGGCCGAAGTCGCCATGGAGGAGTATGAATCTTCAGAGCTTTTAGCCTCTTACTTGGAGAAGATGGGATTTGCCATAACTCGGGGTGTGGCTGGTATGCCCACGGCTTTTGTGGCTGTTTATGGTTCAGGAGAACCTGTTATTGGAATCCTGGCTGAGTATGATGCCCTTCCTGGTCTTTCTCAGCAAGCAGTCCCTTACAAAAAGCCTGTTAAAGAAGGAGAGCCTGGTCACGGGTGCGGCCATAATATTTTCGGAACAGCCAGCACGGCTGCGGCTGTGGCCATGAAACAGGTGATGGAGAGGGGAAAAATCTCAGGGACAATTAGGCTTTTTGGCTGTCCAGCCGAGGAAACGGTTGTGGGAAAAGTCTTTATGGCTCGCGATGGCGTATTTGACGGCCTTTCCTGCTGTATCCAATGGCATCCAAATTCGGAAAACGGTGTATCTTTGGATTCGAGCAATGCCCTGAATCAGCTCAAGGTTGAATTTTTTGGAAAAACAGCCCACGCCGCTGGAGGCCCTTGGCATGCCCGAAGTGCGCTGGATGCTATAGAGCTAACCAACGTGGGATTAAATTATCTCCGTGAACATCTCAAGCCAACGGCCAGGATTCACTATGTTATCCTCAACGGAGGAGGCGCTCCCAATGTTGTTCCTGACTATGCCCTGGCTTGGTATTATGTGCGGGATATCGACCGGGAAAGTGTTGAAAAAGATTACGAACGGGTTCTGAAAATAATAGAAGGGGCGGCAATGATGACTGAGACAACCTATAAAATAAACTTCATAAGTGGAGTTCATGAGATGTTGCCGAACCGGGCGGGTAATGAAGTCGTTTACAGCAACTTACTGCTTGTTGGACCGCCGCGGTTCACCGAAGAGGAACAGACTTATGCCAAGAAGATCCAGAAGAATTTAGGGATTGAAGAAAAAGGCTTAAAAACAGAAATTGAGCCATTCAGGCTTCCAGAGAGAAGCTGGGGAGGTGGCTCTACGGACGTAGCAGAAGTGAGCTGGCTTACTCCAACGACTTCTCTGGGAACCGCTATGGCGCCTGTGGGGGCTCCTTGGCATCACTGGGCTGAAGTGGCCTGTGGAGGAATGTCCATCGGCCATAAAAGCATGATAACGGCTGCTAAAGTCATGGCCGCGTCAGGCCTTGATTTTCTCACTCATCCTGAAATCATCAAGAAGATGAGGGCGGAGTGGACAGAAAAAAGAGAAGGCAAGGAATATAAATCACCTTTGCCTCCAGAGTTAAAGCCCCCGGTGAAACCTAAGAGATAAATGAGAAGAAACAAAGGAAGGCCAAAAGAAGGTGGGCTTGAGAAATCAAGAACCTACAACATTTAGGAGGGATTATGAAAAAATCTGATGTTTTAATAATGCCGAGGAGAGAATTTATCGCTTCTGCATCATTCTTAGTCTTGGGAGCGCGGTTGTCTGGTATGTCTCCACTCTCGATGCAATCTGCGCAAGTGGCTCAAGAACTCAAAGAGGAGCTTACGCCCGAGGAGCTCATGATCGTTGAAAAATCTGTAATGGCCAGGGATTTGAAGAGTTATTTTGGCAAGGGCTATAGTTGTGCTGAGTCCCTTTTAATGGTCTCGTTAAAGTTTTTAGAAAAACCAGAAGAACTGGTCTGGATTGCCAGCGGTTTTGGAGGAGGATTGTACCATAAGGACCTTTGTGGATTTCTTACCTCTGGAGTTATGGCGATCGGTCTCTCAGCCGGGATGTTGAAAAAGGAGAGAGCAGAAGGGAAGGAACATTGCAAGCAAAAGGTCAAGCAATACTGGAAGTGGTGGACCTCCATGGCACCCTTGCATTGCTCTGAAATCAAGAAGGAAGGTATGAGTTCCAAGGTTTGTCGCCGTCTTGGTCAATTAGCTGCGGTAAAAATAGAAGAATTGATAAAGCCTGCAAAAGCTGCTACCTCTGCATCTTAAACAAGGAATCAAAAATGAACAAATTTAAAAACCTAATTTTAGTTACTCTAATTATCTTGAGTTTTGGCTATGTGACAGCTCAGGAAAAACAAAGCCAGATTGGAGAAAAAGTAGAGCCAATTGTTCTGCAGGTTATGAAATCCTATGAACTGACGGGGCTGGCGATAGGCGTTGTGAAAGATAATGAAATAGTGTATGCCAAGGGTTTTGGCGTGAAAAATATCGAGACCAAAGAGCCCATTACGACAAAATCATTATTCCACATGGCCTCGGTTTCTAAACCATTTTCTGCCACAGCCATCATGCAGTTGGTTGAGCAAGGTAAAGTTAGTCTTGATGATCCGGTAGTAAAGTACCTACCTTATTTTAAAGTAGAAGATGAAAGATATAAGGAAATCACCATAAGGCAAATGCTAGGTCATATATCAGGTATGCCTGATGTGAGTAATTATCATTGGGATAAGCCGGAATATGATGATGGTGCTCTAGAGAGGTATGTAAGAAGTTTGACTGACGAAGAACTCATTGCAGCACCCGGTGAAAGATTTTCATACAGTAACATGGCTTTTGAAGTGCTTGGGGACCTCATAGCAAAAGTATCTGGGATGTCATTCGAAGACTATGTGAAGAAGAATATACTTGATCCTTTAGAAATGCATGAGAGCACTTTCCTTAAAAAAAAGGTTTCTCCCAAGTTGGCTACGACTCCACATGTCATGAAGTTGAAAACAGTTGTCAGCGATATTTATCCATACCATCGCGCCCATGCTCCAAGTTCCACTTTACATTCAAATGTTCTAGAAATGTGTAACTGGGCAATGGCCAACATGAACAAAGGTACCTTCAAGGGGAAGATAATATTAAAGCCGGAAAGTTATGATATCCTATGGGAACCGGCTAAACTTAACAATGGAGAAACCGGGCGTGCTGGGCTTAGTTGGTTTATAAGAACGTATAGAGAAATTAAAACTGTTTCCCACGGAGGAGGTGATGTCGGATATAGAACATATCTTATTATGATGCCAGAAAAATCAACGGCAGCGGTTGTGCTCAGCAATTGTGATTTTGCACCGACAGGCGAAATTACAATCGCAGCTTTGTTTACAATAATGGGGCTTGAGCCGCCCCCGATTCCAAAAACACCGATTAGAGCTCTCATAAGTAAAACTATTGCTGAAAAAGGTATTGAAGAGGCTATCAGGCTGTATAAAGAATTGAAAGAAAATCATCCTGAATCTTACGATTTTAGTCCGAGGCACCTGAATAGGCTTGGTTATCAATTGCTTGGGATGGAGAGAGTTACAGATGCGATTGAAATCTTCAAATTAAATATCGAGGTTTACCCAAAGAATGCCAATTGCCACGACAGTCTTGGAGAGGCATATATGACTAACGGGGATAAAGAGAATGCCATCAAATATTACGAAAAAGCGTTGGAACTGGACCCTAAAATGGAGAGTGCTATCACGGCGCTAAAAAAGCTGCGGAAAAAAGATTGATTATTGGTGTGTCTTATGTCCGATTAATACAAAGGCGGGCTTGATAAATCAAGCCCCTACGATAAATATATGATTCCATTTCATTTAAGAAAATGGGGCCTGTCCCCATATTTTGCTAATCTTGGGTTTGATGAATCAAGCCCCTACGATAAATATATGATTCAATTTAATTCAAAAGTGGGGGTTTGATGAATCAAATTCCTACGGATGAATCAAGTGCCCACTGATAAATCACACCCTTACAAAAGAATTAAGCACATACAATTATTTATAGGGAGTACGAATTTCAAGCTCTCCGAGTTTGACAGTACTTCGCAGCTCTCCGGAAGGCCAGGGCCGGGGCGGCATCGGTCGTTTCTTACCAAGGCTCTTTGCCAGATCAAAAGAAACCTCCATCCCATCGGGCTTCTGCGAACAGATGAGCCACACTGAAACTTTGCCTGTCCATCCATTTTCATTCACATTTTCTTTTTCTCTCTGTGGAAAACAGGAACTGTCCCCATTATCCTCACTGGCTGAACCGTTGCCTGTCGAACTATTTTCTCCCATATTTTCTTTCCCTTCCCGTGGAAAATGGGGCCTGTCTCCATTTTCTTTGCCATTTTCTTCTTGGGTAATTATGATACGAGAGGTATGTTTGCCGGGTTGAACGTCAAGCATATACCAGCCCCAGTGTCCCTTCTGCTGTTCAACCTTTAGCTCCGCTTTTTCCCCGTCCAAAAATGCGGTGACTTCAGATTCTGTCTCGCCCTTTGATTCTCCGGCTGGCTCAAGCAGAACGGCCAAGGTTGCCTCTTCTGCAGGCTTATGGAGGTCGAACTCTATATCGATTTCCGGTTGTTTCTCTTGAGATGAGAGCTGAACAGAACCATGGCTCACGGCTTCGGGAAGAGGCCTGACCGGAATTGAGAGCTTGGAGGGCGTAAGACTTTTGCCGCCGTACTTCACGGTTCGAACCATTTCCGGATTAAGCAGCCTGGCTCCTTTCTGTGCATCATAATACTTCACAGCATAGTTGCTTTCACTTTCCTTGAATACTTCAAAAGTCACTCCGGCCAGAAGAGGCTCAGAGGCCTCCTCAACAGGGTAAATTTCGTATACGGCAGTTTCATATCCTTGAAGCGGTATTTCAAGATTCAGGCCTGCTTTATGCAATTTGGGTGAGATTCGCCGCATTGGATACACTCGTTCCACCACTAAAGATGAAGCCTTTGGGTTGAAGCCCATGGAAGGTGATAATGAGACCTTCAGAGTTTGAGGTTCGACAGAAGGATTCCTGGCAGCGATAATTCCCCGTTTTCCGGCAAAGTGGGCATATCCATAAGGCAGGCTTTCTCCAGGATCTCCGCCTATCATCTCTGTTGAGCGCAAAACTTCAAATCTGTCCCTAGCCCAGCGGATGGATTTTGCCAGGGCATTCCATTCGCCATCTGTTAACAAATCTGGAGAAACGTACAGCTCCCACATGGAGACACCGCGTGCAAAATAGAGGAGGGCATTGTCCGTGAATTTATCCAGTGGTTCTGCTTCTCCTCCCAGTTTCTGTAAATTCCCTTTAATGATTCCATGAGTCATCAGGTTAGCAATCGGGAACCAGAAATCGTTCTTCCCATAATCTTCAAAGAGTACGTAATCGCGGTAGGTGATAGCCCCGTCACGGCGGCTTATTGACGGGACATTGGCATAGCCGTAGTCGCTACCCTGCATCCATATCGTGTTGGCATACTTTACCCACCAGGGGCTAAGCCAGGTTCCAGAGGTTACATTCAGGAAGATGTTCGGGTTTTCAGCCCTCACAGACTGGCAGAGGTCAATCACCGATTCCATCACAGCCCGGCGGGAATATATTCCGACAGGATGACCGTGGTCTTGCTCACTGCAGGAGAATTGGATTCCGTCCCACTTGTAATAGCCCACGCCATTATTGCGGACAAAATCTAATACCCTTTTCTTGAAGAGCTGGCGATATCGTTTCCCGGCCAAGCACAGCTGGCCCCTTCCTGCTTCCCGGCCAGGGATAACTTCGTACCCATGGTCACGCATCCACTCAATCCGCCAAGTTCTGTTCGAGTAGCCGCCAATAGGACCAAACCACATTCCAAGGTTTGTTCCTATTTCTTTCAGGGCAGCACTCACAGGCGCCAGGCCTCTCGGGAATTGCGGCTTGCTCAACACCCAATCGCTTTTGTAGACATCCCAGCCGTCGTCAAGAACAAAGGCATCCAGCTTTAATCCATGCGTTTCGAACATTTCTTTTTTGAAGGATTCGATAATGCGGAGTAAGTTTTTGTCATTCATGACATGAGCTGGGCTTTTTACTATTTCAGGTGCCCTCACGTCGTACCAGCTGTTGTAAAGGAGAAATGGCTTTAGAGGCGCGACTCGAATCCGGTCCAGGTACTTCCAGAACCAGAGTTTGACATGCGGGTTCGGGGAAAGCCCTTCTACAACCCATTCGCTCTCTATCCAGGAACTTCCGATCCGCTCCCCAAATTCCTGCCCGCAATGCAGAGTTGTTTTTCCTTTCCCCGCAGGCTTCAGGGAATTTTCTGAGGTCGGGTATTCCAGTCCGAAAAAGGCACCTCCTTGCTTGTACTGTAGAGCCAGTGGCTGACCGAACCCTCCGGATTTAAGAATTGTCACATTTCCGAAAACAAGACCCCGGCGGGGCCAGACCCATCTCAGGAAGTGGCGGCCTGACCTGGAATCGCGAACTGCTATTTTTCTCCTTATGTAGAAAGCTTTGTTCTCGAGTTTATACGTGATCCGTAGCTCCAAAGAACTGTTTAATCCTTTGAAGAAAAGATTTAATTCTTTGCTATCCTCGCTGAGCTCCTGGACCTCTTGACGAAGAAGCTGAAAATCATGCCTGGAGAGCATTACGGGATTTTCTGCATTATTCACGTTCCCCGGTGCCCTCCAACCAGTCCACATCAAATTCAGGCCAAAATCAGCATCGGTTTCAATCGAAAAGGGCCGAGTCCTGTACTCAGCTAACCACTCCGGTTGCGCTTCAAGCCTGTCAGAACTAAGCTTCCCCTCGTTAAAAATTACGGAGCATTTAACCTGCTCATTGCTCAGTGAGAAAGTCTGTTTGTCGCCTTCCTTCCTTTCTTCGGATAAAACATCAAAAGCTGAGCTCGGGGAGACAAAAAACACCAATAGTGCAAATACGGGAAGCCACCATGGTCTCAGAGTTTTCATATTAATCCTCCATTATTAAAAATAGTGGATTGTCCCAAGGTGACAGGATTCCATTTCATCGTGACAAGTGAAACGACGTAACATCTCTTGCAAAAGAAATCAGCCTTTTTCCTATGATATTGCCACGCTCCTTTCAGTCACTCGCAATGACCACTGAAGAATCTTTTTTGCTCCGTGCACTTTAATCCTGTCACTTTGAGGCAAGCTCAAAAAAAAGAATCTTTCTGTTGTTCTTTCTTGAAAGGATGAGCTGCTTGTAAGGCCTGCATGTATGGCTGCAGCTACAGTAATTTATCAAGCTTATTTAGGGTTTCTTCGAAAGATTCGGGTTTTAGGGTTCTGATAGACTTTCCAGGTATTCCTATCCATGCTGGATAAATATTTATTTTAGCCAGGGAAGATTTAAGCTCCTCCATAAAAACTCCCATGCCAGGAATGAATTCAATATCTCTCGGAAATTCTCTTTTACTTTTTGTCTTTTCTTTCCATTTCCCTACAAGCTCTATCCCGCACGATGGGCTTGCTTCAGCTCCGATAACTGCAATTATTTTATAATCTTTTTTGACATACCACTTCAGGTTGTCAGCTATCTTATCGGCAAGCTGGCGGTATATTTTCCTGATTTTTGGGCGGTCATAAGATTCTTTGGGCAGTGCTTTCCTGAATATTCCTGAAAGTTCAATCTCAGGACAGAGAATCTGGTAAATGCTTACACCTTTCTCAATAAGGAGCTTTATTACTTCTTCTTCAAGACCGGGATAAATAGCGAGGTTATCTTCCAGGGAATGAACGTTTAGCAGGCAGTGGGCCACAAGAACAATTTTTCCGCTTCTCTGTTCCTTCATATCAATTCCAGCCAATTCCTGGTATCTTTCTGCGGGCGACAGCGGAGATACTACCCATTGACCGTGCATACGGCCTGAGAATAAAGCTGTAGGAATATCCTCTTACCGGCAATCTATATTCAGGATGGGCCCGCGCCCGGTCCCCCCAGCTTGTATCCCCGCCGACACCCATTTGCTTATAATCCAACTTCAATGTGACGAGGTCACGTTTTTTTACATGGTAGGTGTGCCTCTGCTGTTTTTCCGGGCCTGGATCAAAGTCGTCATCTGTGAAAGGAAGAGCGCTGATGCTTAGCAAGGGCAGGCCTGCGGCGATGAGCCCCGTTATTTTATCATTGGTTAAAGCCACCCAGCGGACATCTGTTTTGTTGCCGTTTTCTTGAGGCCGGATATAGGGATGATACTGGTCTATGACCTTTCCGCTGTAAACACCAACCGCAGCTCCTGTTTTCCTGTCCCAGTAGTTTTCGTGAGGTCCTCTGCCGTACCATGCTATGTTTTCAAACTCCGCAGGTAGCGTCATCTTCATTCCAAACCGGGGCATCTCAGGCAGATTGGTGTTCGCGGGCTCAAAACTGTTATTGATAATGATATCGCCGCTGCCAAGAATTCTATAAGTTGTGTAGTATTTTGCGCTTGCAGTGGGTAGTGTTGAGACAAGATTGATTTGAATTTCCTGAGCACTAGTCTGTTCTGCTGTGAGCTTATCGGTTATTCTTTTGTCTCCGGCTTCACGCCAGATCTCCAGCCGTCGGGGCATTCCCCAGCCAAAGTCATTATCCGTAGGCGCCCTCCAGAAATTAGGCATAGGTCCGGATTTTATTAGCTCTGTACCCCGGAAGAGATATGATGTTATCTCCCCAGTCTTTTTGTCGACAACAATAGTGAAATCCTTTCCGTTGATTTGGAAGGATTCTTCTCTTTTGTCGATTGTCAATTCCGGCAGCTGGGATAAATCTATCTTTGGCCCGGGCTCATAAAAAGGCAATTTAAATTGTTCCCAGGCAACCTCATAACCTTTGGAAATAAGAGGAGTTTCATCCTTCAGAGTAAAACTTAATTTAAGGAAGTACTCCACACCTGGTAAAGGTTTAATCTCAGGAAAAGACAGGCTGATAGCTTTGGAATGACGTGGAGGAATATCCAACGAGAGAAATTTCCCCTCGGCAATTATTTCATCGTCGCCCATGATAGCCCACTTCATCTCGACTTTATTGAGATTGGTAAAATCATACCTGTTAAGGATTTCAACCTCCCCTTTCTTCAAATCAACAGGCTTTACCTTTATATATTGATAAACCTTCTTTACTTCCCATAGGTGAGGATGTATCTTTCTATCGGGAAAAACCAGCCCGTTTATGCAAAAATTCCTGTCGCTGGGAGTGCCAGACGGCCCATAATCGCCTCCGTATGCCCAGAATTCCTCACCTTCTTCGTTTGTTTTAAGCAAGCCCTGGTCAACCCAATCCCAGATGAAACCACCCTGCAGCTCTTTGTGTTCATCAAAAAAATCCCAGTAATCCTGGAGATTGCCGACGCTGTTTCCCATTGCATGAGCGTATTCACACATTATAAGGGGGCGATTTTCGAGGCCCTTCCTGAGGTATTCTTCAAGATGCTGAACTGTACGGTACATCGGGCAGACGATATCCGTATGTGGACCTGTCAGGGCGCGTTCGTACTGAACTGGTCTTGATGGATCGCGGTCTTTAATCCATTGATACGTGGCACCGAAGTTAACACCGTCGCCTGCTTCATTCCCCAGAGACCAGATGATGATGCAGGGATGATTCTTGTCCCTTTCAACCATGCTGATTGTCCGATCCAGATGAGCTTCTTTCCATTCCGGGTTATTGCCCAGTGTTTTATCTGGAGCATATCCCATTCCGTGAGATTCGATATTCGCCTCATCTACGATATAAAGTCCGTATTCATCACAAAGCTCGTACCATCGGGGGACGTTCGGATAATGGCTTGTTCGTACTGCATTGATGTTAGACCTTTTCATCAACTGGATATCTTTTATCATGTATTTTTCTGAAACTACGCGGCCGGTTTCTGGTTCGTGCTCATGGCGGTTTACACCCTTAATCAAGATAGGCACACCGTTAACCAGAAGCTGGCCTCCTTTGATTTCTACTTTTCTGAATCCTGTTTTCGAGCCAGCAACCTCAACTGTTTTTTCTTCATCATCCCTGAGAGAAAGGACCAGAGAGTAGAGGTTAGGAGTCTCAGCAGTCCATTTCAACGGATTTTCTACGGATTGTTCAAAGAGGATTTCCCGCTCTTCGGATTCTCCGAGATTTAATTCTTTAACAGGAGGGGGAGTGAATACTGATTCATTGCGAGCGTCAAAAAGATCCATCTGAAGATAGTACTTGCCTGTTTCCGTTGCCAGATAATTTTTTACCTTGACCGTAACCTTCAGGCGCCCATCCTTGTAGTTCTCATCAAGGTCTGCTAGAGCAAAAAAGTCGCGTATATTCACATTCGGAACGGAGAAGAGAAATACATCGCGCTCAATACCGCTTATTTTCCAGTAGTCCTGGTCTTCAAGATAGCTTCCGTCGCTGAACCGGTAGACTTCCACCGCCAGCGAATTTTTTCCTTCGTGCAGATACTTGGTGATGTTAAATTCAGCAGGAGTTTTACTTCCCTGGCTGTAGCCCACCTCTTTTCCGTTCACCCAGACATACATCGCAGATTTTACGCCGCCGAAGTGGAGGAAAACCTGGCGCTCATCCCAGTTTTCCGGGATCCTGAAGTTTCTTCTGTAGGACCCTACAGGATTATAGTCATGCGGGATATGGGGTGGGTTAGCTGGAAAAAGATAATCGGTATTTGTATAGACCGGGATGCCAAAGCCCTGCAGTTCCCAATTTCCTGGCACTACAATATCATTCCACTTTCTAACATCAAAGTTATCCTTGTAGAAATTGACGGGCCGTTCGGAAGGCTTTTTAACCCAGTTGAATTTCCATGTTCCATTAAGAGAAAGATAATACGGCGATTTGTCAGGATTGTTTTTTAAGGCTGTCTCAGTATCCGCGTAGGGGATATATGTGCAGTGGGCCGGTTCCTTGTTCCGGCCGATCATCGCCGGGTCTTCCCAGTCTTTAACTTCATTTTCCTTTGCTTTTTGTTCCAGAGGCTCTGTTGTGTTGTCTTTATAGGCCACTGAAATATTTAGGGCAATAAAGATTAAAATTAAGATTAAACTGATTTTTTTCATATTTTCCTTCTTTTTAGGATAACCTTTTTCCCTCAGAATCAAATTTTATATAAAATGAATTTAAATGCAATGGGGTCAGACCTTTCAAACTTTTATTATTTTAATATGCTGGATAAATTAGATGAAAAATTTAAGCCTCCAGATCATTGCAATAGGGTCAGGTCTTGCAAAGCTTTATTAAAAGCCTTATATCTATGGGGTCAGACTAGCAAAACTTGCGTTATTTGCGTGATTTGCGATTAGACCTTTCAAAATCTTATCATTTTAGTATGCTATCTGAGGAAGATTGACAGCCTCAGAGCATAAATGTAAAATTGAAAAATTCTTGATTTCAAAAAGGAGATTAGGATGGGGATTTATAAAGATCTCGAAGGTAAGAGGGTCGTCATAACTGGTGCAGCAAGCGGAATAGGCCTGGCAACGGCAATAAGGTTTATATCTGAAGGAGCCAGGGTTTTTATCCTTGATTGGGATGAGAAAGCCCTGGATAAAACAATGGCTGAAAATCCAAAATTGAGCGGAAGCGCCTGCGGAGATGTAAGCAATCCCGATGATGTGAAGATAGCGTTCTCAGAGGTTGATGAAATTCTTGGGGGAATTGATATACTCGTTTCTAACGCTGGAATAAGCCAGCGTAAACCATTTTTAGATATTGAGTATGAAGTATGGGCAAAAATTCTTAAAGTTAATTTAGACGGAATGTTCCTCTGTTCTCAGGAAGCCATAAAGAGGATGAAGAAGCAAAAGTCCGGCGTAGTTTTATTCACAGCTTCTACGAACGGGATGGAGGGGCACCCTCTTTATGCTGCTTATAATGCGTCAAAAGCAGCAGTCATATTGCTGGCAAAAACTTTAGCCTTGGAGTTTGCTCCTTGGCTTAGAGTAAACGCTGTTTGTCCGGGATTTGTTCTTACCCCTATGCAGAAAGCTGAATACACTGAAGAGATGCTTGATGCTGCAAATAAAGAGATTCCTCTGAATCGTCTCGCAACGCCAGAAGAGGTTGCTGGATTATTTGCATTCTTAGCGTCTAAAGAAGCCTCTTATATCACCGGCCAAGCGATACCGATTGATGGCGGTGAGACTTCGGGGCTGTTCGTAAAAGATTTAGATGAATAAATTACGAAAAAGAATCCAGCACTATGATATTTGGAGGTTTTGACGATGAACATAGACCCTAAAGCTTCGGAGCTTTTTTCACTAGACGGGAAAGTTGCGATTATTACAGGAGCAGCCTCAGGGATTGGTCTGGCGACAGCAAAGCGGTTAGCAGGAATGGGGGCCAGTATCGCTCTGGTTGACATCAATGAATCTAAAGGAAAAGAGGCAGCTGTAGAGATTCAAGGCCTCGGGAAGAAAGCGAAATTTTTCCGGTGCGATGTCACTTCAGATTCTGACTGCAAAAAAACAACCGAGGATGTTTATCAAGAATTTGGCAGGATAGACATTTTATTTAATAATGCCGGAGTGACAAAGCGCAAAAGTATAGTTGAATTAAGCGAAGAAGAGTGGGATTTAGTTTTAAACGTAAACTTAAAAGCCATATATCTACTTTCTCGCCACGTGATTCCTCGTATGATTGAAGATGGTGGAGGAAGCATTATTAATACCGGTTCAGGCTGGGGGCTTAAAGGTGGCCCAAACGCAGCGGCCTACTGTGCGGCCAAAGGTGGAACTGTAAACCTGACCCGGGCAATGGCCATTGACCATGGAAGACAGGGCATTCGGGTCAATTGCGTTTGTCCTGGGGATACAGACACTGAACTCCTGCACGATGAAGCGGCTCAATTGGGAGTGGATGATGCTGAATTTATGAAGGTTGCGGCAGACCGTCCCCTCAATCGTGTTGGTCTTCCCGAAGATATTGCCAATGCTGTTCTCTACTTTGCCAGCGATATGTCAAGCTGGGTAACGGGGTCGGTCTTAGTCGTTGACGGAGGAGGATTGGCCTGAATATAGAAATTTACGGTTATAAGAATCAAGAAAAAACATTTTTTGTATGATTTAATGGTTTTAGGTTGAATGATTTATCCATGAATATCAAATCAATTAGGAACCATAAATCATATATCAATAAATAAAGCTATCGATGGCTTTTATGAGAAATTCAGAAGTTGCAATAATCGGAGGATTATCATGAAAAAAAGTGAAAAAACGGTGCACCCCTATATCCCCAATTCTGCGCCAAAGGTAAAAGCAAAAATGCTCGAGGAGATAGGGGTAAAGGATGTTGATGAACTCTATAAGGACATACCCGAGAATTTGAGATTAAAAAAGGATATGGATCTGCCTGCGCCGCTGGCCTCTGAGTATGCTTTAAAGCGGCATGTAGAAAAAGTTCTTTCTAAAAACCAGACCTGTCAGGAGAACATAAGTTTTTTAGGGGGAGGATGCTGGCAGCACTACGTTCCGGCTATTTGTGATGAAATAAATCAGCGTTCAGAATTCTTAACAGCCTACGCCGGGGAGCCGTATGAAGACCATGGAAGATTTCAGGCTCTTTTTGAATACGAAAGTTTGATGGCAGAACTTTTAGACATGGATGTGGTTAACGTGCCTACGTATGACTGGTGCCAGGCTTCAGCTACCGCTCTGAGGATGGCTGCAAGAATTACCGGGCGCAGTAAAATGCTCGTATCAGATACGATATCACGCGAAAGGCTTTTAACCATAAGAAACTACTGTGTGCCCGTCCTTGCCGTTCAAATGGTAAAGTATTGCCCTGATACCGGGCTCGTGGACCTCGATGATTTGAGAGCGAAGATGTCTCCGGATATTGCGGGCATATATTTTGAGAACCCGTCCTATCTTGGATTTATCGAGCATCAAGGGAAGGCTATTTCTGATATTGTCCATGAAAACGGAGCTTTGAGCGTAGTCGGTGTTGATCCGGTCTCGTTGGGAGTCATTATTCCCCCTTCTAATTATGGCGCGGATATTGTTTGTGGTGATATTCAAGGGCTGGGAGTTCATATGAATTATGGTGGTGGTCACGGAGGATTCATAGCTACCCGCGATGAAGAAAGATTTGTTATGGAATACCCGTCTCGCCTGTTCGGGATTACTAAAACGTCTGTTGAAGGTGAATACGGATTTGGCGATGTAGCTTATGAAAGAACATCCTTTGCAGTCAGGGAAGAGGGCAAAGAATTTGTCGGAACTCATGCAGCATTATGGGGCATTACGGCTGCTGTGTATTTA
>Ga0209636_10002816_pt1 | contig 17727 bp, 14 predicted proteins | sample DeeMarSWOR152_54_FD_187464 | JGI IMG/M metagenome (GOLD analysis project Ga0209636, IMG submission 187464) | Marine sediment microbial communities from White Oak River estuary, North Carolina - WOR-1-52-54 (SPAdes) (version 2) | ecosystem: Environmental > Aquatic > Marine > Intertidal zone >... | reverse complement strand
ATGCAAAGAAATTCAGGATCGAAAGCTGAAGATAGAATGGGACTGTGAAACTCGTGTAGACTTGGTAACCAGAGATCTACTATTCAAGATGAGGAGAGCAGGATGCATTGCCGTATGGTTTGGAGTGGAGTCAGGCTCTCAACAGGTTCTCGATGCAATGAAGAAGAGCCTCAGCCTCAACAAAACAAGGGAAGCCTTCAAATGGGCAGACGAGGCCGGAATAATGACCATCGCGAGCGTCATCCTCGGCTTCCCTGGTGAAACCAGCGAAACCGCTTGGGAAACCGTGAAGTTTTTGGAAGAATTGAATCCTAGTGATGTGGGAATTTATATAGCCACACCCTATCCAGGAACCCCACTGTTCGATTACGTAAGGGAGATGGGTTGGCTAAAAATCGATGACTTCGACAAATACGACACGGCGACGCCTGTCTTTGAAACTCCAACATTGGAAATGAGGGAACTGAGAGAAATCCGCGAGCAGGCTTTCCGGAGGTTCTACCTACGCCCCCTCTACGTTCTCCGTATGTTCGCCAAAGGGGGTATGTACGGTTTTTCATCATCCCGAACAGCTTTTGCACATCTCCTTAGAGCATTTAAGTCAAAATTCTAATCTTGAATCGCATTTTATGTGTGCGCGCGCAATCAACTAATCGATAGCGCCTTACTAATAAACCTTAAATTTGCAAAATGGTAACATACCAAGACCCTCGAAGGATAAAGATTGGACTCGATTGAAAACATTTGTAAGGAGATCCGTCTTCTAATAGAGAAGGTTGTGAAAAGAAATCTAGCAAACGGAATCCTTTTTTCAGGCGGCTTAGATACAGGCATCATAGCATTCGTTGCGTCGAAATACTCGAGTTTGAAGGCATTTACCGTTGCATTCGAAAATGCGCCAGCATTGGACCTTGAGTATTCAAAGATAATGGCGAATCTATTGAAGATGGATCATAAGATTTATTTTTTTGCTGAGAAGGAAATGTTTTCAGCCATTCGAGAAGTCATAAAAACTCTGAAGGTTTTTGACCCTATGTTGGTTAGAAACAACGCAGCTATTTTTGTTGGTTTGGAACTCGCGAAAGAATATGGGATCAAAGACGTTATGACAGGTGATGGTTTGGACGAGCTTTTTGCTGGTTACAGCTGGTTTTTTAATCTCAGCGAGAGTGAGTTGATTTCAAGGCTATCTAATATGTGGCAAACAATGCAGTTTTCTTCGGTTCCGTTGGCACTTTCGCTTGGAATGGAAGCGAAGATTCCCTACTTAGACCCGGAGTTCAAGTCGTTCGCCTTAAGCGTTGACCCGAAACTAAAAATCAGAAGTGAAAGAGGCAGAATCTGGGGAAAATGGATAATTCGGAAATCCTTTGAGGGTCTCTTACCTGACGAAATAGTGTGGAGAGTGAAATGTCCAATTGAATATGGCTCTGGAACAACTGTGTTTCCAAAATTTTTCCGAGAAAATATTTCTGGCGAATACTTCCAAGAGAAAGCGAAGGAGTACCTCGAAAACGATCAAGTTTCAATAAGAGATAAGGAGCAAATGTTCTATTATGAAATTTTTAGATCAGCTTTCGGTGCGCCCATCAAAATCTTCTCAAAGGCAAAGGGTAAGCTATGTCCATACTGCAAGTCTAAAGGCGGCGATGAAAAAAGCAAATTTTGCAGAATCTGCGGGGCTTATCCTATTTAGTTGAATGTGTTATAAGCTAGAGCGTTGTCAAAGATTGTTTGGGAGCACCGTTTCCTCAAAACTAGAGGGTATACTGGATGAAGAAGCTGAGTGTGGCAGTTTTCAACACGCAACCACCGCATCTATACTTCGGAGGAGTGGAACGCCGGATAGTTGAAACGGCCAAAAGATTGCTGAATAAAGTTGGCACGAGTGTTTATTCTGGTACGAAAGCTGGATTCAAGAAGATTTCTTCAGTTAACGGGACAATTCTCATTCCATGCTTTTCTACAGACCTATTTTTTCCATTGGACAACTGGTTTTTCAACAGGACAATTTCCAGAATATCTGATGTGATTAAGGCGGATGTTTATGAAGCTCATACCGTTAGTGGCTACGGGTTTTTGAAGGCCGTTAGAAAGCGGAACGTTGTTGAACCTTTTATACAAACGATTCACGGTGTTCTTGCAGATGAATATATACAATCATCTAAAAACATATTTCCAACGCCTCGAGCGAAGCTTTCTCACTTTTTCATGCGGTACCTTTCAAAGATTGAAAAGGAATCAGCCAAAAATGCAACTCTAATAGTTACCGTTAGCAAATACTCATCCAAAAGAATAGTCCAATTATACGACGTGAACGAGAAAAAGATAAGAATAGTGCCCAATGGTGTTGATCTTGAAAAGTTCAAGGCCGTTGAGAACAGCGAGAAAGTCAAGCATAAAATTGAAGTAAACAACAAACAATGCGTACTTTTCGTTGGCAGGCTAGTGCCCAGAAAGGGGGTGCATTTCCTAATCGAAGCGGCTAAACATGTTATCAAAGAAAATGAGGAAACCATATTTGCAGTAATTGGAGACGGCCCCCTAAAGAATCATCTAATTTCGTATTCAAAAAAGCAAGGTGTTTCAGACAATTTTGTTTTTCTAGGCGACGTTCATGATGATGTGATTCCCAAGTTATACAATTGTGCTGATGTATTTGCCCTGCCATCAATCCAAGAAGGGCAAGGCATAGCGTTATTGGAGGCTCAAGCCACGGCTAAGCCAGTGGTTGCCTTCAACGTTGGTGGAATCAATGAATTCGTATTGGATAAAAAAACAGGCTTACTAGTTAAGCCTGATAGCTACGAACTGGCCAATGCCATTTTGAAACTTCTATCGGATAGGTCTTTGAGGGAGAAGATGGGGCGTTGTGGTCGAAATTTCGTTTCTGAGAATTTTTCTTGGGATATCTGTGCTCAAACGATGTTTCAGGTATATTGTGAAGCATTAGAGTATGTCGAGTCTATGTCACCTGCCCAATGAACAGTTAAGCGGATGTTCCATACGTGCCAGTTTACGCAGTCATGCTTGTCGACTCAGAGTTTGTTTTAGCATCTATCAAGATGCGCATGCATGCATGCTCCAGTTGATGCATTCCATAATATTTCAAAATAGTGCTGAATTACTGCTAGAAGACTGGGGTTGTTTGACCATAAAGCAAGTGACTGCGTTACATCCTCAACTTGAGAGACAGTCACAAGCATTCTTTTCCTGTCGTAAATCGCTAATATAACTGGAGGACTACCGAGGGCATACCTGTGCTCATAGGAGGGATACTTCTTGAAATCGCGCAAAGCGTCTGGAAATGAATTTTCATCTTCAGATTTTTCTATTATCAATCGTATTTTTGTACCTCTCTTCAGAGCTTTATTGATCACATCAGCGTAGGCAAATACAATGCGCGGGGCACTCTTCCGTGGACTAATAACGTCGATACTTTCTTGAGCAGCCTCAATTTCATTCTTTCTCCTCCTTTCAACGGTTTTCTTTTCAGGAATCAAAATGAATTCCGGTCCCTCAAACTCATTTTTCTGTACTGTATTTTCCATTTTCGAATTCTTGATTAATTGTTTTGCTTTTGCATTCAATTCACGGAATTCGTCAGCTCTTGATCCAAGCAAAAAGGAGAGACCGTCTCGCATTGGCACGGCTTTGGCCCTCATTGGTGTAGTGATTGCTTTTTCCACCAAGCCTATTTTTTCAAGGGTTGAGACTATTCTGTATATATCCTGTCGAGCTATCTTTGTGACACCTGAAATTGTTTTTATCGTCGACATCCCTGATCGAACAAGAGCAAGGTAAACTCTGGCCTGCCCAATAGTCAACCCCAACTGGGTTAGGACTTGAGTTGCTTCATCCTGAGACTCCAAAGGCAACTCTCCATCGACTTCTTTTGATTAACAGCTTGGTACACTTTTTTAAACTTTTTGATTTTTGTCAGTCGCTCACCTTTCAGTCGGGGTCCGACTTGCCAACGATTAAATTGCGCGCGCATTGCTGGCTTTCATGAAATGCCTCCAATCTGCAAAAAAATAAAAGACGAAAAAATCAGATGCACGCGCGTGAAAAAGTCAAGGAGACTTACTGCACCTGCCTTTAAGATTTTTGTTTTGGCGATTTTCTTGACGGCTCTTTTTCACTTAGCTAATATTAATAAAGTTAAGAGTCAAGAGCCAACGGTTTATTTTATCTCGCTGCAAACCGATTTGCAGTCCAATTGGATGAACGCTGTTAAGCTCGTTAATAGGCTTCTACATCTTAATGTGAGCGTGTATTGGCTCGCAGAGCCGCTGGACATATCTGTTGGTGGATCAGAGTATGCCTTAGCTAGCGGAGACTTCATCATTCCTTTTTATCAAGGCTTGCCACTTGATAACATTCTGTATTCAACTGTTTTTCCGCAATACGTTAAAGAGCTTTCCACAGAGTTCAATGTTTCTGTCCTAAAGATTCGTGGCAACGTAGAGGTGCATGCTTATCCATTGAAACCAGCCAGGGTAGCAGTATTTTACGGCGGTGGTGTAACCGGAGGCTCCCTTGAACATATATACCCGCTTGAAGAAGCTGGCTTTAGCCTAGGAATAATACGTGAAGCAAACTTGCGCCAAGGAGAATTGCCTAAATATAACGTTATCACTTTCCCAGGAGGCGGCCCTTATGGGAACTACCTAAGCGAAGAGGACATGGAAAGTATTAGGGATTTTGTTCGGCTCGGAGGAGGTTTTCTCGGAACTTGTGGAGGAATGGTTTTAGGAATTGAACTGGGACTGTTGGACGCGGAAGCTGCCATGGCAGGGCAGTATGAGGCCTACGCGAATTTACGGGGGCCAGTCTTATTGAACGTAACACAACCTTCAAGCCCGGTAGTTTTCGGTTGTTCAACGTTTTTCGAAAGCACTTATTTCATGGGTCCATTCATTAGCAGAGTTGGAAGTGATGTGGAGACATTCTGTTCATACCGTTCCTCGACAGAAAACCTCTCCTTATATTTTCCAGAAATTATGAAAGCTTACAATTTCACGCCTCAGACAGAAGTCATAAATAACTTCTGGGGCTCCCCCTCCATTATTGCTGGAAAATACGGAGCTGGAAAAGTCGTTCTATCAACAGTGCATCCAGAAATTTTGCCAAGTTCTCAAAGAGTGTTCATCAACTCCATTTTCTATCTGTCTAGCGGTGAAGAAACTCTGTTGAAAACATCCCAACATCAATATGTCATGAAAACGCCAAAAACAGATTTGTACCACGAAAGCTTGGGCATGCTAAATAATACGCTGTGCCACCAGGTTAGTGGCTTGCTGTCCACGCTTAATGAAACGTCTTCTAATACCCGAGGAGTATTAACTGGGTTAGAAGAAACAAATTATCAAATTGTAGGTGTGACAGGAGAATATCTAACGCTTTTTTTGGATGATGTCAATTCTCGAAGCTCGAGTTTGCTTGTTCAATTGAATGAATTAATTAATTTTTATGAAGGTCTTGAAAGTTTCAAAGCTCTCTTAAACAATGGACAGCCACTTCACGCCATCTCACCGTTGATTCGTAGTCAATTACTGCTTTCCATCGAAAGCTTGCAAAAAAGAATTTTGAACATTTATCATTCGCTGCTAAAATTGGGAGATCTAATTGATATTATGGACACTGCGGAGGAAGAACTGTTAGATGAGAAGCTGTTACTTCAGCAAATATTGACTAGTAACATGTCAATTGAGGACCGCTACCTACAAATCATTAGCCTTCACGCCTCAGAAAGTTTAACCCTATGCAACCTAAAAGACAATCTGGATTGTCACCTGCTGAATTGGTCCTTCGAAATAAGATCAATTTTAATTGAGGCTCACTTTCTCAATTACGCTGCAGAAATCTATTAGTTCTATATGTTTTATAAACTGGAACGCCATAAAAAAAGTAGGGTACTCACTAGGAATAAATACAATCATCTTAGAAGCGTATTTCCAACACGCTAAGTCTACATCATCTGTCCAAATGATTGGTTAGGCGGTTGTTCCATACACGTCAATTTGCACCGTCGTGTTTGTCGACTTAGAGCTTGTTTTGGCGTCCACCACGATTGCCCTAATTATGTTGTGTTGTGGAGTCAATTCAAAGTAGTCGTCGTCATCAAGCCAGAGTGTGGCTGTTTGATTGAAGGATTTTTCAACACTGTTCGAAATTGCGTTGTCTACGAATTCCAGCCTAAACCTAACTGTGAGAGTTTCACCGTCACCAAATGTGCCTCCAACTCGTATTCTGGCCTTGAAATTAGCAATTTTCTGACGGTAAGCGTCAATAGTCTGATTTGAGCCATATTTGTTGTCTAGACCAACTAGAATGCTGGCGTTTTCTCTTTTGAATGACCCGCCCGACCCGTATATCCACTTACCAAAAGGATTATGAATCTTAGCTGTCCAATTGTATGTGCACGGAGGCTCGAAGGTTACTCCTGCCCCGAGAATTGGAGGTTCAGTGTCCTGACCCAGTTTCATACCACATATATTGATTGGCAACTCAGCAAACGATTCGAAAACCACGTTTTGCAGCAACGTTTGGAGCATCGGTCCCTCTACTAAAATCCCAGTTTGGTTCCTTCGGTCGAACTCCCCCATCCATATTCTGACATTTTGTATCAGACCGGCCGTGAGTTCTGCGTCCGGCTCGACCCATATGCCCACTGAATTATCGCGGGAAAGCTCAAAGTAGCAACGGCTGATTTCGGTGTTCGCATAGGACCCTACTCCGGGGTGGATGGGTGTTCTGAAAACTATGCTTATTAGAGAATCAGTGAAATAGCAATTTTCTATCTTTGTGCCTTCGCTCCAAGTTTCCGTGTTGACAAGTTCGATTGCTGTGGTGCAGTTCCTAAAGACCATATCGGTGATGGTTGTCATGAATGAGTTTTCAATTCTAACGGTGCCATTGACTATTTCCAAGTTCGAAAGAATGTTATGTTGTGAACTCGTATAGTTATCACCCGTGACGATGATTTTCCTGCCGTTGCCTCTTATGACCGCTCTGTCCCCAGTTATCCTCGAGTTTTCCTTGTTATGTACGAGAATATCCGAACTTAGTGTGTATTCGCCGAACTTGATGTAAACGTTATTTCCTTGAGCTATTGCTTGGTTCACCACAATCGAGGCGTTGGTTGAGCTGAGATCAATTGCACCATTTTTACCGTTTTTAGCCTTAACTAATTTGCCATCTTGAAAAATTATGTAATCATATCCTTCGACACGGTTATATACGCCTTTCAGGTACGCAAGAAATCCCCAGATGCCAACGATTATCAATGCTGTCATGAGCACTAGAAGAATCGCTTTGTAGAGATTTCTCATTTTCCACCGCGTCTCAAGATTCTGTTGTATTGATATAAAACTTCTCCGCAAAGAGATGGTACGTGTGATCTACGCGATTAAGTGACATCGTAAGTATTCCTATGCGATAATTTTTCATGCGCGCACTTACCAAGAAGTTTATTATTTGCATAGTAGCTAAACACGGATGGAGGATTCGAAAATTAGTGTCCAAACGAGTGAAAAAAGTAGTGAGTAGAATAGTAGCCATTGGTTTAGGAATAGTATGTATAATGCTTCTGGTCGGCCTTGTTGGAGCAATTTTAGTTTACTCATCCATGATATATAAGAAAAATAACAAGATTTCTGATTTGAACCAGCAGATGACTTCATTGAGTTTACAAGTCGCAGACCTTACTAGTATCACGAACTTGACTAAATCTACAGTTTGGTTAAACTTCAAAAACGCAAGTATACAAGCGGGTTATGAGAACTTGTGGAATTTCATATCAACCTATGCGGGATACATTTTGGTTCAGATTTTCTCGTTAACAGCGGATAACATCTACGTTCGAGTGAACTACGATTCACATGGAGTCAACTACGATAATCAAATAAATGTTGGAATTGGTGGAACAACAGTTTTTCCAGTCTTACCCGCTTCAATACAAATTAGCGTTGGCAACCCAGGCATGACTTCTGCTACCACAGCAGTAACGATAATTTACTACTACTAACCCCACTCCTTTTTTTGTTTTCTAACCAATTAATAGCGCGCGCAGATGGCAACAGCAAGCGAAGAAATCTAACCTAAATGACGGTTCCATTCCAAAAGATAAGTTTGCTATAACTATGAAACTCACTGTAGTATTTTGGGTCGTCATAAATTATGTCTAAACCTATGTGATGGGTATCGAGGAGATAGTTAAGGTCCATCCCCATTATCATCGATAATTCATCGACCCAAAGCCCCCACACCTTGTCCTCGGGTCCGCGAAAGCCCCAGCCGTAGTCTTTCGGTAGAACGTAAGCAGTCATGGTAGAGGCGGGGCTGTCAATCCCGGGTCTTCGAGGATTGGTGTGGATGTACCGCCAGAATCTCTTCATGGCATCGAGGTGCTCCTCGGTCAGTATTCCATACTGTGAAGACATTGGGTAGTTGAATACGATCACATATTTAGCTCCGCTCAGGTAAGCTAAAATCATGTCGTAGTATAGCTCATCTGCTGATTCTATGTAGGGTGGGTGCCGATAGGTCCAGGTGATTATCACCCCCCAATCTTTACTTTGCATCTTTGCTGCGCCTCTGTTGAGCGCAACGTTCAATGGTCTACTATGGTTCCATCCAAACTCGCATAGAACTACATTGTAGCCGGCTTCGTAGTCGAACCAGTAAAGACCGTAATCAGAAGTAAACAGGGTAACCTCACCAGCACGAACATAATAATCTGTATAATGCTTCAAATACTCACTCAAGTTCCCAACAAACTTGTTAGCTGCATCTGTGTAGTTATCCGCTTCTTTCACCAGCATATATTCTGTACAGTCTATTTGGTGTCCGCCAGCTTCATCAAAGGCGTATAATCCCAAAAAACGGCTACCCCACCTCTGCCTAGCATAGTCAATCCATTCAGGCTGAGGCCATTCATCACTTATATGCGTATAAGTCAAAAAGCAAAGTCCACTTTCGTAGATGTACTGGCAGACCTCGTTGAGTTTCGTTTCGTTATCGGTTATCCCTGTACTGCCTATAACAAAAAGATTAGTATAAGACATAACTTCGTCAACAAGTATTTTAATGTCCTCCAGATTGTCAGAAACAGCGTCAACACCGACAAAAAAGTCAGGCCTCGAGGAATCCTTCACAAGATTAATCTTTATAAAGAGAAGAGTGAAAAGTAATGAAACTAGAAAAACAGCCAAAATCGCTTTGTATTTCATTTACTCGCTACCCAACCGATATTATAGGTTGAACCTATTGAAATAGTTCACGCCCAAAAACTTAATATCATGAAGACATGCACCTAAGAGCCTAACCCTAGCATGCATGTACTTTAGTAGATCACATTCTTGATCATTATAAAGTAAACCCAAACGACATACGAAAAGTTGTGTTAGGCGGAGCTATGATGGGGATATCTGTTCCAACAGCAGAGACTCCATTGGTAAAGTGAACTACAAGCATATTTTTTTCTCGAAGAGCAGGTATGAACTTGTTAAGAAAAGAGCGGACTGTATTAGATGTTCCAAATGCATCGGTGCCTGTCCCCTTGATCTGCATTCTATAACGATTTTTGAAGCCATAGAAAAAGGAGATGTTGAAAGAGCCAAACATTTGTATCTTAATGACTGCTTTGGATGTGGAATATGCTCCCATGTGTGTCCTTCAGGAATTCCGCTAGCAGAAGCTATCTGCGGCACGCGCGATTGATTTGAAGACTATTAAGCTGCGCGCAGGAGTCACGTTGATTTTTGGCATAATCCTTAAGCTTTAGATTAGCATACGCAATAACGGGGGCAATGCGTGAAAGCAGGTAGGGTTCTTTTTCTCGTTTTGCTGAACATATTATCTTTGTGTGTAGTCAATATTCAATCTGCTAAGTCACAATTTTCTGAATTCATTTACATTGCAAGTGATGGAAGCATTTACTCTTCAACAAATGTTACAGTTCCTATTCAACGAGTTGGAGACGTCTACACTTTCAACGGTAGCATTGTTGATTATTCTATTGTAATTTTACGTGATAACATTGTAGTTGATGGGGCGGGCTACGCCCTTCAAGGACAAGGAGAAATAGGAATAGACCTGTCGTACAGAAGCAACGTAACAATCCGAAATATGCGAATAGGCGATATTTTCTGGTATGGTATCTATCTTTGGAATTCTTTTGGCAACATAATTACTGGAAATACCATAGCATACAACGTAGTTGGTATTACAATCCAAAACGCTTCAAACAACATTATTTCTGCAAACAACGTAACGAACAACGAAAGTGGTATCTCGATCTTTTCGTCTTCAAACAACGTGCTTAGAAACAACAGAATGGACAATAGGTACAATTTCGCGGTTTATGGCACTGAGCTTTCACACTTCGTTAATGATGTTGATGTTTCAAACATAATAAACGGCAAAAAAGTCTATTATCTGGTTAACGAAAGTGATCTGGTTATAAGTCCGTCTACCTTTCCAGACTTAGGATTTCTCGCCCTTGTGAACTGCGTAAATATAACCGTCCAAAATCTAGAACTAGCCAACAATGGGGAAGGTGTAATACTGGTTTTCACAACAAACTCGATAATAACCCAAAACAACATAACAAAAAACATCAATGGCGTAGAACTCTATTCATCTTCTAACAACGTCATTTCTGGAAACTATGTAACAAACAACCATAGAGGCATCCAGCTTAGTAAGTCTTCAAAAAGTAACACCATACTTGCAAATAACATAACAAACAACAGGAATGGGATCGCCCTCTTCGAGTCTTCACAAAACACTATTAATGGAAACAACATAACAAACAGCGAAATTGGCATCGGCTTCCATGTGTCTTCAAACAACATGATTCACCATAACTACTTCATTAGTAACACTAAACAGATTTACGATTCTCATATGGATGACTCTTCGGTAGCTCTCTCAGTGAACTTTTGGGATTTTGGCTATCCTGCAGGCGGAAATTATTGGAGCGATTACGCTGGTTTAGATGTCAAGAACGGCTCCAATCAAGACCAGCTTGGCAGTGATGGCATAGGCGATACGCCTTACATTATTTATGAAAACAACAAAGACAATTATCCGCTTATGCCTTATGGAAGCCCCCCTGCTATTTCAATTGGTTCGCCAGAAAACAAGACGTATGCTGTAAACCATGTTGACTTAACCTTCACGGTGAGTGAACCAACTTCATGGATCGGCTACAGCCTAGACGGAAAAGCGAACGTCACAATTGCTGGAAACACAGTTTTATCAGGATTGTCTAACGGTTCGCACCGGCTAATAGTTTACGCAAATGATACGGATGAGAAAACTGGAGCTTCTGAAACAATTTATTTTACTATCGCTCAAAAATCAGAGCCTTTCCCAATAACTTGGATTGTAGCTGCAACAGCAATAATAGCAATAGGAGGCGCCGCCTTTCTGCTCTATTTCAAAAAATCAAGAAACCAACCCAGAAAGTCAAAAAATAACAGAGCTTCTAACACAAGTATGTGAACTGGCGAATACAGAGTGCCAGTACATGCGCACGCACCCAAATGCTGGTCATCCCCAACCCTCTACGAGAGCAGATTCTACGTAGGAAACCACGGCTGGAACGTCTACTGCCTGGAAGAAGCGCAGCCATAGCCCCAGATTGTTATTGAACTGGACAACGATGAGGTTGAACAAAACGAATCTGTGACTCTTTGTGGTCAACTCACTTTTAGAATCCCCGACGCCCCTATGATAGTGGCCTTTGTTAAACCAGACGGCTCCTTGGAGAACCGATAGGTTACAGCCGACGAGAAAGGCGCGCAAGTCATCTTTAATTCTTATCCTAATCGTATATTAATGGAAAGCTACATATGTTTTAATTATGACGAAAGATGTGAAATCGGAAAAAATTGAGGGTTAAAAGGGACTTGGTTATGGTTGAAAATCTTCGAGAAAGAATTCATAAAGCAAACATTTCGGTCCATAGATTTGAGGCAAAATATTATGAGTTGATTCATCCAGAAGTATATAGCGAGCAAGAGCAGAAAAGAATAAACTCTACATTAAAGATGGTAGACAAACTCATAGCGGATAATAAAAAAAAGGCTCTTGATTTTGGGGCGGGCACCGGAAATTTAACCGGTAAGCTTCTACACATGGGTTACAAAGTTACTGCAATAGATATCTCTCCGGAAATGTGTAAGATCTTGAAAAATAAATTTAAGAATTACTTGAAAGCTAAAAAATTGATTGTTATTAACTCGCCGATAGAAGATATAAGCTTTGATAGAGATGAATTTGACTTGATCACTTGCTATTCTGTGCTACACCATCTACCAGATTATGTGTACGCAATTCAAAGACTTACCAGTTTTTTAAAAAAAGGAGGCGTGATGTATCTAGATCATGAAATATCTCCGTTTTATTGGAAGAGTGAACCACACCATGTAGCGCGCTTGGTGAAACTTATTTATTTCCATTCTAATCCGTTACTCAACGCTCTGTATTTTCGGATTATGGGAGTAAATATCCCTTCTATTGATTATGTTTTATCTGATTATTGGCACAGCAAAGAACATCCTTTAGACCATGGGAGAATAGAATACATATTTGAGAAGGAGAACTTTGGTTTTTTCACACGAATAGACTATCACATCAACAGAAGAACATGGGTTTTAAATCCGATTTTTTATATATACAAGTATACTTGCAAACCTGAAATGAGTTTTTGGGTAGCTAAAAAGTGCGCGCTGGTTTGTCCCTAAAATGGTTAAAAATAGTTGTAAGTCAGTTTTTGCTCATTTAAGCCCGCGACGGACTTTTTTGACGAACGCATTTTGGTAGCGCTCAAAGACAGCAAACCCAGAAGCTTCATCACGCTTCTAGACGAAGTGGGCTTCAGCCATAACACTCTGCAACAGCATCTTGAGCGGCTAGCGGCTCAAGGCATTGTCGTTAGAGAGAAAATGCCTTCAGCAGCCTGGGAAGACCCAAATTTGCCTATCGTGTTCCGTCCATAACAGCAAAGCAGGTTGCAGCTGCCATCCAAGACACGAATATGGAGCTTGTGGTCCTGCCGTTCAGTCGGCTAAGGCACCATTGCAGGTTCGAGAAGGGCGGCTATTGCAAACAAGCGAGAAAGAGCTGCGGACCCCAAAAACTGCCCCCAAATCAAAAAATAAGAATTATGACCATTTTACACCAATTATGGGGACAAGGCAGCGCCGCAATCAAGATGAAAAACTTATTAACTAATAGCATGCAAATCATAATGCAGGTGGAAAAGTTTGTCGATATCAGATAGAGTGATAGGTTGGATCTTCAGCGACATTTCAGTTTGCTTCATTTTGCCATTGATTTTCGGCGTGTTAATACTCGCTTTCCCAACAGTGATAGCGGACGTTCTGCGTACGATACACATATCTTTACCCGAATTTCTCTGGGGAGGAGCAGAAATACCGCTAGAATATATACTCACCATCGGTATCTCTCAGGGTTTGCTCACAGGTGGTATTCCAATCTTTCTTGGATTGGCTTGGAACAGGTGGGCTGGAGGAGCATCAGGATTCCTACTCAGTCTGCTCTATACAGTAGGCATGGCCGCATACTTTGGCGAATATTTTATTCCCACCCTAGACTGGCTTGGCTTGATTGTGAGCGGGATGTTGGCTGGATATATAGCTGGAGCCTTAATGGCGCGCTCGCGCATGCGAGGTGATACAAGCTTAAAAACCATGTTGATCTGGTCAATAGTGGCTTCCATCGTTGCAATAGTATTTACTACCCAGACATACATCTGGTATTCACCGATGTTCCAACCCATCAATGGAAACTACATGGATGGAGTAACCTATAGTTACTTCATTAATATTGTGATTTACATCGTTTGGGCTATACTTGGTGTAATCGTCGCCAAAGTCGCTAGTTGGTTTGGCATACCAAAGATGCCAGAATACACCTGATCTCGCGAGATCTGCTCAGGAAAATAAGACTCTGGATGCACGACTACATGGTTTGGAGTGAGGTCTTTAGCTAATATGACGTAACCCCAACAAATATGACTTAAATGTCTTAAGCATATACACCTGAATGCTAAAGTTCTCTTAAGGTTTATTCTTCACGACGAGCAGCCTTTTTCTTACAATAATTGTATACTAAACATTCTTAGAGCCGCCGTAGAAATCACCATATATTCTTCATTCTACGGTTTGAATGAACAAAACTACAAGAGGTTATTGACATTATTAAAGAACAAATCCTGGAATCGAAAAAATCAATGAAGTCATTCTCGCTTTAAGAGTGACCCAATTTCTGTTCCTCTAGTACTCCTTCTCACATCGATTAAATATACTGTTGAAATTCTATTCTCTTTGCGCGCGCGATCACCATAGTAATCCTGAAAACAACGTTTTGAATAAAACTTGAAACAAAGTGGGCATGAATACATGCGCGGCTCCAGCGGTCGAATTCGAAGATTTGACGGAGGGCCGAAAGTATATGCCTTATTTTTCGTGAAGGGAAGCGACGAATCCAACTGGCCTACAGACTGCTTCAGCAATTGCGCGGGCAGCCATCTTAGGAGAAGCCTGGAAAGCCGCATGGGAAATTGCTCATCGAGATCGAGCTAGAGTAGCCAGTATACATGCATAGAACTATAAATAGAACACCTTTGTCATGCGACTAGATGGAATTGTTATGCATCATATTCTTATATGTCATATCCCTAAATGCTGAGGAGAGCAAGCAAATATGCATAAACGGAGGTATCTGCAGAATGTCTAAGGTAATTGCTTCTTTGTCTGGAGGAAAAGACTCGATGTACGCACTTCACACAGCACTGCAAAAAGGGCTAGACGTAGATTACTTGATGTTCATAAAAAACGGCAGTAAAGCTCATCGGGTAAACAGCTGGTTACTGGAACTAGTATCGGAATCTCTTGAAATACCCTTAGTAACTACTGGCAAAGAAATGCAGGATATACGAAGAGTGCTTAAAGAATTGAGAGCCGAGATTTTCATCTCCGGAGTAACGGTAACTCCAGAGCATATGGATTGGTACCAGGAGATATGCAATCCAATCCAAGTCAAACATTATGCCCCACTTTGGGGAAAGACCCCCCTCGCAACGATCACTGAAATGAACGAATTGGGATTCCATATACTTATGATTGAGGTGGATGTCTCCATGGGGTCCCGCGAGAGTTGGCTTGGAAAAGAACTAGACAGCAATGTCCTTCAGGAAATAACTGAACTGGAAAAGAAGCAGAAGATGCATCCTTCGGGGGAATTTGGCGAATATCACACGTTTGTTCTCGATTGTCCGCTCTATAAAAAAAGGATAAACATTCTTGATTCAGAAATTGTTTGGGAGAAATCCAAAGGATATGTTGTTATCAAAAATGCAAATTTACAATCGAAAATGAGATGCCAAAAATGAAAAAACATTTTGAAGTGTCGAAACACGTCCCCGAAAGGAGCGCATGCACGTCCAAACAAATATTTTAATATATGGAAACTAGAGTACTACGAGAAAATTAAATTAGAGGATGACGTGGTTGAAAACCAAAGCACCCATGTTCATAATGGTTTGGAGATGCACCCACGCGTGCAATCTCAATTGTCTCTACTGCAGTTTTAGGGGGGGCGACCTTCCCACGCATCCAGCCGCTGACGAATTAGATACGAAAGGCGCCTTGCATGTGGTAGACGAGATATACAACTTTGGTGCCACCTGGTTTGGATTGAGTGGTGGCGAACCACTCATGCGTAAGGACATCTTCGAACCAATCAAGCACGCAAGAAATCTCGGTATGAAAACAAGCTTGATCTCGAACGGCTTCTTTGTCAAAGGAAAGACCTATGACAAGCTTGTGAAAGAAGAGGTTATGACTTCCATCAGTGTGGATGGTTCTGAAGAAGCACAAGATAAGCTTAGGGGAAAGGGTTATTATAAAACAGCATTGTCCGCCATGCAAAAACTATCAAAAGGGGGAATTCTAGACTGCTTGGTAACAACAGTTACAACCATTAACCTTAAAGAGATTGACCACCTAGTCGATTTAGCCGAAGAATATAGCGCCAAGCGCGTGGTGATCCACAACTACGTTCCGGTAGGTTCCGGAAAATACAACGTTGAACTTGCTCCTTCTCCTGAACAGTATGAATGGCTATGGAACCACGTCTTTGACCTATATCAAGCCAACAAAGGAAAAGTCGACATTAAGGTGTATAGCCCCTTCTACGCTCGTGTAGTCAAACAGAGAGGGATGTTCAATTTCTGGGATTGGTACACTAACGATTTCTTGGGTAGATGTACCATAGATGGTCACTACGTCAGTATATCCCCGAATGGAGACGTAAAACCTTGTGGATTCAACGAATATCTAAAATTAGGCAACCTGAAAGAGAAGAGTCTCAAAGAGATCTGGGATGACCTACAAGCTGACGAATTTTATTTGAAATTCAGGGACAGAAGCAACCTCAAAGGCAAGTGCGGCGTGTGCGAATACCGTGAGATATGTGGCGGCTGCAGAACAAGAGCCGAATATTATACCGGAGACCTCTTCGAATCCGACCCAGCGTGCGCCTACATTCCCAAAGCGCTTCGCGATTAACATGCGCGGCGCGCGCTTTGTTGATTAGCGCTCGGAATTCTTTCGTAGGCCCGGTATGAACATTGGAACCTTGTGCTTATATTTTCTATAATCTTCCCCGAACTTCTCCTCCATTTTCTTTTCTTCTTCTCTGGCAAGCCGATAATACAAGATGATTAGAACCGGCCACAACAAGAGAGTGGGGATCGTGATCCACTGAACATTCATGCCCAGAGTGATTAACAGAAATCCTAGGTATTGTGGATGCCTAACATATGCATAGATACCCGTTGTCACAAGCTTCTCCTTAGCCCTGAAAATCTTTCTCCAACCAAAGATAACCAAGAGTATCCCAACCAGAATAATCATGTTCGAGACCGGCAATATGAAACCGAGATAAATAGAGACAAACTTCTCTTCCCCCATAAATCCAGCAAGAAGGAATTCCAACGTGTACACATTGGTGTATCCAAAGAGCCACGTGATAATATACATTGTCAAGGGGAAGCCATACATTTCAGCATACAAGGCAATTATAAACGCTAAGTAGATGCTCGTGGGAAGGCGTGCCACCTTCCTTCTAAACTGTATGAATAAAATAAAAAGGCCAAAAAAAATGACGTTCAAAACTACGAAAAACCAATTGGCCCAACCATGAGCAGTTTTACCGAGCCAAAATAACAAAACTGTTACCAATGACACTAAGAGTATTAACTTTATTAGGTCAATTACCTTTTTCATTTTTATGTTCGCCCTTCATTCTTGCCGTACATGAATGCATGCGTGTGCAATCATATGTAACTCTTTTCTTTCGATCTTTTAGAACTCATATAAACCCGTCATCTGATGGTCTTTTTCTGAGTTTTATTGCGTATATACCTATGCCGAGTATGATTACTATTGCACCTATTCCAGCAATGACGTATAGAATAATGTTTTTTCGTGGTTCTTCGGGAAGCACAAGATCTCGGGGTTTCATAAGTGGATAACAGTCTTTGTTAAGTGAATCGATGACGTAGGGTGTGTCGCCAATTCCATCGCTCGCTCGATCTGCTCCGACATAGTCACTCCAATAGTTGCCGCCGCTGGGATAACCGTCATCCCAAGTGTTGTTATTGAAGTCGTGCAGCCAAGCTTGTCTCCT
>Ga0209636_10002815_pt1 | contig 17729 bp, 27 predicted proteins | sample DeeMarSWOR152_54_FD_187464 | JGI IMG/M metagenome (GOLD analysis project Ga0209636, IMG submission 187464) | Marine sediment microbial communities from White Oak River estuary, North Carolina - WOR-1-52-54 (SPAdes) (version 2) | ecosystem: Environmental > Aquatic > Marine > Intertidal zone >... | reverse complement strand
ACTCCCGTACTTCCTAGGTTCGGAGACGATACCTTTCATACAGTTACCGACAAACAGCACGGGCAGCCCATAAGGGCGAAATAAAATGACGGATGTTGACTGTGACAGTGAAGATTGCGTATACTACAGAGTTGAATCCCTAGAGAAAGACGCTGAATCGGGATGTTTGCTCGCCGTCTTAAGAATCAGAGATGGTAGATGCGCCGATTACAAAAGGAAGAAGGTTGATCAATCACAGCTTGGTGGGTGAGAAGGTGAAAGTAGAAGTTGTTCAGGTTGATCGCATAGTGGACGAAACGGGGAAGCACGTAGGCACCGTTCTCCGCAAGAGCTTCAGAAAGATGCAGGTCTACTGTTTTCTCTGTGAGAAGACAGTTTCGGGCCTCAGCCACTACGAGGAGGAACACGCGGCAAGTGGTCAGAAAGAAGAAGGTTCCTGAACGGACGATTAAGATCGAGAACGTCGTCGCGTCAGCCTCATTGGAACATGAGGTCGACATAAGGGCAATCGCTAAAGTCTTCCCCCTAGCCGAGTATAGACCTGAAGTTTTCCCAGGACTCGTTTTCCGTTTGAAGAGGCCTAAAACCGCCACTCTGATCTTTGAGTCTGGGAAGATGGTCTGCACGGGAGGCAAGTCTGAGAGGGACACGTTGAGAGCCATCAATAGGATCGTTAGGATGCTGAAGGAAAAAGGCATCATCATCAGAGGTAGACCGAAGATAGAGATCCAGAACATAGTTGCATCCGCAAACCTGCATGGGCTAGTTGACCTCGTAGGTTTCTATGAGAAAGGCGGGAAGCAGAGGGGCGGCAGGGTAATGTATGAGCCTGAACAGTTTCCAGGGCTCATATACAGAATCGAGAATCCAAGATCGGTCTTGCTGATTTTTTCGAGTGGAAAACTTGTCTGCACAGGCACCAAGAGGGAGACGGATGTCTATAGGGCAGTGGACAAGACGATCCAGAAACTGGAGGAATCTGGGGTCATCACTTATGAGACACCGGAAGAGGCCCTAATCAAAGAACTCATCGTCAAGAAGAAGAGGTGACAGTTTGCCTAAACAAGAACCAAATGTTGTCTATGTTGGAAGAAAGCCACTCATGAACTACGTTCTAGCAGTGATCACCAATTTCAACGCGGCCAACGCTGACAGAGTTGTCTTAAAGGCTAGGGGCCGAGCTATATCAACTGCCGTGGATGTTGCAGAGGTATCTAGGCGACGTTACGTTGAGAACGTGAGGGTTGACAAAATAGAGATAGGAAGCGAAGACATAACTATACGAGAGGAGAACAGGCCCAAGACAGTTTCAACCATAGAAATAACGCTGACGCATGTCTCCCCTATCAAGAAAGAGAAGTCCGCCGAGAGAAAACGCCCTGCAAAGAAAGGCGTCAAAAAGGCAGGGAGCGAGTTGGATGCGAAGGGAAATTCGGAGACGTAGAGGCAGACCTGCCAGTACGCGGCCAAGTGCGAATGGAAAGATTCTGTCATACCTTGCAAGAATGGCTGTAAAGCATGAGATCGATTCCAAAAAGTTTTACAACCGCCTTGTGGAAGCCTGGGAAAGAGAGGAGTCAAAATGTGATCTGTTGGACATTAGGTGTCGGAAAAAGACGAGAGACTCAGCGGTCTTTCTATTTACCGTGGGGTCAGACGTGGTAGCTCAATTTCCGATATCAACCACTGTCCTGGAAGGAACTAGCGCACGCGCAGAGCTCGAAGGCTACATGAGAATCTTCTCCGCTAGAAACCCAGCTAAAGAAATCGTGAACCCCAAGATCAAGGACTTGAAACCCGGCATGAAAAACATCAACTTGAGGGCCGAGGTCATTGAGATCCCAAAACCATACACGATCTACACTAAGTATGGCACTGGTGCTGTAGTGTCAAACGCTCTTATCAGCGACGAAACCGGAAAGGCAAGAGTCACCTTGTGGAGCCGGCAGATCATGATGGTTTCTGAGGGCGACCTAGTCAAGATCGAGAACGCTAGAGCAGTCAGGTACAGGGGTGAACTGCAGCTAAGAATGGGTAGACGCGGAAACATAAGTGTTGTTGAGTAGCGCGCGCTGACGTTGTCGATCGATCGACCCGTCCTTTCTTGCACCTCTGGGCAGTCTTCCAAATTCAATCCTGTTCCAACCCCTTTCATGTATGAAGTAGAACAATATCTTTAGAATAACATCGAGAAAACCGACGGTTGCCGTAAGTTCCAGCTGACCAGTGAGAACGTAAACCAGAATCATAGTCGTAGAAGTTGCTATTATTCTCCAACTAATAGCTTTCAACGCACTCCTTTTATGTTCCTCACACATGAAGTTTTCACCTTCTACTATCGATGCCAACTCGCTATACTCCCTCTCTTCTTATCCGCTTTGCACATCAGCTTTATCGATCATCCCACGAAGGGTTTCATCTCCGGAAGCATAGTAAACCTCCCAGTTTCCATCGGAATAGTTGCTATCCTGAGCCTTGCATCATGCCTTCTCGTCTCAAGGTCTGTCATCAAGCATTTCGCGGCGAGCTTGACGGCGTCGCTAAGCGTCGCGTCACTTCTGTACTCTTCCTTCAGCATCTCTTCCACCATTTCCCTTCCAATGCCTTCCGCAACAGCATTGTAGCTCCGGTAGGAGCCGCTGGGATCAGTCTTGAACACCCTGTTTCCAGTTTTGTCTACTCCGCCAATGATGAATGACACCCCATAGGGTCTGACTCCTATCTGTTGGGTGCAACGTTGTTTTATGTCGCCTATTCGCTTCACGAGGATCTCCGTGTCAACTGGTTCGTCATACATTAGCCGGTTGCTCTGAGCATAGATCCGAGCTTGTTCGACGAGAACGCGGGCGTCAGACGCCACTCCAGCAATGGACGCTCCAGCATGTTCATCCAACTCGTAGATCTTCCAAGATAGATGAGGGTCTTCCAGCTTGTCAATCACCCGTTCTTCCGCCCCTAGAACTACTCCTCCACTGCAGGCCAGTCCAATTATGGTTTCGCCATGTTTCACAGTTTCAAAGGCATACTCCACTTGGAATAATCGGCCCTCGGGCGAAAACCTGGTGATAATCCGGTCGTAAGCCAGTTTCCCTCTTAACCAAGACAAGCGTCTTCCCACACTTGGTCGTCCCAAAAGGTTTTGAATCGAGGTGACATCATTTAAGGTAATTAACCTTTAGGTAATAAGGCTTTCCTCACCCTTCAGACTTTCACGTAATGGGAGATGAGAGATGTCTGCACAGAAAATCCGCGTAGATTTTGGCGATAGGAATGGAAACAAATACTCGATTAGCTTTCAAGGACGTATAACGAGGGAGAAGGCTCTCCGTCTTCTAGATGTCGTCGAACTTCTAGGAGGCATGCGAGAGTTCGGCGACAAGCCCGAATGGCACCGCAAGAGGAAGATGACGAAGTTTGAAAGGATACAGCTAATAATAGAACAGCATTTCCCGCTTTCATGGTTCTCATCAAAGGAGATCCAGCAGGTCTACGAAGAGGAGTATAATGAACCAATCCCGCTAAGCACGGTATCCACATATCTTTCCCGGCTGACCGCCCGTGATTTCTTGGTCAGGAAAGAGCGGCGAAGAAGGATACGTTACAGGCTTTCTGTTGCGATCTTGAAGAGTTACTGGGTTAAGGAGAAACCAACTGAAAAGGTTAGTCTGACACTGCAATCACGATAGACAGAAAATTGAAGATTATTTGGCTGACAGCTCTTATTATCTCCGCTCGAAATTGATCATTTCAAGTATCTGGCCAGTCTTAGGTTGTCTTTTGCCTTATCCCTCAGCATCATCAACGTGTAATATTTCCCCTTGTACACGACGCTTATCCAGATGAACCGTCCGCAACAGTTCTTCTCTTCGTCCCAGTGGGAACATTTAACTCGGACGCAGTACTCATACTCGTCCAAGCCGCAGACGGCTCCAATCGATGTAACCTCGATGATTTCACCTTTGTCGAGCAGCTCCTTAAAAGAGGGCTTCGAACCTTTCAAGACAACTCATTCCACTATTCTCTAAGCATCATGATGTCCGGAGGTAAGTAACCGTTAGGTTGAACTTCCAACGTCTAAGTCCTTTCTATCTTTGCGTATTTTCCAATGTTTACTCGCATATCGCCCTTAAATGAGAGCTGACAAAACCGTTCCTGACCTGCAACTTTTCTCCCGCTTTCAGATGATGGATTATCTTATCGTCCCAGAGAACCAGCATTGTCATACCTGTTTCATCCTTTACCTTGGCTTCAACTATGCTTCTCTTGATACGTCTGCTCGTCACTTCCTTCGGTTCCGATACGTCAACAACCTCGACATCGATGTTTACACGTCTCATCCCGGGTATAAGATCACGTATTTTCATTTTATCTCAGCCTTCCTTCGCAAAAGTGACGGGTTAAGCTACACATAATCTCTTACATTCTGAATCTCTCATCTTTACACGACGTATCTGTAGGTGACATAGGCTCCAGCAGTCGGGCTTTCACGTGTAATCTTAAGGATGTCCCCCGGCTTCGCTCCTATGAGAAAAACAGCTGGGTCAGACCCTTTTATCCGTGGAAGCTGGTGAGGTTCGACACGATATCTCTTCAGTAGTCCCTCAGCTTCTTCTCTCGGGAGAACCTCATGTTTCGGAACCAAGTGATGGTCAAAAATATTGAAGGAAGGAATCTTCTTCTCCGGAATAGCCTCAATATTATAGGCCTTAGATTCCTTCCTAGCCGAATACGAAAAATCTCTAGCTATCAAAACCCCGCCTACGTAGCCTTCCTCTTCAACGTTCTTTTTCATTCCCCTTACATTGAGGACGCCAACTTTTCCCGATATCAAACGTGTTTTGTACACAACGCGGACCAAGATCGTTTCTTTTTCTCCTTTTTCAACGACGGCAATATCCCTGAAATTCTCCTTTTCAACTTCACTTTTCACGGAATATCCCCTGAATTTAAACAGGAGATCTAGTTTTTTGCTAAGGACATCGTTTCCGATCATTTTCTTCGAAGGCATCTCTAAACCTTCAAACTGTATCTCAGGTAAGCGCCTCCAGGGCATTGGGAGGAAAACTTTATTACCTAAAGGTGAATTACGGTGATTATGTACGGAGCAGTTTAAAAACTTTGTGAGGAGATGAACGAGCTGGAGAAGAGTTCTGGAAAATCGGGGAAACCAGTCTCTGATAAGAGCATAGAGGAGATCGCGAGGGAAGCAATCCCGCAGATAAGTGTGCTAGGCATCGGAGGGGCTGGATGTAACATCGTCTCTTGGATGAGGGGGAAGGAGGTTTCAGGCGCAAAGATCTATGCGTTGAACAGTGACGCACAACACTTAAGCATAACGAAAGCGGACAGCAAAATACTTCTCGGATACAAGGTCTGTGGAGGCCTTGGATGTGGAGGTTTCCCCGAAAAAGGAACGAGAGCTGCTGAAGAGAACTCTGGTGAGATAGAGAAGATAATATCTGGTTCGGGGCTGGTCTTCGTAACAGCGGGCCTTGGGGGTGGAACTGGAACGGGTGCAACACCCGTTATAGGCAGGATTGCTAAGGAAATGGGAGCTCTAACCTTAGGTGCCGTCACAACCCCATTCCGGGTCGAGAGGGCGAGGCTGGTGAAGGCTAAGGAAGGGTTGAAACGGCTCGTTGACGCCTGTGACGCTGTCATCGTGATTGACAACGACAGATTGAGAAAATCGATCGATAGCCGAGCTCTTCAAGGTCAATATGGATGCCATGGCGCCTCTTCAAGGCTTTTTTCTCCTTTAGACGCTGGTCGACTTGCTCGGGCAATTCGCCGACGTTGATGGCGTTTGCCTTTTTGCTTCTCGGCAGCTTGAAGCCGCGTTCTCAAAATAGTCTGGCTCGTATCTACGGATGTAGCTCCATTTATGCTTGTGGAGGCCAGCCTTGCCATGACCTCCCCTCTGACCTCCTCCTCTATGCTGACCTACTCTCCCGTAGCCATGGGTCCTCGAGCCGCGTTGCTTTCTCACCTTCCTCTTCCTATGAGGCACCTCAGACTTCCGTTCTTTCTATCTTTTTCGTCAACTGGACGAGTCTCCTACCCTTTCTCAATGAAGAGACAGAGATTAGGCCTGTGATCTCCGTTCCCATCAGGATCTTCTTGAGATCGTCGCCCCCCCATCTCTTCATGAGAAGCTTTTGGAGCGTGGAAGAGTTCCTCGTCAGTTAGGGATCCCTTCTTCTCGAGGATCCCCATCACCGTTACGTAGGGAGGTTCAATCCTCCAAGTCTTTTTGTGCACGATGGCTCTCTGGGAACGCCTTATTTTCTGAAACCCTCTTACTTGGAGTTTTTCAGTTGTGTAAGCTGCCTAAAGTCTCCAGTCAGCAGATTTGTCCAGCCTCTTTGAAAGTGGAATGAGGCGTTATCACTGATCAGCCTGATCCTACAGGTGTAATGACCGTCAGAAAAGCCTTTGCAGTCAGACGCCTTCTTGGGAACGAGGCCGCACTTGGTTTTACATAGATCGTCCGCGTAATCCAAGATCGCTGAGTAGAGTCTGATCGGTTCAAATTTGGGTTCGAACGTCTCCGAGACAATCTGGATCCCCTGTTGCCTCGTTTCCTTCTTTGCTGCTTGTGAGAACCTTCTACTGATGAGAATTCCTTTATCACAGTCTCTATGCTTCATAGCATTGATCATCTCTTTAACGCCGTCCACCCCGACAACGCCGGCCCTTGATCTAGGGTTGGTTATGACACGCAGCAATACGTTCCCCTTGGAGTTAGGTTCTGTAGCAGTGAAATCTACTCCTTTCCCCCACGTTTGCCTCTCCCCATTTTCGTAGCCTCTGATCGCCATAATCATCTCCGCCTTCGATTCCAATAAGCTATCCATTCTCGGATCCTCTCCTCCCATTCTTAGCGTCTTCTCCGTCGTGGCTTTCTTGAATCTTTGGATCTCACTTTGACTATGCCGCGGTGTACTGCACACGAGATACAGTAGTATTTCGTGGTGACACGGCTCGGGAGATACGCCCCTTTCTGACGAAGCTCCTTCCCTAGTACGGGATGGACAAGAGAGACACGTCGAGTGGACTTCTTAGCCTTATCTCTGGGAACAAGCTGCCCGCAAGAGCCGCATTGCACATAGCTGCTTCTGCCTTTCTGGCCTTTCGAACGACCTCTACTTTTGCGTTTAACTGGCATGGCACCCACGTAAGACTGAAAAGGATCTTTCTTCACCGTCTACGTCTATAACGTCTGGCGGTTGGGTCGTACTGTCCCCCTTGAGTACCGTAACGCCCTGCATTTCTTCCCAGAACTACGCGTCTTCGGTACTCTTTTCTGTTGCTCACCCTAGGGTTATGGTTACGCTTAGACTTCTTTTTCTCGGCTACGCCAGTCATTGACCTGACCTTGCCAGCTTTTGAAAGCGCACCATGGGACGGCATGCCTGTCTCCTCTAATAAGTTACCTTTAGGTGTTTTACCTTATTCTCGGCCACACTTATAAAGGGCATGGAGAAGGGATTTCCCAGTTTCTAGCGGACGCCTACACCAGCGATCAGACGCTGCAATTTCTCTATTGAGCCCCATTCATCTATGCTACCGTTCAATCATCGATCGATCGGAACACTATTCCTGGGCAGAGCACGCGTACCACGGACTCCAATTGCCTTAAACGTTCTGCAATCGTCTTTGTCAGCTCTTGAAGAAATTTCTCTCCTTCCTCTGTGAGAGAATAAGGTTTTAGGTATGCGTCTTCGGTTGGCATTTCTACTATGTAGTCATCCTGTTTAAGCCGTGACAACACGCCATAAACTGAGCTAAAAGTCGGTTTCCATGCTCCAGGTGTCTTTTCCTCGATCTTCACAATTATCTGTGACCCGGACATAGGTTTCTCCGTTCGGGCTTTCAGCACGAAGTATCTGACGAAACCGTTCGGAACGGTTGCCACATGTTTCCTCAAGTCGATTACTACTTCCTCCGTTCTTTTCGTCTTTTTTCTCGTTTCACTCGTTTCTTACTTTTCTTCCGCTTATTCTTCTTCATATGCTCCACGTCAAGGACGACGTCTTGCGCGATGTACCAACTATAAAGTCATGACGAAAAGCAGCTGGTCAACCATCTCTTTGTATCGGTTTCTGATAGTGACTTCGGTCACCCTAGCTATGTCAGCTATCTCCCGCTGGGTCCTCCTTTCCCCGACAAGAACCGAGGCTATGTAGCTTGCGGCCGCGGCTATCCCCATTGGTCCTCTTCCAGATGTGAGTTTGATTTCCTTTGCAGCTTTTAGGATCTTAGCCGCGATCTCCTCAGTCTTTCCCTGCATTCCAAGCTGATTGGAAAACCTAGAGACATACTGCTTCGCCCTGAAAGGCGGGATGTAATAGTCAAGTTTCTTCACGAGGAAACGGTAGCTGCGACCGATATTCTTCTTGCTCACGTTGGACGCCTTTGCTATCTCTCCAAGGGTTCGGGCAGTCCCGCATTGCCTGCAGGCTATGTAGACGGAGGCCGCGGTTACCTCTTGTATCGATCTTCCGCGAATGAGACGTTCCTTAACGGCTTTTCTGTAGATTACTGAGGCCGTCTCGCAGATGCTCCTCGGTAAAGAGAGGTTGCTAGATATCTTCGTGATCTCGCTGAGAGCGACCGCAACGTTTCGCTCGAAGGCGTTGGAGATCCTTATGCGTTTATGCCACTTTCTAAGCCGATAGATCTGAGCCTTCTTTCTACCCGTGATCTTCTTACCGTGGATGTCGCGGTTACGCCAGTCGATCATGGTTGAGAGTCCCTTATCATGGATCGTGTAGGTCATGGGAGCGCCTGCACGTGCCCGTTTCTCCCGTTGTTCACTGGTGAAGGCTCTCCATTCGGGCCCTCGATCCGTCATCCTCGCATCGACGACGAAGCCACAGTCCATGCAGACAAGCTCGGAGTTTTCGTAATCTCTCACCAACCTTCCGCTCTTGCATGAGGGGCATTGTTGGATCTCTTCAAGACGAGGGGCGGACTGTTCTTCACTCATACATTCTTCCTCACAACGACAACCTCATCTATACTGTGAATGGTGGCTCCGTGATCCTTGATCATCTGCTGCACAACGTCTACGTCGACGTCTTCACCCTCCAAGGTTACTTTCACGGTTTCAGTCTGCTGATCTATCTCAACCAATGATACTCTTGCTTCCTCAACATGGGGGATTGATCCCAGACACAGAGCGAATTCGTGTAACGGATGATCCCTGCGCAGCTTCATAACGTCTAGGACTAAACGTTTTACGCGATACTCCACTTTCCGAAGTTTCCTCCAAAGCTAGATCTGTTTCTGAGTCGTCTGGGTAACTAGCGATCCGCTTGGGATTAGAATTTCATCTTCCCCCTTTTCGAGGATCGCATCCATGATGGTGATCTCTTTAACCACGCCCGTTTTTCCTGAAATAGTCACGGTGTCACCGTGCTTGAACAGTCGTGATACGAGAAGGAAAAGCCCCGCCACGACATGCGACAGGATTGCTTGCGTCGCAAAACCGATGGCCAAACCGCCGAAAGATCGATCGATTTCGTCCTTGGTTGTCAGCTTTTCTTCAGCGGCTTTGAGGACACCGGTCGAAATGTCCAAGCAGCCCCTGCAAGCTGAGATTCCACCCTTCAGTATGAGTAGTTCTTTGCATTCCATACAGAGGGGGCAGAAACTCTTCTTGGCTCCAATGAAGAAGCCTGGCATTAGATAGTCTCTCGATAAGTTACCTTTAGGTGTCTTACCTTACTTTCGCGCGCACTTATAAAGCTATTTTCTCGGTGGTCGACGTACCTAAAGGTTAATTAACCTCTGCATAACCTATAGCTGAGTATGAGGTGGGTGATTCAGACATGCCTCGCCCAACCGGAACGATAGGTGAGACGAAATTAAAGATCCTTGCCATAATATGCGTCAACGAGTCACGCGGAACCACTACCTATGGCTATGACATATGGAAGGTTCTTAAGGAAGGGTTTCACGTCTATTTCGACGAAGGAAACCTTCGCAACGTCTATCGCCACCTCAAAGACCTGGAAAAGGCAGGTCTGATAAGCCGAGGACCCCAGCAGACGATCAAAGGCGTCCCAAGGCGTCAACCATACTCTCTAACCCAGAAAGGCAGGGAGATGGAACAGAAGTTCGCCAAATACGTAGACTTATTATCAAGCAAAGCCAAAATCGTTCAAGGATAGATATGTCATTCTTTGTAGTTGAATCTGCCTTCATCCAGTAATCTTAGGAAAGTGTTGATTGTTGCAGCGCGCCACTTTCGCCATAGATGCCCTTTTGCCTTTTTTTCTATTCTAAGCGTTGCCTCCGAAGTTAGTCCGTCAGGCGGTAGATTTTTTTCGCACCATTCTCCAAGGTCATCTTCGAACCATCTCTCCAATATGGGGCAGAACCCTTCTTTGGTACCTACGATTTTGCCGGCTTCCGAAATCTTCTCGGGAATCACAGATTTTGCTTTCAGTTCTTTTCTAAGCCTAACTTTCGTCCTTCGATCAGCACATTTGTGGGTTCTAGGCAAACCTCTACACCAGCTAACTAATTCTCCATAGAGGAAGGGAAACTTCACCTCCAGACACCTTTTGCTTTGTACTCGTTGGGCCCATGCATAGGAGCTTTGACACTTCCGTAGCAGGTTGGTTTCAACCTCAAGGAATTCCTCATCGCTTGCATTCACATGAGCTGGATAGCCGCCTTGAAGTTCATCCAGCCCTAATACACCTAAAACTTTTCCTGTACCATCTCGACTGCAAAGCCTTGAGATGAAAAGAACATGCGTCGTGCATACAGGGCCTCTAGCATTGAAAACAGCTTCTCCGGTAAGCTGAATGTTGTCGTCAACAGCCATCTGTTCTACGAAAAGTCTTACGTCACACCAGTCCGCAATCAACTTGGCTCTTTCAACCTCGTTTCGGCTGCCGAAATCTACGGAGTAGGCGCGCACCTTCCCTGAGCCAAGTATCTTACATGTCAAATATAGCAATGTGCTGCTATCAACGCCGCCTGAAAGCCAAACGCCCACACGGTCAATATTCCTGATGTCTCCCCATTCGCTGAGGGTGCGACGGACTGAGGATTGAAGGTTGTCCAAGAGTTTTCCGGGGTAATCCAGCCTCGGATTGTAGGGTTGAAGATCCAAAGTATCCCATAGAAAGTTTTTTCTTTCCGGAGGAATGATGGATCTAGGGATTGGAAGCCACCCGTCTCGGATAAATCTGAGAAGATTTTCTTCGTTAAGATCTGAACGAGATACAGTTCTCATTTTTCCCTTCATTTCGTCAATCTCTTTCAATGAGAGGTGGGGACGATCGATCGATATAAAGGTAATTGACCTTCAGGTAACCCTTATATAGCTGGGAGTATATCTAACTAACAAGTTAACGGTTTTCTAGCCGTCATGGACCTTACTGGTCAGCGTCCCCTTTCAGAAAAGCCAGAAAGGTTGTGGTGAAAAAGATTCAAGGTCATTGTAGGAGATGCACAGTCCAGAACGTGACACCCCCAGAAGCGAAAGTCACTCACAGCAAGCGCTAAGAATCCTTTTCCTGGAACCTCAGCCGTGCATACGGGCTCTAAAATACGCAATTGCCCTAAAGCGTGCCCTGAAAAATGATGTAGGCATATATTTCGGGCATCTTGGGCACACACTGACTGAACTGTATGGGTTTGGGGAAGAGTATTTCGATCAAGTAACTTCGCTTAGCCCAGAAAGACTGAGTGAAAGCATACGAAGAGTAATCGAGAAGTATGAGCCCCAAGTCATTCACAGCCATAATGCTCCAGACACGTTGACGGTAGCAGCTCTTGATGTCGCTGAAGAGATACCAATAATCCACGACATACATGAGCTTCTTTCTGTTCATAATTCAGGGTTCTTTAGCGACGATGATGAAGAAAGATTAGTGAAGTATCGTAGGGAGGAGAGAAAGGCTTGCGAAGAGAGCGATGGGCGAATCTATGCCACAGAAGGGATTGGAAGATACGTTCACCAACAATACGATGTTGGCGGCCAGCCTGACATTGTATTCCACAATTACGCGTCTGAATCAGTCATGCCTCATCGTTTCAAGGAGAAGATCTCTACAGAGGAAACGCATATAGTGTATGTCGGATGCATCACAAACGTAGTTGAAGGAAGCCATTATGATCTGAGAGAGATCTTCAAAGCAATAGCTGACTACAATCTCCATATTCACTTCTATCCATCAAGCAACTACATCACAAGAAGCAATAGTGCATACAGAAGACTGGCAGGATCTAACCGATTCATACACTGCCACGACCATCTGGGCTACAGAGAACTACTCTACGAGATGACGCAATATGATTTCGGTTGGGCAGGATTCAACGGCGCCAAGAACGCGAAGCATCTGGATCTTGCTCTACAAAACAAGGTGCCCGATTATCTTAGCAGCGGATTACCGGTCATAGCATTCCGTCATAGAACAATTCAACGTTTCATAGAGAAACACGGCATTGGCTTAATCGTCAAGGATATTGACGAACTGCCAGAGCTTCTCAGAAACGTGGACATCCCAAAATTGAGAGACCGAGCGATGAAGACCCGGCGCAAGCTAACTTTCGAGAGCAACATTCCAAAACTCCTTGACTTTTACGATAGAATAGCTGGAACGAAGGGCGATTGAAATGGTTGGCAAGGCAAACATCGGTGTTATTGGCGCAGGATCCTGGGGCAAGAATCATGCCCGAGTATTCTCAGAGTTGGAAACCAGCCGACTAGTCGGGGTTTGTGACCTAGACTCCAAGAAAGCTACCAGACTAGCAGAGAAATGCGGAGCCTCACCATACACTCAACCCGAAGATCTGCTGGAGAATAGCGAAGTTGAAGCCGTTACCATCTGTACACCAACAACAACCCATTATGAGATAGCTCAGAAGGCCATTGAGCATGGAAAACATGTCTTCGTCGAGAAACCTATGGTCGCCACCACCAAAGAGGCCAGCCGCTTGATAGAGGACAGCGAAAGGAGAGGCGTCAATCTGATGGTTGGATTCATAGAGAGATTCAACCCAGGAGTACAGAGGATTAAGACCCTTATCAAGGACGGTGTTCTCGGCGAAGTGATTCTAGCCTCTGCAAGGAGAGTCGGAAGATGGCCAAGGAGAATTGGTGACGTAGGCGTCGTAAAAGACACCGCAATACACGATTTCGACATCATGAGGTATCTGTTCGAACAGGACCCACATAGCGTCTACGCTAGAATAGCCAACTCAAACCATGAACTGGAAGACTACGCTCAAGTAGTCTTGAGCTTCGACGGCGTTCAAACGGGGTTTGTCGAGGCAAACTGGTTAACGCCTCGAAAGATAAGAACTCTAACAGTAACTGCCAAGGAAGGTATCGCAAGTCTCGACTACCTGACACAAGAGATTGCTGTTGAAGACATCAACACAATGGTAAAGCCATCCAGCAAATGGAAAGAACCCCTTATGATAGAATTGAAAGAGTTCATCCAAAGCATAATTGAGGCCCGCGATCCACTCGTTACAGGTCACGACGGTCTGAGGGCTCTCGAAATCGCTGAGATAGCGATCAAATCAGCTCACAGAAATCAGGTCATTTCGTTCCCCGAACACTCAGCTAACTACCGGAGATGATTCGAGTATTGCAGTCCGTCAAATATTCTGAGCACAAAATCAGACAGAAAATCCCAACGGTGCTGTTCCTGGAGCCCCAGCCCTGTATACGGGCGTTGAAATATGCCAAGGGGCTCAAATGGGCGTTCAAAGGCAAAATCCACATCATATTTGGTTACTTGTACTATACACTAAGTGAACTATATGGCCACGGTAACGAGGTTTTCGACAAACTCGTAAGGCTGAACCAGAACAACGTAAGAGGCGACATAGAGAAACTAGTGGACACAACTAATCCGTCGATCATTCACAGCCACAATGCTCCAGACGCGTTGACAGTAGCAGCTGTCGAGGCTGTGGAGCGCGAAGTCCCAGTGATACATGACAGCCATGAAGCTTTGTCGCTCAGAAAGACAGGTTACTATGCGAGCGACGACGAGAAAAAAGTATTGGAAGAATATCCTTCGCAAGAGAAGCTTGCGAACGAGAAGAGTGACGGGAGAATATACGTCACTGAAGGCATCAGAGACTATATCCAACAAAGATACAGCGTGGACCCATCGAAGGATATAGTCTTCTACAGCTATGTGTGTGAATCGCTCGTACCGAGTAGATTGAGGAAAAGGCTGTCTGAAAAGGATGGACAGATACACATAGTCTATATAGGGACTGTCACGAGCCTCATCGAAGATAGCCACTATGACTTGCGGGAGATATTCAGAGAGATAGCAGCGCACAATATTCACCTACACATGTACGTTTCCATATGGGGTACCCGAGACAAAGCCTATCAGCGTATGGCCGAGGACAATGAGTTTATACATTATCACGGTCACCTTGATCAGAGAACGCTGCTTGACCGGATAACGCAATACGACTACGGATGGGCGGGCTTCAATACCAATGACAAGAACATAAGCCACCTTGATGTTGTTCTGCCTAATAAGGCATTTGAATATGTCGCCTGCGGGCTTCCAATTCTCGCCTTTCCACACAAGACACTAAAGAGATTCATAGAAAGAAACATGGTAGGTCTAGTTTTCGATGACATAGATGAGATGGCATCCAAGCTCAAAGAGGACGAGATGGAAAGCATAACAAACAGAGTGCTAGATTCCAGACACAAATTCACAGTTGAGGCAAACATAGGCAAAGTGATCCAACATTATGAAAGGATCCGCGCAAGATGCCTCGGAAGATGAGGATATGCTCTCTGTGATGGTGATCCACCGGCAATGCAAGAAAGGGACAACTCTGTATCTGTCTACGGTTTAGGCTATGTTGGCCTGACTCTTTGCGCAGCTTGGCTTAGAGCGGGACACAAAGTTCTAGGCGTAGACATCTTAAAGGAAAAGGTTCAAGCTCTCAACAACGGCGTGATTTCGCATATCGAGCTGGACGTCGCGCAAGAAATCGCCAAGGCTGTTTCAAATGGCTGTTTCAGGGCTACATTGGAAGGCATTCGGGCCTCAGAGCAGAGCAAGGCCAAGATAATCGCAGTTCCAGTTGGTCTGGACGATCACGGCCGTCCGGCTCTAACCGACTTGGAAGGAACTGTCAGAACTCTGGCTCAGGGCCTCAAAAGCGAAGATCTCGTGGTTCTCGAATCGTCGGTTCCTCCAGGTACAACTCAGAATTTAGTGAGATCTCTGCTTGAAGAGATCTCCGGACTAGAAGCTGAGAAGGACTTCTTTCTTGCATACAGCCCGGAGAGAATCTACGTTGGAAGGGCACTTGAAGACTTGGTGACAAGGTACCCCAAGATAATTGGGGGCGTTGGTCCACAGAGCAGTAAATCCGCTGGCACGCTGTATAGAAAGATTGCAGAGAGAGGAGTACGGATCGTGACTTCTCCCACAGTTGCTGAATTCGAGAAACTCGCTGAAGGTGTCTACAGAGACGTAAACATTGCCCTAGCGAACGAGTTGGCGGTATTGGCCTCCACGGCAGGTATTGACTATGACGAAGTGAGCGAAACAGCTAACTCTCAGCCCTTCTGCCACCTACATAACCCAGGGGTAGGTGTAGGAGGAGCCTGCATCCCAGTATACCCTCTCTTTCTAGCAAGCCTAGCAAAGACACTAGGTCTGGATTTGAAGCTGGTAACTACGGCTCGGCAAATCAACACTTTCATGCCCAATCACATAGGAAGACTAGTCCTGCAGCTAGCCTCCAAGATCAACCCAAGAAACTCTAGAATAGCGATATTGGGACTAGCATTCAGAGGAGGAATCGACGACGCAAGATTCTCGCCAACATACGACCTGATCGATGCTCTCATCAAGAACGGGGTCGATGAGATAACAGTCAATGACCCATATATCCCTAACGACCCGTTACTAGCAAAGTTGGGGTACAAACTGACGAGTGAGTTGAACGAAGCTCTGAGAGACAAAGACATAGTCGTATTTGCAGCAGATCATCCGCAATACAAAAGCCTAACCCTTCGTGACCTAAAGGAGAGAATGCAAAGAGAGAGGATTGGAGTTGTTGATGGCCGTCACGTAATTAGCGAGTGGAAGAATCCCCCAAGAGGCGTAGTCTATGTAGGTGTGGGAAGACCCTTTCGAGACAGCACGCAGAAAGAAATGTAGAACTTGAATCCATCTCAGAATTCCAGCCCGCCTCTCGATCGATCACATGCCAATCATGGACACAGCGCAGTTATCAGCCTGATCATGCTGGTGGAACCAGATGGTTGAAGGATGGAGGCCAGTGGTGATCGCCGAGGAACTCTACAACGTTGCCAAAAACCACTACGAAAAGAAAAAGGAAGAGCTGAAACTGAGGCATGGCATTAGAAGCCTAACAGCATTCATGAACTACTGCTTACGAGAATCGATCGATCATCCTGGAGAGGCGGGGGTTCTGAATGGCGAAGTGTGATTTTTGTGGAAACAAAACATTCCTTCCATTCCGCTGTAAGGGTTGCGGTGGGCGGTTCTGCGAAGACCACAGGTTGCCAGAACAGCATGACTGCCGAAGGATATCCAGAGCGTCACTATCGACAAGACCTTATCGAGCTCGATTCATCACCGATCGATCGATCGAACGCGGTCATCACAGAAGATTTCAGACCGTGTGATTTGCAGAAACGTATTGAAGATGTCTTATACGAACCATCCTATGAGGCGGCCGAGGAAAACTGGACAGGATTGAACGTAATTTTGTTTGGCGTCTTCAAGGCTGTAGAGCAATCACGTTCTCTTGCGGAAAGGCACAAGAAGACCCTGGGCCATTATTTGAACATGACACTTGAAGGAAAATGGATCGAACATTGGGTTCATGCCTTCGTTGCGGAAATGTCATAAACAGCAAAATCTGAAGAATTCTGTTAACGATGCCTAACAGAAAATTCCCTAGCGCGTGAGGTTATGGTACATGGTGTTAATGAGCATAACCAGGGCTGGAAAGATGAAGACTGCATGTGCGGATCGCGGAGTAGGCGGTGAAGAACGTCTTGCCTCCTTACTTAAGAGTCTATTATTCCATTCTTAACGGGGTCATGACCAGTTTTCCCTGCTTGACGCCTTTGCAGCCGATGAGAGCGTCGGCTATCTTCCTTATCTCCCCTCCTTCTCCCCTTATAGCTATGACCTCCATGCAGTTGTGTTCATCTAGATGGACATGCATGCTCGAGATTATCTTTTGCCAATAAGCATGTTCGACCTCGTTGAGCCTGTAGTCCACGCCGCTGGTTCCGTAGGAGTATAGAATGACTAGCGAACCTACTACTTCTCCTCTCTCCTCGAGTTCTCTCTCGGCAATGAAGCTCCTTATAAGGTTTCTAAACGCTTCCGACCTGTTGACGAACCCCCTTTCCTTCCACACCTCGTCGAACCTCTCCAGTAGATTTGATTCAACTGATACGCCGAACCTGATGACGGCCATGATTCCACCCGCGATTACATCAAATCATAAATTTATATCAGTTTCGTATTGCTCTTCTGCCGTGACCTAGACAGCCAAACTAGGTGGAACTATCTGAAGTGACCTATTGACTTAAGTTGTAGTATGAAGTCGTCTAAAGCCCAGTTTTCTGAAAAACTCGACTGCTTCATGGTTCATTGAAGCGAAATAGGTGCTAGCGTAGAGCGGCACCTCCACATCCATCTCTCTCAGAATTGACATTACTCCTA
>Ga0209636_10002814_pt1 | contig 17729 bp, 8 predicted proteins | sample DeeMarSWOR152_54_FD_187464 | JGI IMG/M metagenome (GOLD analysis project Ga0209636, IMG submission 187464) | Marine sediment microbial communities from White Oak River estuary, North Carolina - WOR-1-52-54 (SPAdes) (version 2) | ecosystem: Environmental > Aquatic > Marine > Intertidal zone >... | reverse complement strand
GCGATAGTATCTCACCAGATCGATACCACACATGTTGCCTTCCAGCTTGGGTAGACTGTCGGCCTCTTTAACTTCGGTAATTACGGGGCTCAATACCTGGCGCACACCCAATTACCCAATCACCTTTAATAATCCAACGTCAAAATCCGCCCTTTGGTAAAATTAAAAAACGCCTCTTTCTCCGCAATCTTCATACCTTCCATTACATCTGCTTCGGTTTTGCCTGCAGCTTTTAAACAACCTGGACAAACATAGAAATGCACGCCCTTTTCCATAAGATTTTTCAATTGCGTTTTCGACGATGGGAAATGGCTGAATTCCAGATCGATGGCATCTTTGAGCACGACTTCCACGCCTTTGATGTCAAAGTAGACCAGCACATCTTTATCCTCAGCCATGATCGCTGCCATATTAAGCGCCATCAACACCCGATGCGGATCGTTGGTGCCATTGCTGATGTGGATGAAAACACCGTCTTTAACAGGTTCACTCATTGAAGCCTGTTCTCGCTGGCAGCCGGCAATTAAACCACTAAATAAAAATAGTAAGAAAATGAAGGAACTGATTTTTGAAATGGACATTCTGGGAACTCCGTTGTTTTTTGTTGGGGAATAACAAATCTCAATGACAAAAATATAAATTTTGATCCAGAAATACTACGTTTTCAAGATATTAGTTCTGGTGAAGCGTTAGAGAGATTTAATATTGAATATCACCTGAATCAAGGAGGATTGAAAATTGCACTTACCGGTGATAAGCCAATTACGAATTCCAAAACGCTGCTTCTCTTAAATTTATTACACTCATTAAGTAGCACGACTAAATCATGAGTACATACATGTTTTTCTCTTCTGAAATCAACATCCATGATGATGAATAATTCCAGATCACTATCTACTAGAGGCTCACTCCATACAAGCAACCCAAAAAAATTACTTTTTGGGGATGAAAGGATTTTATAATTGTTTCAGTTACCTTACGAATGATTTTTTCTATAACCCTTCTATTCCACTCCAGGATGTGTAACATCGTCATTGATATAATACAAAGTGATTCAATTTTCATTTCTCCCAACCGATCTCACCATCTTGAATTTTGAAGTCATCACATTTCCCTGATATCACCCGATCACCAAACCCAGTTAGCGCCAGAAACATTTTCAATAATCCACCTTTTAATTTTTTCTCCTGTTTATCCGTGTCCCCTAAGTCATCCAAATTAAAGTTCTTAGCTTTTCCACTCAGCCAATGTTTAATTTCTTGATAATTTTCCATCGACAATGGTCGTAAAATCACTTTAACATTGACAAAATATTTCTTTTTACTTTTCAATTTGTTGATGGGAATTACCACAAAATTTTGAATTTGAGAGCATTTTTCTTTTACCGTTTCAATGGAACTGGTAAGTCGTTTTTCGTCAGCGCTCATAATGACATATTTATGTTCCCAATTATCAAAAAACACTTTCATCCGAATGATTTGCTGTGTGACAAGATGATTAATCAGCCTTCCTCTTTTCTCCCACAATTCAATCTGATATTCGAGCGTGCTGGTCAGTCCTTTTTGCAATCCTTCAGTAACTTTTTCATCAATTATCTCGTCAACATGAAAATCTAACATTAACGTTCCTGAGTTAATTTTTACAGAGTCGATAACAACACGTTTACCCGCCGCTTGAAGCAAACTGATTGAAACGATCAGGAAAATAATTGTCAGAAAATATTTCTTCATTCGAAAATTAAATCTTAGAGTATAAAATATGAATGAGCCCAATCTAAAAAGGTTGGTTACCGATTCCATCGCTTTTATAACTTATTGTTTTTATTTGATCAAATTACAATGATTTAGCGATAGAATCGGTTTTTAGAGCAGACTCATGAATATCTTAAATTCAACGATAAACGTTGAATCGAATGATATTGGATACTGTACACTCGATGTTCTTTAACAAAAATACAACTCATTAGAATCGAACATTTCCTACTCATTACTCACCACTAACGCCAACCATTCCCCCTGTTGCGTTTCTTTTACAACTTTAAGGTCATACTTTTCAATATGCTCGACTAACTGCTTTTTTTCATCAATCAAAATCCCAGAAAAGATAGCCAATCCCTTATGACTTAAACAACGATAAATTTTTGATAAAGATTCAATAATAATTGATCTGTTAATGTTAGCTAAAATAAGATCAAAAGCAATATCCTTAACAGAGTCGATTGTTCCGCAAAAGATGTGAACTTTACCTAAGACTTGATTTTTTATAAAATTTTGTCGTGCAGTATCTGTTGCTATTGGATCATTATCAAAAGCTATGATCTGTGCGTTGGATAAATGTGCTGCTGCGATGGCTAAAATGCCGCTCCCGGTGCCCATGTCCATTATACGAACTTGAGTCTTGATGTGTTCAGTCAACAATTTAAGCATCAACTGGGTGGTCGCATGAACACCAGTACCAAACGCCATTTGAGGATCAATTTCAATTACTTTCGTTGAAAGGGGCAACTCAATAGTGATCCAGCTTGGTTTGATGAGAATTTTACCACAAATTTCAATTGGTTTTATTGACTGTTTCCATTGTACATTCCAATCTCTGTCCTCAATTCTTTGAACTTGTATTTTATCCCGTTGAACTGGAAACTGAAGTTTTGCAAGTTGATGCAGATAAAATTGAAATTGATCCTTTTTTACATCATCCCAAATTGAATTGCGAAAATAAGCTCGAAGGATATTTTCTTGATTGTAACACCCTTGCGCACCCAATTCAAATAAAAAATTTGTTATAGAATCCTCTGTATCATTTGTTACTGGTAGACTTACTTCTATCCAGTATTTTGTTTGATTGTTCTCAGCGTTTAAAATGTCATTTCCAATTTCTTTGATATATTATTATTTTCCATTGCAGCTTGCTGCGCTAAGCTCCACGATAATCACCAGTTCCCCTTCACTCCAGCTTCAAAATAAAACCCCATGCCCCGATAATTTTGCCAGAATTCATATTTCTGATTGAGTAAATTATTTCCCTCAACAAAAACCGAAATGTTTTTATAAAACTGTTTTTCAAAATGAAGTGATAGTAAACCAAATTTAGAAAGCTTTTCATTGTCAGTTGTTCTAACGTATCGAGAACCGATCCATAGAAAAGTCATCAAAGCCTGTGTGGTTTCATTTATTTTAAATTCAAAATTAAACGGGAACCGTAACTTTTCTAAATAGGGTAAATGGTTACCACTTTTTGCCAATGAATCATCTTTAATTTGATCAAAATTTATCTGAACTCCGGCATCCAATTTGAGCTTTGGCGTTATAGTAAACCTGGTTTGAAAATTAACAATCGTTAGAGCTATTTTCTCAAAAGAATTTAACTGGAAAAGTCCAATTTTAGCTTCACGAGACCAAAAGGCATAATTTTTCCAATTTTGTCGAAAGACCTCGCTACTTAAAGATACACTTGAAGAAGGATTATATTCAATCCCAAATTTTAGTTCTAATTCCTTTTTCATAGGATAGAAATGTATCTCATGGGAAATAAATGGATTTTGTTCACAAAGGTTAGAATAATTTAAGGGATAATATCCTCCAGTACCTTTCAGGACTATTCCAAGTTTTGTCGTTGGTGTTGCTATTATCTCAATATCTGGCGAAAATTGGTACTTTGAAAAAGAATTACTCAAATTTATATTTTCAAATAAAATGCCCAGTTTAATTATGAAATACTGTTTGAATTTTAGCGATAACCATGATTTCAGTTGTAAGTACTTCTGAGAAGTAGCAGAATCAATTGTAGCATCATTCAGTTTTTGATATTCATAAAAACCTCGAATAAAAATAGGAATCGATCGATATTTTATTTGATATGTGGAAAAAAGCCCAATGTTTCGCTCGACTAATTTTGATTTATAATTATCCGCGTCACCATCTTTACAACTATTTTGTTGATAATATACGGAGAAATCGACTGATTGTTCTGTGGCGATAGACCATAGGGCATCAATTTTTATTTTGCCCCCGTTGATTTTTCGTTGTAGATCATTAAGTTGCGCACCATACAGCCCATACTCAAATAATCGAAAATTTCCCCGGCTTGAAATAATAAAATTTGGCGTTAAACGAAATCCTAACTGAGCTTTAATCGAGCCTTGATAATATTGACTATTTTCGTACTGCCCATTGCTTCGTTCATAGTTACCCAGAACACTATAATTGTAATTTTCAGCTTCTTTCCATCGCCCGGTTTCAATATTAAACTGTAGGTATCTCCCCGCATCGAGCTGCAGTATAGTTCGGGAATCAATACATTTCTTTTGTGATTGAAAATAACCTTTATGATTTTCGATTTCTAATTCCTTTGTCATTGGTTGATAGTGAATGATTGGGGCAACCAGTTTCACATCTTCATTGGTTCTATCTAATTTATTTCCGAAAATCCGTACTGAACTGTCCGTTCCATAAATTAAAACATCTGGCAATTCTAATTTTGGTTGTTCTTCTTTTGGCTGAAGTTTTTGAGCCGTTTTTTTGCTCGTGTCAGGGAGAGTTGTTTTCCTTGCCTGGGCATAAAGATAGTTATATGGTAACAATTTGTAACAGATTAAAATAACAATTGCAAACAAATAGGTTTCGATTTTTTTCATTTATTGTCCAGCAATTTCTTGTAATCTTCGTTGAGCTTTTTGTTGATATTCTTTATCTTGATACTGTTCGATTAATGTACGATAAAGCAATCTCGCTTCACCAAATCGTTGTTGATTTTCATTGGCTAATGCAGCCTGATAAATTCCTCGAACAATCCATTGTTCAATATCCGGAAACAAATATTTGACCTTTAAGTATTCAATCGCAGCTCTGGAATAATCGCTTTGATTAAAATAACTCTCACCAATCCAATATTGAGCTTCGGCGGCTAAATCAGTTATATGATAATCGACAACCAGTTGTAATTCGTCTACTGCATCAACATAATGCCCGTTATTCAATAAGAGTTTACCCAGTTCGAGTCGCGAACGATAGGCAATCTCAGAGTCACCAAACTCCTCGATTAGCTTTTGAAAGGTTTGCTGTGCACTTTCAGGCTGCTCAGAACGGATGTAACAACGTCCAATTTCAAATAAAGCACGACCAGAGGCTTCAGTTCCCGGATAGGCTTGCACCATATCTTGATAATTTACGATAGCCTTATCATATTCGTTGTTTTTCTGATAAATTTTTCCGATTTTAAGAAAAGCTTCTGGAGAATAATTGTTTTGCGGATAATTATTGACCTGTTTGACAAAGGCGTCTCGAGCCGAAATATCGTCATCTATTTTTAAATAACATTCGCCAATCCAGTACCAGGCCGATCGAGTTGGTTCTCTGTCAGCATAGTTTTGAAGTAATTCATGATATTGATCAATAGCCAGTTCATAATTTTTTAAATTAAATAATAATTCCGCTTTCCGATTTTGAAGATCAGCAGCTAATTTTGTATTGGGGTATTTTTGAATATATTGATCGGCAAGACTAAGCGCTTCATCAGTTTGCCCTTTTTGAAGTAATGACCATTGAATCCCACTGACCGCATCATCTATTAAATCGCTATTGGGATAGTTAATGATTACCCGATTATATTGTTCAATGGCATTGTCATAATGACCAAGATTATAATAACAATCGGCTTGCGCATAAACAGCGTTATCAATAAATTCAGTTGACGGAAAATCGTCAATAACTTTCTTAAATTGAATGATAGCTTGATCGTATTGCCCTGCCTGAAAATAAGATTTGCCAATCATAAATTGTGCTTCGGCAGCCCAGCGAGTGGATGGGTATGATGCAATCACCTGCTGAAATTCACTGACGCTTGAACGGTAATTTGACTGGCGAAAATAACATTGTCCCATCTGGAATTGTGCTTCCGCTCTGGCATCAGTGAGAATATTTAATTTCTGTACCTGGCGATAATTGTCGATTGCTTTTTCATACTGCTTGAGATTAAAATAAGAATCTCCCTTGCGAAGAAGCGCGTCCCATTTAATGGAAATGTCAGAAGTTGACTGCTCAGCCTGGTTGAAATTGTTTGCAGCCTGGGAGAAGTTATTCATCTTTAAATTACACCAACCTAAACCGTAATGACTTTCAGCTAATTTCGTTGAGCCTGGATAATTGTCAATGATAATTTTGTAAGCATTGCTTGCCTCGATAAATTTATTCAAGTTAAATAAGGCTTCAGCTTTCCAGAATAAAGCAACATCGACAATCTCATGTTTGGGGTAATTGTTTAGCAATTTATCGAATTGATTGATCGCAGCTATATAGTCGCCTTCCTGGATTAAACACCAACCATATTTTTGAAGAGTCATCGGAATGACGTTCGAATCCGAGTATCTTTCCAAAACAAGTTCATAAGCATCCCTGGCTTGGGCGTATTTTCCTTGCGCACGAAAACATTCACCAATCATAAATCCAGCCTCTGCAGCGAACTTACTTTTTGGATAAAGATTCAGAATTTTATTAAAAGAAAGTTGCGCCTGCAGGAATTTGTCATTTTTAAAATCGATTGAACCTATTTCATAATAAGCTTCTGGAACTTTATTGTTTCCTGGATATTTCTCAATCAGATAAACAAACGTTTCACGTGCCTGTAAAGACTGGTCAAGAAAGCTGTAACAGCGTCCTTTTTGATAAAGAGCAGTTGCAGCCAGGGGGCTGTCAGGATAATTTTGCAATACTTGATCAAAAGACGAAATGGCTTGAGGATATTTTTCTTGCTTAATATATGCCCAGCCTATTCCATAATAACAATCATCGATTAAATCGGTTTCGCTGTTTTTTGAGATCAGTTTTTGATACTGATTGATTGCATTTGTAAATTGATCCAGATTGAAGTAGGCTTCTGCGATAAGAAATTCGGCACGACCACTATGTTTGTCTTTGGGATATTTTTCTAATGCACTTGATAATACTTGAATAGCAAATTCATATTCTCGATTACTCATTGCCGAAAAGCCAATCCTGTATATCGCTACGGCGTAAAGCTTACTGTTTGGGTAGTGCTTCAGTAATTTTTTGTAGGCAGAAATTGCCTCATTATAATTTCGTTCTGATTCGTAAATGAAGCCTATCGAATACAGGGCATAATCTGCCAACCCGCCCTGTGGATAGAGATTAACTACCTCATTATAATACCTTAATGCCTCACTTTTTTGACCTAAACGAAATTCTGATTCAGCAAACCAATAATACGCATCATCAAGGAGTTCACCATTATTATATGAAAGAATAAATTGGTTCAATATTTCTTTTGCTTTCCGAAATTGTTTCAAATGAAAGTAGGATTCCCCAATTCGAATTGTTGATTGTTGACGATATTGAATCGCTGGTTCAGAAGCTAATAAATTTTGGTAGTGGTTAATCGCTTTGGAATAATCTGCTGTATGAAAGTATGATTCCGCTAACATAAAAGATGCTGTCAAAGCATATCCACTATTAGGATACTGAGATAAGAAATCAGATAATTGAAAAATTGCGAGTTTGTACAATCCATCTTGATAGATTCCCCTTGCGGTTGTAAATGCTCGTTCCTCTGACGATTGACTGATTTGACCGGAGGATAAAGCAGTATTAAACAAAATTAGAGTAAGTCCGACGATGAGGAGTACTTTTTTATTCATAATTCCGATCAGTTATTTAATTTGATGTTATAGCTATATCAATACATACTTTCTATTAAACGATTTCAAAGGAAAAAATATTCATCAATATCTAATATTTTAGTGTGATAAAAAGGCTAATATGCTAAGTACTATGGTATTGGACTCGTTCATGTTTCAGTAGACTAAATCCACTAAAAATAGATATTATTAACAACAACTTTCAAAGCTCTCGGTAGCATCGTTACTTGTAGATGTGTTGTTCCTTCGAAAACTTCGCCATCAAGTGTATAAGGAGCTGGAAATTCTCTATATATTTCAAATTTTGTTGCTCGATAAATTCGGGTGAATGGAGCCCGATCGATACGTCCTGTAAAAAGAGTTGGTAAATAATAGATAACAGATACAAAATTAGTTGGTTCAATAATAGCCAGATCGAGAAGTCCGTCATCTGGTCTGGCATTCGGTGCAATAATGGCGTTATTTCCATACTGTTTTGTGTTCGCAACCGCTACCACCAATGCACGTGTTTTGACTGTTTGCCCCTCAAATTTGATTTCGTACTCAGGTTCATGATAACGAAAAAACTCTCGAACACCGGCAATGTAATAGGGAGCAGGCCCTCGCAATTTACCTTCGTCAAATCTTTTTCCAATCATGGCATCCAGCCCGAGACCAGCGATCACGAAAAAGAATTGATCCTCTATTTGTCCAACATCGATAGTACGAGTTTGCCCGGTTGTAATCAGTTTGGCAGCACGTCGAATACTAATTGGGATGCCGAGACCTCTTGCTAAACCGTTTCCAGAACCATTAGGGATTATACCCAGAGTGCTGTTTGAGTTCACCAATCCAGATGCTGTTTCGTTAACAGTACCGTCGCCACCGATAGCCACTACGATATCATAATTTTCTTTTGCCGCACTTTTAGCTAAATTATAAGCATGTCCCCTACTTTCAGTTACGTTAAAATCATAGTAGCACAGGTTCCTGGGAAAATAGTCTATAATAATTTTTTTGATTAGTTGTTCGGGATGGATCAATCCAGAGTGTGGATTATAAATAAATTTGATAAGTTTACCTTCTCCCATTGATAATCTCTCGATATGCAGCATACATAAAAAATGTAGGCTATAATTCATTAGAAAAACAAAATGTTGAAATCATTTCAACAAAGCAATTTGAGAGTAATTATTTTAAATATGTTAGAAATTTACAACTGTGTTTCTTAATACATATTCTCATAAAGTTAAACAACCGATACTCAAAAGTCAAGAGAAAATTAAAAAAAGAGCATAAACAAAAAATGAAAAACAATCCGTTTTTACAAGTAAAAAATGAAAAATCAAAGAATATACTTGACAACTGAATAAAAGTTTTATAAATTATATGTTTTTAAAAAATGGACTATAATCTTATTTTACTCTAAATTTATAAATGTAATCATAACATCATTGTTAAGGAGGAGATTCTATGAAGATCGAAGAATTAAGAACGCAAGTTCTGGAGGTCCTTAAACAAAAGGATGTTACGGGTAAAGAGCTCATTAAAACAGTTATTCATGAAAACAAGGAGAAGATAAAGTCTCTTGGGCTCGAGAATTATGATGTTGAAAATCCTGCGGCGATGGGAAATTTCATTGCCAAAGAAATCATGCCGCATCTGGGTGTGCCTGTTTATAAGGAAAAAATAAATATAAGAGGGAAAAAGAGAACACTTTATACTCTGAATCAGAACGAAAAACGTGTGCTAGTTGAATAAGCATTGTTTTAAATTTAGCAAAGCAATGAAATTGAGAAAAATCGGTGGTTATCTAGATCACCGATTTTTTTATCTTGATGAAATCTATTTGCCAGCCAACTCTTTTATTGTCGTGTATGCTTTCTCGGGATCATATTCATCCTTCAACATTTCCTCAGTCCGACATTGAATCCGATCAACCAGCTTGTCATATTCAAATTTAACTTCATACTTATCCAATACCTCTTTTCCAAGTTCACTCATTATTCCAGCCTTAATAGTTCTTATGCCAAAATAAACTTGAAGTAATGCCGCTGCTCTGCCAACGATTTTATCTTTTACGGTTAATTTAGCAGGCGCATAATTATTCGTTGATAGAAAATTTTCCAACTCAAAAAGCGGATGCAGCCATTTAGCATTACTGTAAAATATCAATTTCCCATCATTGAAAACTTCCAGCATAGGTTCCATAGATGATGATCCCTATTTACAATTATTTTGTCCAGAATTATTTTGACTATCTGTTATGCATGAAAATGTGATTATTATGTTAAAAATAAGGTTTAGACTTTTCATGCATTAATATAAACAAATTATTTTTGAATTTCAAGAAAAATATCCATGCATACAGAATATCCCATTCTATCATTTTTATTGGAGTAATTTTAATCCATAAAATTTTATTTAGTCGAAATGATCACCGTAAGAATGTATTAACCTATTTTAAAAATATCAATCTAAAATTTATTACTTTCATATTTAAAATTTTTTTTATATATTAAAAGGTTAAAATTCGATCTTAAACATGGGACTGGTTCTGAATTCGATCAATTGGACTGTTCCTGTTCAACCGAATGATTAATAACCAAATGTTACTATTAAAAAAATTTACAGAACTGTTTTAAAAAGAGACAGTGTTACATTAGTGATAAATTTTTCTTCCCCATTCGTTATTTTATCTTTTGAAATAAAAGTCAATTTCGCTGAAAATTCGATTTTCACAGAATATGAAGACGGCATAATTTTTGTAACAAAAATTTATTATAAAAAGAGAATTTGAGTTTTTTTCACAACATAGCATCTTCAACTTATGGAACTCAAGATTCTACATCTTTGCCTGTCATCCAAATCGATTCTCTAAATTTCCATAGTATTTAGAAAATAGTATAACTTTTGTAAATCAAAGGTATTTCAATATGAGATTCAAATCGCTTTGTTTGTTACCAGTTTTTATCAGCATCATGCTTGGTGTGACTTATGGGGGACAATTAACATCAGTTTCAGCAATCCCTGGAGATAATAAGGCAGGGACTTACACGATTTATACATTCATGTTCACGACATCAGACACAGGAAATGGGACAACTGTCGGAATTCCAGGGGATGGAAAAATTGTGATTACTTTTCCTGCTGGATTTGATGTTTCCGAAGTTGAAATCGCCAGTTCCACTGATCCTCTGTTATTGAATGGTGGATTAGTTGCCTCGGCAAGTGGCGGCGTGATAACTGTTTGGCGTGATTCAACAGGAACTCCAGTACCTGCCGATACCACTGTTGGGATTAAAGTTGGGATTGTAAGAAATGATACTATTGCAGCGACGAATTATTCGGTTAATATCGAAACGCAGCTAAAAGATGGCATTGTTATTGACTCAGGGACTTCAGCTACATTTTCGATAGCGCATAATGAATTAGCCTCTTTTCAATTTGATCCAATTTTGAACCAGGTCGCTGGATCGACATTTGGTATTATCATCACTGCCAAAGATGAATATAATAATACAGTAACTTCTTTTACCAACACAGCCTCTTTAACGGATTTAACTGGAACTATCTCGCCAACAACGACAACGAATTTTATCGCTGGTGTATGGAACGGCAGCGTTCAGATCACGAAGACGCATTCAAACAATAAAATCACGGTGACGGCTCAAGACAAGGCCGGAACATCGAATGCGTTCGTCGTCAATCCAAATAACCTGGATCATTTCACATTTCAGACTATTTTCAGCCCCCAAACTGCTGGAACACCATTCAGTATTACCATAACCGCAGAAGATGCCTATAACAACCGGGTTACGACTTTTACGAGTTCAGCCACACTTTCTGATAATACGAACTCTATATCTCCAACCACAACTGGATCATTTACCTCAGGTCAATGGACGGATAATGTCACGATCACGAAAAAGCAAAAAGATGTGCAAATCACGGTTTCTGCCAGTGGTATTTCTGATCAATCCAATCAATTTAATGTTCAAGCAGCCAATGTTGATCATTTTGTAATTACCACAGTTCCTTCGCAAACCGCCGGGATTCCATTCCTAATTGAAATCACAGCCATAGATCAATATAACAACCAGGTCGATCAATTTGAAGAAACTGTGGATATTTCTGACCTAACAACGACCATTACGCCAACGGTTAGTGATAGTTTTTCACTTGGCTATTGGGCAGGGAGTGTAACGATAACTTCAGTACAAACCAACAATATCATTACTGTTAAAAGTACCTCTACCGGTATTGAGGAAGGGCAATCGAATGGCTTCAATGTGATTCATAATAGCCTGGATCATTTTGAGTTTTCTCCGATTCCTGCCAATCAAACTGCTGGCAGTGCATTTGGCATTACGATTACAGCCATGGATGCCAATGATAATACAGTTACGAATTATACGGGTACTGCCAGCTTAAGCGATTTGACCGGCACAATTAGTCCTGGTATTACTGGAAATTTTAACTCGGGTTCATGGTCTGGAAATGTAACAATAACCAAGAGCCTGACTTCTAATCGAATTTCGGCGACCAGTGGAAGTAAGACGGGTACTTCAAACAATTTTAATGTGAATCCGTATGTGCTCGATCATTTTCGCTTTCAGACGATTACGAGTCCCCGGGTAGCTGGACAGTCTTTCGGCATTACGATCATCGCAGAGGATATTTATAATAATCGGGTGACAAACTTTACCAATACAGTTAATTTAAGTGATGATACCGGTACAATATTTCCCCAGGCGACAGGAAATTTCAGTTCTGGACAATGGTCGGGTAATGTACAGATCACAAAAAGTCAAAATGATGTAAAAATTACGGCTACACGCCAGACCGTTACCGGGCAATCCAATACGTTCAATGTGGAGCCGGATGTCCTGGATCATTTTTCAATTGTCACAATTGGCACCAAAGCAGCAGGCATCCCATTTGCAATTACAGTGACTGGGCAGGATTTTCACAACAACCGTGTGACAGGTTTTAATGGCACAGTAACAATTCAGGATTTAACAGGAACGATTTTCCCGACGACCAGCGGTGCATTTGACCTGGGGCAGTGGACGGGTGATGTGACGATTACTCAGGTGAGAACGGCTGATCGAATTACGGTTACGAATTCGAGCGGCTCACAGACCGGTAATTCGAACAATTTCGATGTGGTGGCAGGAAATATCGATCATTTTGAAATTGCCAACATCACCAGTCCGAAGACAGCGGGCGTACCTTTTACCATCCAAATTACTGCAAAAGATGCCAATAATGCGACGGTGACGGGCTACACCGGTACGGTGAACCTGTCTGATCTGTCAGGCACAATCAGTCCCACTGTGACACCCAATTTTACTAATGGGGTCTGGTCAGGAAATGTTATCATTACGAAAAGTTTTGCCAACAACCAGGTAACAGCCTCTGGCGCAGGCAAATCGGGTACATCAAATACGTTCAATGTTCAGGCAAATTCCCTGACGCTTTTTACTTTTAATACGATCACCAGCCCCAAGACCGCCGGGCAGGGCTTTTCCATCATAATTTATGCACGAGATAATTACGGAAATATTGTGACCTCGTTTACTGGAACTGTTAATCTGTCAGACAATACAGGAACGATCAGCCCGACGACAACACCCAATTTTACGAGTGGTCAATGGTCAGGAAACATTTCGATTACCAAAGCGCAAACCGATGTGGAAATTACAGCGACCCAGGGAGGTTCCACAGGCAAGTCCAATAAATTTAATGTCCAGGCAGCCGCACTCGATCATTTCACCATCGGCAATATCAGCACACAGCAATCCAACGTGCCATTTACCATTTCGGTTAATGCCATGGATCAATACGACAATATTGCCACTCAATTTACCGGCAAAGTCAATATTTCGGATAAATCAAACACCATTACGCCAGCCGAAAGTGATAATTTTAACAACGGACAGTGGTCTAATAATGTCACGATCACCCAGTCTTACACCAGCAATACGATCACGGTCACCCGCCAGGGCGGAACGGAAACGGGGGATTCAAATACTTTTGATGTGACATCCAGCAGCGTTGATCATTTTGTTATTGAGTCGATTGGGACGCAGGTGGCGGGACAGTCTTTCAATATCATCATTCAGGCAGAAGATGCCGCCAATAACGTGGTCACGAGTTTTACTGGCACGGCGACTTTATCCGATTTAACCAGCTCGATCACGCCAAAGACAACCGGGAGTTTTGCGGCTGGTCAATGGAGCGGGAGCGTTACGATCACCAAAAGTAAAACAGGAAATACCATCACGGTAACGAGTGGCGGAAAAGCAGGCACGTCAAATACGTTTGATGTCAATCCTGGTAGTTTGGACCACTTTCGAGTGTTAAACATCACCAGTCCCCAGGTGGCGGGACAGTCGATCAATATCACTGTTTATGCTGAAGATGTTTACGATAATCGTGTAACGAGCTATACCAATACAGTTAATTTAAGCGACGATAGCGGAACTTTATCGCCAACAACGAGCGGGAATTTTACGAATGGTCAGTGGTCTGGCACTGTTTCAATTTCGAAATCGGTCATCGATAATATTATTTATGTGAATGGATCGGGAAAAAGCGGACAATCGAATGGTTTTAATGTGATTGCTGCCAATTTACATCATTTTGTGCTGGAAATCATTACCACGCAATCGGCAGGACAACCATTTACGATTAATATCACAGCGCAGGATAATTATAGCAATGTGGCGACGCAATTCACAGGAAAAGTGAACATATCAGATAAAACTGGCACAATCAACCCGACAACGAGCGGAAATTTCAGCGATGGCAAATGGTCAGGCAATGTGGTGATTTCCCAGACTTATAGCAGCGATGTGATTACCGTTGTCAATCAAGGCGGTTCAGAAAGCGGCGGTTCTAATAGCTTTGATGTGATCTCCAGTAATGTGGATCATTTTGTGATTTCGTCGATTGTTAATCAGGTTGCCGGAACAGCGTTTCCCATTTCCATTCGAGCTGAAGATAGCAACAATAACCTGGTCACCAATTTTACAGGGAATGCTTCGTTATCAGATTTGACAGGCACAATAAATCCCAGAACGACAGGTAATTTTTCAGGCGGAACGTGGTCAGGATCGGTGACAATTACGAAGAGCAGAAGTGGTGATACGATTACAGTAACCAGTAGCGGCAAAGCTGGAACATCGAATTCATTCAACGTGAATCCAGCAGCGCTGGATCATTTCCGAATTGCATCCATTGGCAGTCCCCAGGTTGCAGGACAGGCTTTCAACGTGATCATTACCGCAGAGGATGTTTACGATAATAAAGTTACCAGTTTTACCAGCACGGTGAATTTAACTGAAAATACGGGAACGATTTCGCCCATAGCAACAACGAACTTCTCAAGCGGAGAATGGAACGGGCTTGTAAGCATCACTAAAAGCAGCACGGACAATATTGTCACCGCCAGCGGCTCAGGAAAAAGCGGGCAATCCAATAAGTTTAATGTGATTGCTGCCAGTTTACATCATTTTTCGATCGGTAATATCACCACTCAGGCTGCCAATTCACCTTTTACGCTCAATATTACGGGGCAAGATAGTTATGGCAACACGGCGACCCAATTTACCGGCAAAGTGAATATTTCTGACAAAACAGGCACGATTAGTCCGACAGCGAGCGGCAATTTTACCAGCGGAAAATGGTCAGGTAACGTGGTGATTACCCAGGCGTACACGGGCGATGTGATCACAGTGGTTAACCAGGCTGGCAGTGAGTCGGGTACTTCCAATAGTTTTGATGTAATTTCCAGCAATGTGGATCATTTCGTTTTTACGAATATCGGAAACCAAGTGGCAGGACAACCGTTCAACATTATTATTCGAGCGGAAGATGCTTCCAATAACCTGGCAACCAGCTTCACAGGAACAGCCTCGCTCAGTGATTTAACAGGAACTTTGACTCCGACAACAACCGGTAATTTCATAAATGGGCAATGGCAGGGGAATGTGACCATCACCAGGAGCCGTAACAGTAATACGATCACAGTGACGAGCAGTGGTAAAGCAGGGACGTCCAACACATTCAATGTCTCGCCTGCCGCCCTGGATCATTTTACATTTGCACCGATCACCAGTCCAAAAATAGCTGGTACATCGTTTGAAATCACGATTTATGCGAGAGATGTTTATGAGAACCAGGTGACATCTTTTACGACCTATGCCAATCTTTCAGATATGACCACTACCATTTCGCCGACTCAGACAGAGAATTTCACCAGCGGGCAATGGTCCGGGAACGTTACGATCACCGAAAGCCAGAGTGATGTAAAGATCACCGCCAGTCAAAGTGGGAAGACAGGGCAGTCCAATCTTTTTAATGTCAATCCAGGCGCTTTAAATCGTTTTCAAATCGCTAATATCAGCGCCCAGGCAGCCGGCGGGCCGTTCCAGATCGATGTGACGGCGCTGGATGCTTATTCCAATGTGGCAACTCAATTTACCGGCACGGTCAATATTTCTGATCTGACAAACACCATCAATCCAACCATTAGCAATAATTTTGTTGATGGAAAATGGAGTGGAAATGTGACAATCACGCAGGTGCGGCAGAACAATCGAATCACCGTAACCAATACGGGTGGCTCGCAGACCGGTCAATCCAACCTGTTTAATGTGATCGCTAGTTCTGTCGATCATTTTGTGATTGACAATATCGCCAGTCCAAAGACAGCGGGAGTGCCATTTGAAATCATTATAACCGCCAAAGATGCGGATAATAATACGGTTACCGGTTTCACGGGTACGGCGTCGTTATCCGATTTGAGCGGAACGATTAGTCCAACAACGACGACCAATTTTGTGAGTGGTGTTTGGCAGGGGAATGTGTCGCTCACAAAGAGCTGGACGAATAATAGAATTACAGCCACCAGCAGCGGCAAAGCAGGACAGTCCAATGCTTTTAATGTCACGCATAATACATTGGATCATTTTGAATTTAACAATATTACCAGTCCGAAAATTGCTGGCGTTTCTTTTCAAATAACGATTAAAGCGAAAGATATTTACTCAAATATCGTTACGAGTTATACATCTCCAGTGAGCTTGACAGATAATACCGGGACAATTAATCCGCCCAGCACAACCAATTTCACTACTGGCGAATGGACTGGCAACGTCAGGATTACCAAGAAACAGAATGACGTTTACATCGTTGCCCGTGGCTCTGGCAAAATTGGTCAATCAAACTTCTTCAATGTAAAGGCTGGGAATTTGGCCTATCTAAAAATCAGGGATACCGCAGGAGGAACTGGTACGGAAGTCGGCGCGGTTAATATGGCTTTGGATGATAAAATTACATTATACGCCGCAGGTTATGATGGGTATAATAACTATGTAAGAGATGTCATAGCGAATTGGAGTGCTAGTGGCACTTTAGATCAGCCCTCGCCGACCAGAGGTAGATATACGCTATTTGATCCCAAAACGCCGGGAACTTCTGGCAAGATTCATGCAGATTCAACTGGCTTGCAATCCGATTCTACGGGAACGATTACAGTTGGAAGCATTGCTTATGTAAAAATAAGAACGGCGCCTGGTGGTGCAGGAATAGAACTGGGTAACATTACCATTACCGCTGATCAGAATCTGGCGCTATATTGTGCTGGTTATGATGCAGGAAATAATTATATCGGTGACATGAGTGTGCAATGGCGCTCGATCGGTACGCTGGCTCCAGCCGTCAATGATACTGGAATAGTGATAAATTTTCTACCTACAAAAGCACCAGCATCAGGAAGAATAATTGCGGATCATCCCACTTCAATCGATGACTCTACAGGAATCGTGACTGTTATTCCAGGTGCTCCGGTTGGTGAAATCGTGATGACGCCGAATCCCTCGGTAATTCCCGCTGATGGAACAACTACATCAATGATTACTTCTGAGAAGATAAAAGATGCTGATTCCAATACAATTGCCAAAAATACTCAATTTACGGTGAGTACCACATTGGGTACAATCACATCAACTGATGTAAATCCCCTATTACAGGGGATTCAGGTTGCAGCGGATGATTTTGGAAAGATTCAGTTTATTTTGAGATCAGCCACAGC
>Ga0209636_10002812_pt1 | contig 17744 bp, 24 predicted proteins | sample DeeMarSWOR152_54_FD_187464 | JGI IMG/M metagenome (GOLD analysis project Ga0209636, IMG submission 187464) | Marine sediment microbial communities from White Oak River estuary, North Carolina - WOR-1-52-54 (SPAdes) (version 2) | ecosystem: Environmental > Aquatic > Marine > Intertidal zone >... | reverse complement strand
ATATGGACACCAGATATGCTCAGATTACCTACGCGTCATGGAGCAAGCAGTTCACAAGTACAAAATTGACCTGCCTGACCGAGAGCTCGCTTGCGCACCAGGCACAAGCAAAGAAGCAGAAAACTATTATCAAGCCATGTCCTGCGCTGTCAACTACGCGTTTTCCAACCGTCAGGCGATTACTCATTGGGTGCGCCAAAGCTTTGAGCAGGTATTCAAAAGGCCAGCGGAAGAATTTGGCTTGAACCTCGTCTACGATGTCGCTCACAACATTGCGAAAATCGAGGAACACACAATAAATAAACACGCAAGAAAAGTTTGGATCCATAGGAAAGGTGCAACCCGCGCTTTTGCTCCTGAACGTGTGGAGGTTCCGGTCGATTACAGAGCAGTTGGACAACCAGTAATCATACCAGGAAGCATGGGCACCAGCTCATGGGTGCTTGTTGGCACAACAAAAGCTATGGAAATCTCGTTTGGCTCCACAGCTCACGGAGCCGGCCGCATGATGAGTCGAACAGCTGCAAAACGAAGGTTTTGGGGAGGCGACGTGAAAAAGGCCTTGGAACAACGTGGAATCATCATTAGAGCCGCAAGCCAAGTTGTCCTGGCCGAAGAAGCAGATCTCGCCTACAAAAGCGTAGATCGAGTAGTAGAAGTGAGCGATAGGCTTGGCATCGCAACACGAGTAGCTAGATTACTACCGATTTCAGTGGTAAAAGGTTAAGCCAAACTTGTTGAAAGGCTTCCTACAGCAGCCCTCAATAGAAAACGAACAATCAAACGTTGATCACAAATGATAAGATAAGCAACAAGACCGCACACTCGGGGAGAATTATGGAAAAAAACTCACCTGATGTAAGAAAGGCGTTCATCTCTTCTATGCGCCCGGAGTCAAAAACAACAGAAGCATTGAAGGAGAAAGGCTTCCTCTAACAACTTCCAATTGGAGACGCCAACGAATGATTCTTCGGTTGACAAGCGAGCAATTCTGCTTTTTGAAGGATGAAAGTGGAAAGATTCATCCAATTGAAGCTTGTGCTCTTCTTTTTGGAAGACTAAATTGCAGAGAGGCTGTTGTAACGAAGGTTGTGGTGATGACAAACGTTTTGGAATCATCGACCCGATTTAAGGCTGACCCGCAACAGGTTTTTGACGCCTTCGAAGAAGCAGATCGAGATGGGTTGCAGTTTATAGGTTTCTTTCACCAGCATCCAGCACCTGCCAGACCTTCAGGCGTTGACCTTCAGTACATGAGGCTTTGGGATGAAGCCGTTTGGCTAATCCTATCTGCCAGCGATGGAAGAATAGCGGCATTTCAGATGACTGATGGCGATTTACATGAACTAACTCTCAAGGTCGAATCCATGCGAAGGCCGGAAACCTGAAATGTCTCCTCCTAGTCAACATCTTCAATACTAGCGCGCATTTCTTTAACAAAAGAACAGATCGTCGAAGACTTTCTATGTTTGTGTACGCGCTCTCTTTGGCTGTGCCCCTTGTTCTTCTCTAATTCTCTCCCACACGGAATCCCACAACCATTCCAATTGCTCCAACATGACCTCATAAACTTCTTGTTCGCCTGTAGGCTTTAGCCCGTTCACGTCTACAGTTGTCGATTGAAATTTCATTCCTAAAGCTTTGGCCTTGTCTACAACATACGCTTGGACTCTAGTGTACATTTCCCAGTCGGGAGGTTGTGTCCGCGCCTCCGCCAACCACTTCAGAACTTGTCGTTCATTCATTTCTTTTGCATCTCTCTAAGGAATGCAAATCCACAACGTAGCTGTAACCAGTGTATGCGTGTGCTTTGACTTTTTCATCTATCCAGCGGACACTTTCTCTCGGCAAGGTGATGCTGATGGTTCCTTGAAGCATTTCAATCGCCTAGTTTGCGGACATTTCGAATTTGGATTTACGATTCATAACTCTTATTAATCTTACGAGTCCACGTCAACCTGCAATGTCAAATCAAAAAGCCGAACAACAAGAGCATGCGCATGAGAACGCTGCTGAGAATAAGGCTGAAGAAATTAGGGCTAAGGTCGAAAAAATTCTGGAGAGGCTAGAGCAGATTGAGGTTGAGGAAACGTGGATGAAAACGTGGCCCACACGGGAAATGCGCGCCCACAGGAATAACAAAGCAGGCGAGTGAAGAAACGTAGAGACGGAAATATTTTTCATTCCTGCGCGCCTGATACAATAAAAGAATACGATTAAAATGCAGTCAGAAGCGCGCCCACATATCACAAGTTTATATTCAATCTCCATTTATAAACTGATTTCGTTGAGGGTGACCGCGGTGAAATTTAAACTTGAGGAAATGAGTTGGAATGAAGCTAGAGAGTATTTCAGCACCAATGATGTGGCAATTCTCCCAGTAGGTTCAAATGAGCAGCATGGGCCGCAAAATCCGCTTGGAACGGACCATTTAATAGCCAAAGCCGTAGCCGAAGAAACAGCCAAACGCACAGGAACCCTCTGCTTGCCAGCAATCCCCTTCGGCGTAAGTTCACATCATAGACAGTTTTGGGGAACGATTTACATATCTGCGAATTCATTCAAAAACTACGTCAAGGATACATGTCTTGCACTCAACTACTATGGAGTAGGAAAAATCGTGATAGTTAATGGACACGGTGGCAACACACCCGCTCTGATGGAGGTAGCTAGAGAACTAAGAAAGAGAGGAATTTTGGTTTCAATCTTTCACTGGTGGATTGCTGCTGACAGACTTTTGCCCAACTTTTTTGAATCGGAAGAGAGAAGACATGCCTGTGCTGAAGAAACTTCCGTGAATTTGGCTTTACACCCACACATTGTCGATATGGATAGAGCTGTCAATGAAAAAACTCGCAAAAACTTCGCAGAAATAGAGGGCTTAACTCTTCCGCTTGACACAGTGGACGAAACAAGTTCAGGAGTATTTGGCAAATCAACAACAGCCTCTGCGGAAAAAGGGAGAAAAGCGTTTGAAGCGGTTGTCCACGAGCTGGTCAAACATGTTAATCTGCTCAAGAAAGCGAACATGAAATCTTTTGCGGAAAAGTCCAAAGTTTAATTGGAAGAAGGAAGAGAGGTACAGTGTGCACGCGCGAATTTCTTTTGCTTTCTCGATAAGGCGAATAGATATTCTTGTGCATATCCCGCGTATTTCCCAAAGTATCGCATTCCAAACGTGTTGATCTTTTTGTATTCGTTTAGCGTGAGGGAGGCTGTACTGGAGATTTTTCTCACAAATGGATCCTCAAAGTGGTTGCGATAGAAATCGAGAACAGCACGTTTCACCCAGATATCCACTGGAAAAGCCTCTAGCTTATCTAGAGAGAACAACAGGACGCAGTCGGCAACCTTTTGTCCAACGCCCGGTAAGGATAATAGTTCACGTTTCGCCTCATAATAATCCATTTTTTTCAAGCTTTCCAAATCCAACTCTTCATCGTACACAGTTTTGGAGACCTCAAGGACCCTTGTTGCCCTAAACCCCAGCTTACACGCTCTTATTTGATTCACATCGGCGTCAACCAAGGCTTCGGGCTGTGGAAATGCGTAAAAATCCCGACCCTCGAATTTTATTTTCTTTCCGAACTGTTCGGAGAGGGTCAGAACCATCTTTTTGATTGCTGGGATGTTCTTATATGTTGCACAGATGTAGGAAATTAGGCACTCCCACGAATCTTGGCGAGTGATTCTCAATCCGTCATAACGTTGAATGGCCGTTCCTATGTGTTCGTCTTTGTTTATTTTGGAAAGGATGTGAGACAAGTTGTCGTCCAATCGGAGATAATTCGCCACAAAACTGTCATCTTTTTTTTCTGGAAAAGTTTGGAACAACAGTTTGTCGCCGACCTGCTTGAGCTTGATAACTAACTCCTCGACAACTCCGTACCACCAAGTGCTCAGTTTCTCCCATCGAAACGACTGGCCGCATGTGAGGGTACATTCTAAATCAAAAGGTGTAGCTGACCGTACTAGCTGAATTTCCTCCATGAAATATTACCTGCATCTTGTCCGAAGCCTAAACCACTGAACTACTTAATAAATGAAATAGAGCATCAAAAAAACTCTTGAGATCCTAGGAGAGCCTTCAAAAGGGGGATCGCTGTTCCTTTGAATCGCATTTGGGATCACACTGCAAGTCTACAGTGCTTGCAACCGGTTAGAGTTTTTCCAAGAAAGGATTGTGCCTTTTTTCTTCGCCTATCGTGGAACTTGGGCCATGTCCAGGATAAATTGCTGTGTGGTCTGGCAATTCTGCAAGTTTTCTTATCGAAAGCATGATTTCTTCGTAAGAAGAGCTTGGAAGATCTGTTCGGCCGATTGAACCAGCGAACAAGGTGTCTCCGGTGAAAACCGCATCAGACCTCAAAATGCATATGCTTCCTCTGCTATGTCCAGGCGTGTGAAGTATCCGAAGTGTGACTTCGCCTATTTGAACAATATCTCCATCCTGAAGTGTTCGATCGGCAGGCGGCATAGAGATGCTGCGAAGCCCAAACGCCATCGACAGGTTTCTAGTTGGATCAGTCAACATCGGTGCGTCATACTTGTGAATCAAGATGGGTGCGCCGGTTAGCCTTTTCGCAATTCCATTGCCAGCTGTGTGGTCAAGGTGACCATGCGTGTTTATAATGTATCTGACTCGCAGCTTTTGTTGGCCAGCTTCTTTGAAGACTGCCTTCGCTCCAAGGTCTGTTTCAAAGCCGGGGTCAATGATAAGAGCCTCTCCAGTCTTGGTGCAACACACTAGGTAGCAGTTCGTGTACAATGATCCAACCGAAAACATCTTCGTGAGCATCGAACATACACCTCATGAGCGCTGATTCTTGAGCGATTAAGTTTCAAAGAACCCAATACAACAATAACGTGAACATCTAGTCACATTAAAGCGTTTTTCATCACTCAAATTCTTGAGTCAAAGCATTGAGAAATGAAGAAGCAGATTGCGCACGCGAAGAGATGAAAAAGAAGGTGCGATAATAGGACCGGTACTACAAGACTATCAATGCCGAATGCCTAGTTATTTTACGTAGAAGATCTCTGTTTTGCCTTTTGGTTTTTTGGTTGACTCTGTCCGTGTCGCAGGCTCTCTTATTGTCAGGTCTCCTTGGACGAGCGAAGTTATCTCACAATCATATTCAATGAATGGTTGTGTCAGTTTGGCGAGATTCTTGCTTATTTTCTTCAACTCTTCAAGAGAAAAATTCGCCATGATGTCTGGATTGTCAATCCATTCAATCCATCCAGATACGCTGCGTTGAAGTCCATATAGAATGAACCTGATCTTTCCCACCATGTCTAAGCGGTCTTGCCCTTTGATATCGTCCAACTTTTTTATTTGATCCAAGATTTTTTTGCAGTCTTGAACCCAACGTCCACTCATGTGATCCACTCGATTCAATGACGTATGGAATACCCAACCTAAAAACCTTTTGTACGCATTTTTTCCCTTGCACGCGATAAGGCAAAAGTTCATCGTTTAAAACGTCTCAAATTCAATCCAAGAACGTACAGTTCTGCGCTTCTCGATCTGCTGGCTTTTGGCTTGACAAACCTAGCTGAGGCAAAATACTCTTTGACTTCGGCCACGAATTCTTTCAGCATGTCACCCTGAAATACTTTGACGAAAAAGTTTCCCCCAGGCTTGAGAACAGAGGCGGCAATTTGCAATGATTGCCTCGCGAGGTCTATCTGCCGAGCATGATCGAGTTCCCACACTCCTGAAATACTTGGCGAGATATCTGAAATCACAGCGTTGGCTGGTCTAGGTAAGAGCTTACTAATCTGTTCAACCATTTGAGGATCCGTCACATCGGCAATGAGCGTGCGGACGTTTGGTTGATCGATCACCTGAATAGGTTTCAGATCTACTCCTAATACAAAACCCGTACGACCCACAATCTTGTGACATGCCTGTATCCACCCACCAGGAGCTGCTCCCAGATCCACCACTACGTCACCGGGTTTGATGAAAGAATTTTTTTCCACAGCCTGAAGCAGCTTGTAAGCTGCGCGTGACCGAAAATTTTCTTGCTTTGCCTTCCTATAGTAGTATTCCCGTTTTCGTTCTCGGACCCACTCTTTCGGCAAAACTAACCGTCTCGGGTAGTAGGTAGGCTGTTTCTCAGTGGAGACTCAACAGCCACTCAGTTAGTTTTGCGCACTCGTTAGGTGACACTACACTCCAAGGTACACACCGAGAATCATCTGGACACATTAGACAGGGACAATCGATGATGGAGTTAATAGAAGCTGGTTTTCTTTTGGCATACAGTCGGTAGGTCCATCTTCCCTTGGAAAGCTCGCGCTCACGATTAATCAAACCTTTGCTTTCAAGTTTTATGGCTATTCGGGAGCCTTCTCTGCTGCTGGCGTCCATTTTTCGCCAGAGTTCAGACTGAAGCACCCCGTCATCTCCAACATTCACTATAACCTGCAGGGCTTTGTGTTCCAGGTCGTTGCGCCGTGGCATACTCGATCGATCCTCAGAGATCCTCACTAAGTATATTGTTTTCAAACATAAAAACATATACGCATGGAACGGGTTCATGCCCAAGAAAGTTGAAACCCATATGTTTAGCATCGGTGGAGTGGATCCCATAACGTTTCTCAAACGGTTCAGCTATGTCAGACAGAGAGCTCGCGCACAGATCATGCAAGGAGTATGTATATAGAAAAGTGCCCCAGATTCCATTTTTCTTCATTCTAGAATTACAGATTCCCTCACTCACGCGCGCGCAACGTCAGCTAGTGAAGAGAGTCAAGGTTTATTAATCTCAATGTAAGTTCTCGTAGAAAAAAGAGAGAAATGCATTGCAGATCATCCCTAAACTCAGAGAGGAATTCTATTTCATTCGTGGGAATTATCTAATTATTGTTATGAGCTGGATTCTGATAGATTTTGCTATGGAGTTGCAGGCAACCTATTATGGCCCTTTTGTTTTGTATGATCTCGGTGCTACTGAAACAATTTTAGGTCTCATAGGATTTGTTTCGCTTATAGGCTTGGCTTTGGTTCAATTTCCAGGAGGGTATTTGGCGGACAAGTATGGGAGAAGATGGTTGATTTCAACCTTAACCTTTGGAGTGGCGCTTTCATACATTTTCTATATGCTGGCTCCTAGCTGGCACTGGATTTTGGTTGGAGCTTTGTTCGGAAACTTCTGCTCTTTCTATATGCCTGCTCTCGAAGCCATGTTGGCGGATTCAATGCCGTCCGAAAGGCGAGGTATGGGGTTCTCCATAATATCGCTCATAACTAAAGTTGCTACGACTCCGGCGCCAATTTTTGCTGGTCTGCTTGTTACAGTATTTGCACGTGCAAACGGTATGAGAATAGCGTACGTGATAGTGACTATTCTTTTCTTGATTGCAGCGACTTTGCGTGTTAAACTGAAAGAGACTGTTGCTCAGCCGGGAAAGATTCGGTTTAGAGACCTTTGGAATTTTTATCCTCGAGCATTCAAAGAAAGTGTCAGCGTCTGGAAAACATTGCCTCGTTCGATGTTCTATCTCTTCTTCGTCAATCTTACAGTGACTTTTGCTATTTCCTTGAGTCTACTCTACTACGCCGTTTACGCTATTGAAGGAAGCAGAAGTGTCTTGTTTATTAGCGAGTTTGATTGGGCACTTGTATCCACCGCCATATTCGTCGCAATGATAGTTACAGCTATTCCGATAGGCAAGTTCATCGACAAAATTGGCAGAAAAATTCCACTTCTAGTGTCTTACGTAATCCTTTTTCCAGCTGTGCTGCTTTTCGTGTATGGAGACTTGTTCAGGTTGTTCATAGCTCTTCCACTTATCGGAATAGGTGACGTACTCTTTTTTTCTGCTTTGGCATCATTACAAGCAGATCTTGTTCCTTTGGAAAAAAGAGGAAAAGTGATAGGACTTACAAACTTTACTACCTTTATCATTGCAGCTATAGGTCAACTGATTGGAGGCATACTATATGAGAGAGCTCCACAGCTTCCGTTTTTCCTAATGCTAGTATTTATTGTTCCTTCATTAATTATAACTCTACGTTTATATGAACCAAAAAGGCGGGAAGAATAAAAGAGAATACAGGTCATAACTATGTCAAGCAGTTGTATAGAGATTCTCCACAGACATATATCAGGTTAAACCCCTCTAAACGTAGCAAGAGCCAACTGCAAAAAGGAGTTGAAAATGTTGCCAAAGCGCCGTTCGGTAGCTTCCTATTGCTTGGGCATTGAATCTACAGCTGATGATTTCAGCGTTGGGATCCTATCCTTTGATGGCAAGGTTAATGCCAACGTGATTAGTGCCTACGTGCCCGACAAGGGAGGCATTCACCCGCGAGAAGCTGCTCGGCACCATGCTGAGGTGGCTGGAAACGTCTTGGCGGAAGCCTTTCAAAGGGCGGGAATAAAATCTCAAGATATTCATATTGTCGCCTTCTCTCAAGGTCCAGGCTTGGGCCCGTGTCTTCGCACCGGTGCCACTGCAGCCCGCGCCTTAGCCTCGTATTTGAAGGTTCCACTAGTGGGAGTTAATCACTGTATAGCGCACATTGAAATAGGAAAGCTTGTTAGTGGAGCTTTAGATCCAGTTACGCTTTATGCTTCTGGAGGAAACACTTTAGTCTCTGCCTTTGAAGCAGGGCGATACCGCGTTTTCGGTGAGACCTTGGACATAGCGGTGGGAAACTGCCTCGACGTTTTCGCTCGGGAGGCTGGACTTCACGCGAGTGAGGGGAAACCTCTCGGTGCACTAGTGGAGCAACTGGCGAGCCGCGGTGAAACGCTTGTCTCGCTTCCTTACACGGTGAAGGGCATGGACTTATCATTTAGCGGTTTTTTGACAGCCGCTATTCAGTTGCTTCATGAGGGGAAGCACGGCCTCGAAGACTTGTGCTTCAGTCTTCAGGAAGTCGCGTTTTCTATGCTAACCGAGGTCACGGAGAGGGCACTGGCTCACACCGAGAAGCCTGAGGTGCTGTTAACAGGCGGAGTCGCAGCAAACAAACGGCTACAGTCCATGCTCGAGTCCGTCGCTGAAGAGCACAACGCTCGATTCTGCAGTGTTCCCAAGCAGTACGCACTGGACAACGGAGCCATGATCGCTTGGACAGGAATTCTTGCCTATCGGCATGATGTGACGCTTCCTCTGGAGAAAAGCTTCGTCAAACTGAAATGGCGGCTGGACGAGGTTCCGGCACCATGGGTTGGAGGCTGAGCCGTGCTCATAAAGAGGGGCGCAGAAGCCAATCTTCATCTGGAAGATTGGCATGGCCGCAAAGTAATCATGAAGCGGCGGTTGTCAAAAAAATATCGTGTTTCCAAGCTCGATAAGGAAATCCGGTCTCACCGGACGCTTCGCGAACCTCAGCATATCCATAGAGCGAAGGAAGCGGGAGTTCCAACTCCTACTATTCTCATGGTTGACACCACTGACGCAACAATCGTCATGGAGTTCATCGAGGGGAAGCAGGTGAAGCAGATCCTCGATGATCTTCCTTCTAAAGAAAAGCAAGACTTGTGTCGTCATATCGGCAAGTTGATTGGTCGACTTCACAATCATGGGATTATTCACAGCGACCTTACCACCTCCAACATGATTCTCACACCGCACGGCAGAGTTGTCTTCGTGGACTTCGGCCTAAGCGAGCGCTCTAAGGAACTTGAAGCCAGAGGGGTGGACCTGCACCTCATGAAGAGAGCGTTTCAAAGCACTCATTTCAAATATGCAAGAGATTGTTTTGCCGCTGTTGTTGAGGGGTACAGTCAGATCATTGGAGACAGCGAGACGAGAGAGGTTTTAAATAAAATTGGCGAGATAGAGCGTAGAGGACGTTATGTTTCTGAGCGTTCGCAACCAGCGAAAAACGCTTGATCGGGTCGTCGTAGAACTAGGAAATGCGTGTGCACAAAATCTTTCGTCTGACTAAGGTTCTCGAATTGCCTCTGAGTTTCTTCGGGATGCATATTCGTTTCTCTTGGCTTCCCTTGAAGCTTCTAGGTTTCTACTTTGCGAACAGGTTGAGAAAATATGAGCTTTCATAATTCTTCGTTCAGAAATTTATAAAGTTGGGATTCCTAGGCTAATGTATGCATGAGCGTACGGAAGAAGATTTGAAGGTTAAAGTCAGCAAGTACATGAGTTATCTTCTAAGACATGATCCTGAGAATTTGAAGATGGACGACCATGGTTTTGTGTTCCTGAACGAACTCTTAGAGAAACTTGATGAGCGGTTCCAAGTCGACAAAGAGTTCATTTTCGAAATGGTTGAGAGAGGTCAGAGGATGCGATTCGAAATTGCAGAAGACAAAATCAGAGCGTTATATGGCCATACAATACCTGTAGAATTGGAATTGGAAGAAGACAAGATCTCCAAGGTATTTTATCACGGAACTACGCCAAGCGCAGCTTCCAGAATTCTAAAAGCGGGTCTTAGATCAATGAAGAGGAGATGGGTTCATTTGTCTCCGACAGTTGAAATAGCGACGGAAGTAGCACTAAGAAGAACGATGAAACCCGTTATCTTGGAGATCAATGCTGAGACAGCTCGAAAGGAAGGTCTGAGATTCTACAAGGCAACAGAAAAAGTCTACTTATGCAGAGCGATACCATCTGAATACTTAAAAATAGCGCGTGGATGACCTACTCTTTATTGTAGTGAACAATCTCGCCGAGTGGTTTTCTGTCTGTGAGCTGACTCTATTTTTGGCTGGATAGTGCGCCCGACATACGAAGCCTTAAAACATCCGAAAGCAGGCTAGTCAAACGATTTGAGTTAGCATCTCTTTGGGCGATGATCGTTCCATCGGTTGATCGATTCTAGCGGTTGGAGGGCTTTGACGTTGCAGTTACTAATCCCATACATCATAAGTTTAGCTCTTGATACGGTATTGCAGGCCTTGTAGTACATAATTAGGAGTTTGGATTCCGCTCTTTTCTTTGTCAAGTTGTGTTTCAATTGTAACTGCATTATTTCTATGTCCTGTTCGCGTTTTCTTATAGTTTCTAGAGTTCGCGCGAGATCTTCTAACATGCGTTCGCACCCAGACGTATTGTATCGTGATATTTAATATAATGCTTGTTTCAACCAGCGATATATTTCGAAATCCGATGTATGTTCAACCTTTTCTATGCGCGCACCGCACATGAAATGGATAATATGTATGTCTTAGGCTTCTACGAACTTTTGCAACATACGTTTATCATAATTTTCACAGGGAAACGCGCTGACTTAGCGTCTCCACCTTGTTTCTCGGAAGCGGTCTATCTTATGACGACCATTGTACAAGTCGAACGGATTCCTTTCACCTGTCTCATTTCAGTGTGTACGGTGTTTCTAAGAATGTCAATGTTCGGGGCCTCAACAACAGCTATAACATCGTACACTCCAAAAACAAAGTAGGCTTCCTTAACGTTCTTCATACTCTTCACCTTCTCTACGACTTCTTTTTCAGCGCCCGTATCTGCATTTATTAACACAAACGCCTTTGCCAAATCTGAGACACCTCTGCTTTTCGAAGGATGTATTCATTACCCTTAATAAAACTATACCTCTAAGGTGATGCTCAAATCATATATGGATTCGTGTTGGATTTGTTTCAGGTTTTTGACAGAAGCTTTTGAGTCGAAGCAAAATAAAAAAGAAGGTTCATCATCCTATATCATTTAGTTACGAAAAGAAAGGGAGAATAACGCGAGTTGAAGTCTGTTAGGCAGTTTCCAAGGGGCAGATTGGTCTTCTTTGTGACAGAGAATATTCATAAGTTCAATGAAGCCCGACAAGTGCTGGCGGAGCATGGAGTTGCAACGGCTCGCCTCAGGGTGGAAACCTTTGAGATTCAAGACGACAGTATAGAGAATGTAGCGAAAGCCACCATCACAGAAGTCACTGAAAAGTGTAGCTTGCCTGTCATCGTGGAAGACTCGGGACTCTTCGTAGAGAGATTAAACGGTTTTCCAGGACCCTACTCCTCTTATGTTTATCGAACAATAGGAACCAAAGGACTCCTTCAACTCATGAAGAACGTGATGAACCGAGATGCCTACTTTCACTCTGTAGTCGCGTTCAGTAGCTCAAGAGAAATTCTAAAATGTTTTCATGGAAGGACTGAAGGAAAAATTTCTTTCAAAACACATGGGACCCACGGGTTTGGCTTCGACCCAATTTTTGAACATCCCGCCAGCAGTGGCAAAACCTTTGCAGAGATGACCCTAATGGAAAAGAACAAGCATTCACATCGGGCCAAGGCATTAGGAAAATTTGCTAGATGGTATACGGCCCCTCTGCAACGAAGATTTTAAATATCAGCAACTGCTCGCTCTTAGAGTCGTCTGGAAGACTAAAAATGCCAAAGAGACAAAAAGGAAGTTCGCACTCCACTCGCCCCGTTAGCAAGAGGCCTCCTATTTGGTGTAAGTACAAACCAGAGGAAGTAGAAGCTCTAGTCATCAAGCTTGCAAAAGACGGCAATCCTCCCAGCAAAATTGGAACTATCCTGCGTGATCAACATGGTATTCCCCTGGCTAAGTCGATCATAGGGAAGACCGTTACCAAAACTTTGAAGGACGCGGAATTGGCATCTTCCCTTCCTGAAGACTTGGAAATGTTGCTGAAAAAGGCCGCACGCCTCCACGTTCATCTTGAAAAGAACAAGAAGGATCTGCATAACAAGAGGGCTCTACAGATCATCGAAGCAAAGATCCACAAACTCTCAAGGTATTATAAACATCAAGGAGAGCTACCTCCAGACTGGAAATACAAAGCAAAAGGTACAGTTCTCATCTGACTTTGAGGTTTAATGACTGTGAAGAAAAGGCGCGCGCAGATCAACGGCCTTTTTAAAAGTGCCTCCAAAGCAGCTAACCTGATTCGAGAGTACATTGACGAAGAGAAGATCATTCATGTGGCTTCCCACTATGACGCCGATGGGTTGGCTGCTGCAGGCGTTATGGGGCAATGTTTGGTCAGATCGGGAGGAAAATTTCGAGTCCGAATTGAAAGATGGCTCGATAATAACGTAATAGACAGAATCACGGCAGGGGAAAAAAACGTTCTAACGATATTCACCGACTTCGGGAGTGGTGACCTCAACCTGCTAGCCGAGAGACTTTCTAACCGTCATGCAATCATTCTCGATCACCACCAGCCTGTTGGAGAAGCTCCTTCATCGTTTGTCCACATAAACCCTCACCTCCACGGAATTGATGGGTCCCGTGACCTTAGTGGAGCCGGAGTGGCATACCTCGTAGCCAAGGCTCTTGACAAATCGAACATAGATTTGGCCTGCGTCGCCACGGTTGGAGCCCTTGGAGACCTTCAAGACAAATATGAACAGCGAAGCTTGGGAGGCGTAAACGAAAAAATTGTAGAGGACGCTGTGAACTCTGGCCTTCTCAAGCTCGAAGTCGATCTCCTCTTTTTCGGAAGGCAAACACGCCCAATACACAAGGCCTTGTCTCGTACAACAAATCCCTTTATCCCTGGCATAAGCGGAGAAGAAGACGCAAGCTACGCCTTCCTGGTTCAGCGCACAAGTATCACTCCGAAAAAAAGGGACAAGTGGCTAGCATTGAGAGATCTTTCCGAGGAGGAGAAAAAAAGTCTGTTTTCGTCACTTGCTGCTCATTTGGCATCAAAGGGGCTACCAAGCGACATTGCACTAAGCCTTATTGGAAATGTTTATACTTTAGCCTCCGAAGAACCATGGACTCCGCTCAGGGATGCCCGAGAGTTCGCGGTTCTGCTTAATGCCACAGGACGAATGGAGAAGCCCGGTCTCGGCGTCGCCGTCTGCATGGGGGACAGAGCAACTGCACTTGAACAGGCTAACGCGGTACTAAACGAGTACCGACAAACCATCACCAAGTGCATGAACTGGTTGAAGGAAAAACCTGGGCGCATAAAAGAAATGGACAGCATCTACGTGGTGCGAGGGGAAAATTTCATCCACGAAAACTTGATAGGAACGGTCTCTTCGATCATCTCCACCAGCCTTCCCAAACAAGAAAAACCCATCATAGCCTACTCCATCGTCCCTCAGGAAGACCTGATCAAGGTTTCAGCGAGAGCAGTGAACACCTTGACCAAAAGAGGTCTTGACCTTGGAGAGATCTTGCGGATTGCCGCCGAGAAGCATTCAGGAAAGGGAGGAGGTCATAACGTCGCTGCTGGAGCCCAAGTCCCCAACAAGAAGATTAAAGCCTTTGTAGAATTTGTAGATGAGCTCGTCAGGAACCAGTTGGAGGAGAAGCAGCGTGGAGGGTGAGGTAGAAATTTCCTACGAAAGCGAAAGAGGGGCAAAAGCAGTTGCTCAGGCTGTCTCTCCAGATAACGTAAAGGTTCCTCACGGTTTGTTCATAAAGACAACGCAGATAGGCTCTAAGGTATTAACGCAGATCCGATGTGAACTGAAGCTCCAGACCTTTATCGCGACAATTGACGACCTCTTGTCTTGCATCTCAACTGCTGAAAAGGCTTTCCGTGCCGCGAAGACAATGGAGATCCGCTCTCAACAATCACGCGCGCATACCCTACCTGGCAGGCCACATAGGTGTTAAATAGTCGAATTCCTTGTTAGACGTAACAGCACAAGATAGTGTGAACGCTTAAGGTTGAAATGAGGCTGAAGTAACAGAATGTTGGACATCAGACTGATACGAGAGCACCCTGAAGCGGTGAAGGCCAGTCTAGAGAAGAGGGGAGCCATTGAAAAACTCAAGATGCTCGATGACTTGATCAAATATGACACAGAGTGGAGACGACTTTTAACAGACGTAAATGAACTCAGACACAAAAGAAAGGTAAAGACCGTTGAAATCGCAAGCTTGAAGAAGAAAGAAAAGGACGTCAGCAAAGAACTTCAAGAAGCACGAATTATACTCGAAAAAATTCAGAGACTAGACAAGCAAGTCAAGAAAACCAAAGAGAGAGCAAACAATATTCTGCTGGGGCTTCCTAACATTCTGCACGAGTCGGTTCCTGTCGGCGTGGACGAAAGTGCAAATGTTGTTGTGAAAACTTGGAGAGAACCTCCAAAATTTGATTTTGAACCTAAAAATCATCTGGAAATTGCTCTGAACTTGGGTTTGATAGATGCAGAGAGAGCCGCCAAGGTTGCCGGTCACGGGTTCTATTACCTAAAGGAAGAAATGGTTCTTCTGGACCATGCGATCTCACACTACACAATAGACTTCATGAGAAACAGAGGTTATCTGCTTATAGAACCACCCTTCATGATGCGCAAGAAGCCCTATCTAGGAGTTACAGATCTAGAGTCTTTCAGCGATCAACTTTACAAGATAGAAAAAGAGGATCTTTACCTAATAGCGACCAGCGAACATCCCATGGCCGCAATTTTCATGAATGAAGTGATCAACAAAGAGGATTTGCCGATAAAACTCGTTGGAGTCAGTCCGTGTTTCAGAAAGGAAGTTGGTGCACATGGCAAATACACCAAAGGACTATTCAGAATGCACCAGTTCAACAAGGTTGAACAGTTCATCTTCTGTCTTCCAGAAGACTCCTGGAGGTTTCATGAAGAGCTGCAAAAAAACGCTGAAGATCTCTACAAAAGTTTGGAACTGCACTTCAGAGTTGTTAATGTTTGCACAGGAGACATTGGGACGATAGCAGCAAAGAAATATGATATAGAAGTCTGGATGTCCGACGGAGAGTACAGGGAAACTGGCTCGAATTCTAACTGCACCGATTACCAGGCGAGGCGATTGAACATAAAATTCAGGGAGAAACCGGGACAAGCCCCCACTGGCTTTGTACACACACTGAACAACACCGCCCTCGCGACCAGTCGAACAATGATGGCGATCTTGGAGCAATTTCAACAAAGCGATGGCTCAGTCATAATCCCCAAGGCTTTGAGGCCGTTCATGGGCGAAATCAAAAAATTGAAGCCACGCCAAAGCTTTTAATAGCACCGTGCAAACTTTCAGTCGCAATGGAGGAACACCGTGTCATCAAAGAAGAAGAAACGTGTACGGGACAAGTGGCGGCGCAAGGACTGGTACATGATAGTTTCTCCATCCTACTTCGGAGGAACTGAGTTAGGAGCTGTACCATCCGCTGAGCCGGAGAGACTTATGGGAAGGACAGTTGATGCTACGCTGTATGACCTCACAAACGATTTTGCGCACCAATATCTGAAAATGTATTTTCAGGTCACCAATGTGGATGGCAAAACTGCCCACACAATCTTTAAGGGACACGAATACTCCCGTGACTATCTGAGGAGCCTCGTTCGAAGAAGAACCACCCGAGTTGACGCTATCCTCAGCATAACCACGAAGGACAGCTACCGACTACGGCTGGGAGTTTGTGCGTTCACTCTTGTCCGCATCAAAACATCGCAGGAAGAGGCGATACGCGATATCATGAGGAAAATTGTTCAGGAAAAGGCGAGCTCCCTTACGTTTGACCAATTCGTTCAAGAGGTGGTTCTGCAGAAGATTGCGTCTGATATCTACAACGAGGCGAAGAAAATAGCGCCTCTGCGCCATGTAGGCATCCGAAAATCCAAACTCGTCTTTCAACCCACCATCGCCTCCTAGCAATATTTTATCTTTGCTGAAAAAGCTGGGTTGAAGAGACTTGAGGGGCAACCACTTGGCAGACTTGAAAAGGCGAGTCGCCGAGGAAGCTGCCATCTTGCTTTACACATCCCAAGAAAAAGAGTATAAGCAGGCAAAGAAAAAAGCAGCCCAAACATTGGGAGCTCGAGTTCTTCCTAGCAACCTTGAGGTTGCGGAAGAGCTTGACAAGATTGCAGAGGAGAGGGAGGGATCTTCGAGGCGGGAACGACTGCTTCAGATGCGAAGAGAAGCCCTCCAAATAATGAAGCTCCTGAAAAAGTTTCACCCAAAATTAATAGGAAGTGTGTGGAGAGGAACAGCACGCGAAGGCAGCGACATAGACATAGTCACGTTTTCGTCAGCCCCAGAAGTCGTTCTCACTCAGCTTCACAAAAGCAACCTCCACGTAGCAAATACTGAGTGGCTCTCCGTCACGAAACGAGGTAGAAAAGAAGCATCGTTCCATATCTACCTGAGTCTTCCATCAGGCAACGAGGCTGAAGTTGTCGTTCGAAGTCCCGAGAAAAGCGGATTTAAAGAGCGATGTGAAATATTCGGGGACCTTGTGACAGGCTTGAACTACTCTCAGCTTGAGGCAATTCTTGCGGAAGACCCTCTTCAGAAGTTTGTGCCGATGTAGAGATACTAAAGAAGTGAAGGTCAGTTCGGTGTGACATTCACCACCGGGTTTTCTACATTAATGGATTAGACAGAGTCAAATCTTGCAGTAAATTTGGCTCATGCGCACGCATTTGAAGAAAGGCTTAAATATGACCTACGTCATGCTTTGCCTTCTCACGCGCATGCGCCAAGAATCTAGGGGGGCGAGAATGACCAAGTTGGTTTGTCCAAAATGCGGAGGCCACATAGACAAAGCGGAACAAGACAAGGTGGAAGGGAACTTCTACGTGTGTAACGACTGCTTCACTATCATTACCGACAAGCGCGCCCAGTAGGGGATGCCTAGAAATGATGCAGAGGCGGCCTCTTTACCGCCTTTAGCCTCCACTTTCCCCGCGCGCACACGTTCTCTACTTTTCGGGGAAAGGTAATATCTGCATCAATTGGGCAAAAGATGAGCCTCATGAAGCGCGCAAAGTCAGCCGTGCGCGAGCATGACGCCCCCGACGCGAAAGAAGAATATAGGCATGTACACGAATAGTCATGACGCACAC
>Ga0209636_10002811_pt1 | contig 17746 bp, 12 predicted proteins | sample DeeMarSWOR152_54_FD_187464 | JGI IMG/M metagenome (GOLD analysis project Ga0209636, IMG submission 187464) | Marine sediment microbial communities from White Oak River estuary, North Carolina - WOR-1-52-54 (SPAdes) (version 2) | ecosystem: Environmental > Aquatic > Marine > Intertidal zone >... | reverse complement strand
TCTTTTAATGCAACAGTACTTCGGGATAGCAAATCGAGTTGCAGAAGGGTTAGTGTACTTGTTCAAAGAGAAGTTAGGTATTTCAGAGTTTTCCTACAAGACAATAGAACGAGGATACAGTAGAGAGGATGTCAAAACCATAGTACACAGAGCAAATGAGCTCACCCAGGTACCTATCTTTGATGAAGAGCACAATTTCTCCATAGATGGAACTGGATTATCCACATCTATTAAACAAAACTACGAGACAGAAAAGAAAAAACGGAATATGCATGCATTTGAACAGGTTATACTCACTGTAGGTACTCAGTATAAAATGATAGCCTCTGCCATCGTAACAGATAATCCTTACGCTGCAGAAGGGCCATATTTAGAATCTTCAGTAGAAAATGTGTTACATCTCTACTCTTCAGTTGATATGATGACTGGTGATGCAGCATTTTTATCGAGAAAAAATACTTCTGAAATCACTGATGCTGGAGCAATTCCCAGATTATACCCGAAGATAAATGTCACGTTAAGAGCAAAAGGGCACCCTTCCTGGAAACACATGTTATACCAACTCCTTAAAGATCCGCAAACCTGGCTCCGTCAGTACCATCAACGATCTATTTCTGAATCGGTAAACTCAGCCTTTCAAAGAATGTTTAGCAAGAAATTGACCAGAAAAGGAAGTTCAAGACGAAAAACAGAAATACTTGTACGAGTGTGCGACTTCAACATCAAACGATTTTGTTATCTCAAATATCTTAGACCGCATCTGTTTAGGGCCCGAAACCCATTGGATTGATTTTTATACAAAAACCCACCAATATATAGTAAACAAAGAGAAGATACAAGATAAACATCATGTAAAATAAGAAAAATAACCTCTATAATCCAAATAGAGGAACTGAAGCCGCTAAGTTGGTTCATCGGAAAAGAGGGGCACATGGTGTCCATAAATGTATTGAGATGAATTTTGTCCCAAAGCCTTGAAATACATAAGGTTTATATAGATGGTTTCCAGTTTCAAAATGATGGTAGTTCAAAATAACTTAAAATTATTTTAAGGTGGTGCGGTCAATTTACAGAAAGATGTAAATGGGCCAAAAACTCAGAAAATAGTGGTATCATGGGATTTGATAGAAGCCAAACAAACTTCAAGAAACTAGTAAAGATTTTGCGTGAAGGAAAGCAACGAGTAATTCCTTTTGTGGGAGCAGGATTAAGCATCTATGGCGCTCCTGAACAACGGCTTCCCCAATGGAATGAACTAATTGCAATTTTAAAGCGGAAAGCGTTAGATCTGGGACTCATTTCAGAGGAAAAGGCATCACTGGTTAAAAAATTAGTGAAAGATAAGAAGCCAATTGCTGCAGCAGATATAGTAGTTAATGCTTTGGGAGAAAATCAATTCAGACTAGCGATGGAAGATTTGTTTGATATTCGAAATCGCCCTCTCCCTCCTGCAATCTTAGAGTTGGCATGTGTTGGATGGTCTTTAGTTGTAACCACCAATTTAGATAGGTTCATAGAAACTGCTTGGTCAAGAAAGCACAGATCTCCTCTACAAGTAATTACTAGTGAAGATCCAACGAATTTAACTCAAGCCGTATTGGGCCATAATTTACAGCCAACTCTGCTAAAGACACATGGAACGATTGAACGATACAATACTTGGGTACTTACAGAAGCACATTACAAGTATTTATTGACTAATAATCCTGCATATATTCATGCACTGAAAATATTGTATTCTCAGACTTTGTTTTTTGTAGGGTACGGTCTCTCTGATAAAGATTTCGAACCTTTATTAGCACAATTAAGAGAGTTGTATCCTGCTGGCCTGGGAAATAATTTTGTCCTTTATAATGAATCTGCCAAGGGGACTGAATGGATGAACCATATGATAAGAGATTATGGTTTGCAGCCCATCTGGTATAGGGTTGATCCTACGAGAATAAACGAAGTGGATTGTGGCCATGGTGAGGTTTTAGAATGTTTGCAGCTATTGGTTGAGGCATGGATTACTGGGCAAAGAAAGATTCCAATAACTCTCAAAGCCTTTCCAGAGCCAGAGATTCTTTTTGTAGGACGTAGAAAAGAGTTAGAAGATATCTCACACCTCATACTTGATGAGAGCTGTCAAGCCATACAAATAATTGGTTTTGGTGGCGAAGGTAAAACGTCTTTGGTGCAGCAATGGTTAAAGAAAAACCATGAAAGACTGGCAATATCTCATTTTAAGCATATTTTCGGCTGTTCTTTTTACAAAGCAGATGTAGGGCGATTCATAGAGTATGCTTATTCTTTGTTTTGTCCAAATGGAAGAGCTTTGGATATCAATAGTAAGGTGAAAGCATTAGCAAGAATTCTTCACAATGAATCTTATCTACTCATATTGGATGGATTGGAATCTGTTCAACGAGAAAACGGAGAGTTGACAAATCCTTATTTGAGAGAGATTATTGAAGCTACTTATCGAGGGCAATCGACTGTTCTTATTACTAGCCGTATTCCTTTGGAGAGTGTTTTCAAAACTATAGATTTAACACATTTGAGCGAGGAAGAAGCTATTTCTATACTTAAGGAATGGGGTATTTCTGACGATACAGAGATGTTACGCTACGCCATAAAAAGCCATATAGGTACTCATGCTCTCTCAGTTAGAATTATGGCAGGTTTTATGAAAGCAGAAGGATTGAACAACTTTTCTTGCTTAGAAAATCTACATCCTGCAAAAGATGTTTACGACGAGGCAGATCCTCTTAAGATCAACAAAGCCACCCGGATTCTTCGTTTTTATCAAGAGTTTTTATCAGCAGAAGAACTAGCTTTCATGAAAACATTTGCAGTTTTTCGTCGTGCTGTGCCAAAAACTACCATATTAGAGATTTTTCAGGAAGATTTTGGGGATGATGCCACCAATTCTCCATTGAGAAAAATCGATCTCAATCTTTTAATTGATAAACTCAAGAAACGTGGTTTACTCTTACAGGAACATGAGACAGAGCTTACGTGCCACCCTTTGGTAAGGGATTATTTCTTCACTCAGTTATCGTTAGAAGAGACATATCCAATACATCAAAAACTTGCAGGATATCTTCTTGACATCGCAGAATCAAGACAGCCTAAAACACTTGAGGGAGCACAGCCACTATTTGAAGCTTGTTATCATGCCTCACGAGCAAAAAAATGGAAAATGTATCATTATATATTTAGTCAATTGATCAATCGAGGATTATCTTTTTATTTGGGTTATGTTCTGGGTGCTTGGGAAGAATTTCTATCTCTAGCAGCATTAGCATATCCGAATGAAGACCTCACGCAAAAACCAGAATATTTGCCAGAGTTCTATTATGGTGCAGTTGCCTTGAGCCTAAAACGATTGGGGCAAAGTAGAGAAGCCGTCCCTTTCTACTTTGAGAGCATAAAAGGATATATAAAAAGTGATCCAAAGGAAACTGCTCGCCAAATAAACAATTTATTTATTTTGTACTGTTCTATGGGAAATTTTCAGTTAGCAAGTTGTCTGGCAGAGCTAAATATTGTGGCAATCAACTGGATAGCAATGGATTGGCAGAAATTTTGGCAACTAGATTGTGTCTACACTACATTTGGAAAACTATGTAGTAGATTGGGAGAATTATCCAAGGCAAAGCTTTTTTTTGAAAAGGCAGAATGTATTAGAAGAGAAAAAGACTATAAAAGAATGAGGTTTTATGATCTACAGAGAATTGCATACGTTGATTTGTTATTGGCGTTAGGAGATTCCTTTTACGAGAAAGCTCGTGAAGTGGCGAAAAAGAATCTTGAAGCAGGCCGAGAGGGGGGATGGAGAGATACCATCAGCAGCGCTTTGCGTGCGTTCTCATCAATATGTCGAGCAGAAGCAGAAAATATAGAAAGAAAATCAAAATTACTCACACAGGCCCAAGAATATCTAGATGAATCACTTCAAATCGCCAGTGAATTATTCCAGCCAGAGCTGGAAATAGAAGTTCTGTTAGAAGGGATTCGGCTTGCAATAGCAAAATATGAAGCAAAGTTAGACCATCAGGAAAATGTTCTTAGTAGAGCTTATCAGTCAGGCGAGAAAGTATTGCGATTGATTGAAAATACTAGTTTGCATCTTTATGAGCCAGAAGCTCTTACACTCTTGGGTAAAATTCAATTGCTGAGAAGTAATATTGAAGATGCAGGGAGACTGGCTAAGAAGGCAAAGGCATTGGCTTGTAAGAATGGAGATAAATTGGTCCTTGCTAACGATTGGCTTGATCTTTCTCCATTACTTTGGGATCTTAATATACAGAATGACTTTGAGAGCAAGTGCAAGGAGATAGAATTTCCGGACTTCGATCAAATAAACTCCATGAAAATGTCTACTGAAGAATTTTTAGCTAAAATTGAGGAAATTCAAAAAGAATGGTGCAAAGAGAGAGGATATGGATCTCTAAACTCACCCAAGACCTGATTGATTTTATCATTAAGCCTATTCTCGTCTTACATCAGGATATATTACCCATTCACCTTTCCAGTTTTTGAATTCAATAATTGGATATCCCTTCTTATTTGTCTTATAAATAAATGTTGGTGTCCCATTGAGTTCCAAAGGTATGTCTCGCTTTCCTGTAGGATGAAAAAGCGTATAGCGTGGGAAAGCAATACCTGGTACCTGCCTCCGAAGCTTCAACATCAGTTCAACGCCTTCCCTCACACTTGTCGCTAAAATCGATCTTCCAAGAGCGTATGGTGCATAATGAAAGAGATAGTAAGGGATAATTCGTCTTTGATATAGTTTCACGAATAATTCCTCAAGAACATCATAGGAATTGTTTACTCCCCTTAGCAAAGGTGAACGCCATAATATTATTGGATGGTATCCAACTTTGTCCATTCTTTCAAAAATAGCATCAAATTCCTCTGTGATTTCTCTTGGATGTGCAATATGAATTTCTAAGACTGTCAGACTAAATTCCTTAAATAATTTCAATAATTCTTCATCAAAACGGAAAGGATTATGTGTAACTGCTCTTGTGTTTAACCTAATGGTCTCGACTCGTTTTATATTTCTTAAATCTTCAAAAATCTGTCTCAATTTGGAATTAGACAACAGGAGAGGATCCCCACCACTAATCAGTATATCTCTGATTTTGGGAGTACTATCTATGTATTCTAGAGTTTTCTCCCAAATACTTGGATCAACTTCCTTTCGACCTTTTAGGTCTACATCAAGAGTCCTCATTGTAAGATAGCAATAATTGCAATTGCCAAAACATTGGTCAGTAATTCGGATAATTGCTCTATCAGGGTATTTATGTTGTAATATTCTAGTAGGCATTTCTTCTGGAAGTTCCCAATTTATGGTCTTCTGGTCATAACCGCAAAATTCCTCATCCTTACTATGATCAAAATACTTGAACTGTTCCCATATGGGATCTCCTTTTGCTGGATTTCTATTGTCATCTAATTCTATCAGAGATAAAACATAAGGAGTTATTGCTATCTGAAATTTCGATTTATAATCATTGAAGAGTGCAACTTCATCATCGCCTATATTTGGAAAAAAATCTCTTATATCTTTTCTATTATCGAGTCTATTTCGTAGCTGCCAATTCCAGTTAGTCCAATCACTCTTTGAAATCCTATTGGTTTCTATTATCATCTGAACACCTCTGGTAGCTTTCGATCTGCCCAAGGAGTATGCTTCTCAACGATGTAATCCCCTATAACTAATGTATTAAGTTCTGTCTCCAAGAAACATTTGAGTGCCTGTTCTGGCGTTTCTACAATAGGCTGCCCTTGAACATTAAAGGATGTATTTAGGAGGACTGGATATCCTCTAAATCTCTTGAAGGAAACTAATAACCTATATAAACGCTCATTAGTTCTTATATTAACTGTTTGCAATCGTGACGTACCATCTATGTGAGTTACCGCAGCTAGTTTACGTCTACATTCTTTCTTTACCGGTGCAACTAGTAGCATAAATGGTGAGGGCTGATCAAGTTCGAAATATTCTTTTGCCTCTTCTTCTATGACGACAGGTGCCAAAGGGCGGAAAGTTTCCCGATATTTAATCTTGAGATTAATATAATCACGCATCTGGGGAAAAGTGGGATCTGCTAAAATGGATCTGTTTCCAAGAGCCCTTGGACCGATTTCTGATCTTCCTTGGAACCAGCCGATTACTTCTTGATTGTATAATCTCCATGCCACATCATCATAGAGATTTTCGGGACGATAGGAAAAAACTGGATAATTATTCAGGATTTCCAAAATTTCAACTTCAGAATATTCTTTCCCCGTATACACAATAGAACCTATTTCTGTCGGATTTTGAGGTTCTCTTGGATTATCAAGTATATGATAATAACCGTAATATGCCGCTCCAATGGCAGTTCCATCATCAGCAGTGGCAGGATATATGAATAGTTTCTCAAATGGTGTTTCTTTAACGATTTTCGTATTTGCAACACTATTGAGAGCACATCCGCCACCATAGCAAAGATAATCTAATTTAGTACACTCATAGATATATTTTACCGTATTGAGTATTGCTTCTTCAAATATTCTTTGTGCAGATGCTGCAAGGTTTGCACGAATTTTAAATGGATTCTTTGATCCATTTAGTTTTGACAGAATCCAATCAAAAAAACCGCTATAGGGATTAAAATGAAATCTACCCTCTGGAAGTATCTCTACAAACTCCACCATTTCTTCATATAGCGAACTATCACCATAGGATGCTAGCCCCATAGTCTTTCCAGCCCCATACGATCCAAAACCGATTGCCTCAGTTACAGCTTCATAAAAAGAACCTATTGAATTTGAAGTCATATATCTCCAAAAACAAGTAGCTATCTTTCTTTTTCCAGTCTGGATTACCTTTATTTCTACTTTATTATTTTTGCCCACACCAAATGAAATTGTTTCTAATTCGACTTCAGAGGGTGTTTCTGATACGCGACTGCCTGCGCCATCAATTACTACAACTGCTGCTTTGGAGAAAGGCGATGGGAAAAAAGTACCTGCAGCATGAGATAAATGATGGGAGATCGAGTGAATGTTTTCTATTTTCTGACTATATGCATACTTTTCTAGATGACGATTTGAAAATATGTAATCTATAGAACTTATTTCTAATTCTGCTTCTTTCAGACAATAGTATACTGATGGCTGTGTTGGTATTGAATACCACTTTCCTCGACCATGTTTAATCCTGGTGACCCTTTCATCTTCGATTGCAACAATAACCTTACCATTATCAAGGATGACTGCACTGAAGTCATGATCAGATCCTCCTATACCCAGTATTTTCATCCATACCACCTTAAAATAATTTTAAGTTATTTTGATGTTCTGGTTTCTCACTAAGAAATAATCTTCATTTTGTTTCTTTGATTAAATTTCATTAATACCCTCTTTTTATGTTCTAAAGATACTTCGGTATATATTTGTGTAGTTGTTATACAACTATGTCCCAGTATTTCCTGAACAACTCTTATATCTGCCCCATTGTTCAACAACATTGTGGCCATAGTATGTCTTAAGCAGTGAGGAGTATAGTGGCTCCTGATTTTCGCTTTTTCACAGTATTTTTGAAATATATGTTCAATAGAATATATACTGAGACGTTCTCCATATTTATTCAAAAAAAGCGCCTTAGATCTTGATGGAATATTTTTCCGCAGTATAAGGTACTCTTTTAAAGCTTTGAGAACCTCACTATTAGAAATTAAGACTATGCGCTCTCTTCTACCCTTTCCAAAGATCAAGATACACTCATCATTTAGATTCACATCTTCGATATCCAAATTGACTAGTTCACCGATTCTTATACCTGTAGAAAAAAGGATCTCCAATATCACCCTGTCACGATAGGCTCTCATTAGTTTGTCATTTGGACTATTTGATTCTACTAATTGGCGACTAAGTTCGCTGAGTTTTCTTACTTCATGATAAGCTTCTCTTAGTAATCTTTCGACCTCATCCTTAGACATCACCTTCGGCAAGCGCTTAGCAGTTATGTATCTTTTTCTGATCTTTCGTGTAGGAGAATCAGAGATTATTCCCTCCTGTTCTAAAAAATTAAAAAAAACCTTAATAGTTGCAATTTTTCGCTTTATGGTCGTGTCTTTGTAGTGATTTGCTTCTAAAATTCTTATATATTGCCTCAGATCATCACAGTCAATTTCTGTTATATCTTTTTCTTGGAGGAATTTTCCAAATGCAGTTAGGTCTCCTAGATAAGCTTTCAGTGTGTTATCAGATAAATTTCTTTCTACAGAGACGGTATTTAAGAATTTCTCAACACTTTTCTTGATTTTCATTACAACACCATTTAAAAATTGAACTTCCCTTTTTTAGATTTTTAGGTTGAAAAATCAAGAAAAAAATTTCAAAATAATTATTTCACTGTATTTTTTTGAATTTAGAAGCATCTTAATCGATTAGAAATATTCTAACATACATGTTGATTTCCTTACCTTGAAAAGCTTCATTCTTGCATCATCTTTTATTCACTAGAGTATAACCCATGGCTTCAAATAAGGGAATCAGAAATCTCTTTGTTAGAACCTTTTCCGGTAGCCCAGGTAATACGGTTTGTTTCTCTTCCCTATTCAAGCAGGTCTCCTCCACCTGTTGAGTAAAGGACAGTAGAAAGCTTTTCTATTTCCACCCGTATGGATTCAACACTCTCTCAGTTCGAAGGCATATGCAATTACCCGTGCACCTGAATTAGTTCCACTGCTTCATCCTTGGTGACAATTTTCAAGAGCTGCTGCACCAGATTTTGCGCTGCCACATTCTCCTCTTGATCAGCATATCTTTCAAGAACTTCCTCCTGTGGAATGCACTCCAGTACGACATGAGTTTCTGTGATCTCTGTACATACGAAGGTATCTTTCAACCCTTTAGTAGTACCACTAGTGTATATCGAGGCAATCTCGTAGATGTCACCTACATGAAAGTCCTCCAAAAGAAATACCTTTTCTCTTCCTATGCGGGTCGTTTCTAAGAATTCTCTTTTGTAGCCGTATCTTGTGTCTAACCCAGTGATCCGGGCTATCCAATTCTTTCCACGGCGTCTTTTCTCCCAATACTCATGCTTTCTTACAAAGCACGAAGTTATTTCCATCCTGATTCCGTCAAAATTTTCTGTCATTAAATACCCCCATACATTTACACACAATTTACAGTGCGTACTCAAATTTATCCTTCTTTTTTCCTGTATCTGTCCCACAGTACGGACATTTCTTCCAGTTCACCTGGATGAACCTCTTACAGCTCTCACACACAATTTTTATCTCTTCCCAGCAGTGTGGACATAACAACATCTCATTTTCCACAGGTCCACCACAGAAAGGGCACTTTTCAGTCAAAGTACTCTGTACCTGAGAAGGCTGAACCCCAGGAATTCCTTGATTTTGAGGAACCTTTAATTCCAGTTCTCTCACAATGTCCTTGATATTGTAGTCACTGTAGGCATCTATGGTGGTCTTCACGTCCTTGTGGGCCATGATCATTCGTCTTACTTCATCCTGTAACCCTAGTTCCTTTGTGTGAACGCCCAAACCCTTCCTGAGCATTCGTGGTGATATATTCCTTCCAATAATCGTTGAACATGTCCTGATAAGCTCGTAGATGTAACTTTCTGTGGTTTTTCCTCTTTGGGATACGAACACGTACTTATTCTTATCGTAGTCCTTTACCCGGGTGCTTTTAAACTGCAAGTACCAGTTGAGAAGAGGTTTCACGATCTCATGATACATGATGATGATATCCTGCCTCCTCCCACCTTTTAGGAGAACGCCCTTTACGTAGGGATGTTTAGCATTCAGCATAAGCTGTTCCTTTTTGATGGATAAAACACTCACTGGTCTCAACCCGGTGCAGAACATGAAGGCTGCAACAGCTGCCGCTTCTTTATCTGCTTTATTGATGATCTCCTGTAATTCACTGAAGGTGATGTAGTCTGTGTGCTTGTCAGTCTCTTTCAGCAGTTTTATCTTGATATCCAATCCATAAAGGTTTGATAGAATCTTGAAGACATTGCTTAGAAGATTCAAAGAACTCCTTTTCAATTCCTTGGAGCGTGTACTAAAGAATATATCGTACTTCTTCTGGTCCAGTACCTTTGGATCAAACTCCTTGTACTCTATTTTGAAGAAATCACAGATCTGTTTCACTGTAAACAGGTAGGTAAACTGTGTTCGTTCTGACTTTAATGCAATGTGATCTCTCAAAGCTTGGAGGTGTTCATTGCCCATCAACTCTTCTCGCCATGAAGTCATAGTATTCCCAACAGTTGGGAATATATAAACCTTTCCCTTAGATAGCAAAAAAGCTAATATAATGTTAACTTGTACTAATGGTGTTGACTATTGTCGTGACTGTTACACGTGTAACAATTGTCTTTCAGTTTCCACTTGACTACGGTTACCAACACCCTTGAACCTTCAGAATCACTAACTAATTACTACCTGCATGTAACATCCCACCTTTGCTGAACCTTTAAAACCCCATTGCAAGAGTTGAATAACACTTTAAGAGAGGAAAATCTACGAAAACATTAATAACAATCTAAAATCCTGTCTTTTTATGCTCCCCGAAAACCTCTTGATGGATATAACACGATTTGCCTTGAACGATGCAGATGAACGAGAGATAGCCCTTTTGGAGTTCGAAAAATCTCTTGGCGGCAGATCGCCCACACTAGACGAAATTGAAAGTTTCGAAATGGACTACATCTTTGCACGAAAACACTCACTGTACAAAAAATCATTCATACGCTTGTTTGTTGAACGCTTTGAAGAGTTGTACGGAAAAGAATGGTCAAAAGACATACTCAGTCTAGATGAAAACTTTGAAGGGTTCTTCGAAGTGGTAACAGAAGAAAATGGGTCTGTTGTTGCCACGAATCTGGTCATGGGAGAGCAATTAGAAATTCAGTATCCTGCAGATTGCGACGTTTCAAAGGGAGACATCCTCACAGGGAGGGTCTTTAAATGGAGAGGTGACTACTACTTTTTTGGTCCACTGGGTGCTGTCAACGAGGAGCAAGACATAAAGAGCACCAAGGCTTTTGCTTTTAGAATGAAGGAAATGTGTGAGAATGCTACCAAATCCTTTATAGAGTACTTTGGAACCAATGTAGTCATATTCAAAGATCGTGAAGAGCTGGAAGAAAAGTTTGATAAGGTTATATACTGGTTTTACAGGAACAAAACTCCTCCAGGAGTGTATGAGGAAGGAGAAGAGTTAGAACATCTCACCTTTGAGGAGCTGCGTGAAAAAAAGGAGATAGCATTACTCATAGATTTTGATGCAGGGCACAGAGTCGTCCCGGAGTACGGGTATGCAGTCAAGCTCTTCAGTGGAAAATGGGAAGAAGTTCCCAACTACAAAGAAAGGGTGAAAACAATTTTGTTTCACGATGAAATTCCCTCGTATTACATAGAGAAAATGATAGAGAAAACCCCAGAACCTGCAGTAAAACTATATTCACAGTTCTTTCCTCAAGTGAAGACAAAAGAGGATTTGATTGAACTCTTCAGTAAGTACAGAAGGGATTGGGGAATAAAATTGAGGAGACAGAGCTTATTCCTGGAGAGGTAATAATGGGGGTTGTCAAATTTTCGGTGGATAGAATTTCTTTAGTTATACAGATTTTCTTTTTATAATAGAATTATTGGATAAATGATATATCATCTGAAATGTTACACGTGTAACATATTGACCTCTAAAGGTGACAACCCCTAATAATGAGAAAATAAATGAGAAGATATCAAAGCAAATTTCTACAAGAAAAGTTAATTTCATAATATTAGTCCTTTCTCATATAGGGGGAAAGTTATTTCTCCACTGTTGGACAAATAATGCGTGCTTGAAAGATGAAATAAAGTTCTCGGTTACAAGACTATCAAAGAGATTTAACACTTTGGACAAGAATCTCCCACCTGGGACAGCCAGTAAAACGAGCAACTTGTTGTCAACTTGTGTGAACATAGTGGTTGTGGGCCAGCACTGGAATACAGCAGATACATGCTGAGGCTGATCAGTCTCCAAGAGGAAGTACATCTTTGTGTGATAGGGAAATCCTTGGGGGTAGTATCCTACCGAGGTCTGGACGTAGTGCTCGATGGATCTTTTCCAGTCACTGAAAGCTTCATAGCTGACACGAATCTCTTTCAATGCTGGTGTAGCCTTGAGCCTTGGATTGTCTTTAAACCTCCAAAAAATCTTCCACTGATCCTGTGTCCAGGGAATTTCAACAGGTTCCTCTTGAGGAATTTCAATTCTACCAGGATTTTTAACTACATCATCAATTACAGAACAGGTATCACTCCAGGTGGCGAACTGAGCAGGTACATCCCAGATGAATCCTCTTTTCCCCCAGTAAAAAGTTTTTGAATGCCCCTTCAATTGAGAAAAATCGACCAATCTGTCTGTAACGAACAAGAAATTCCAGTCACCAAAGCAACGAGCATAGGAAAGGACACGGGGGAACTCTTTAAATAGATTAAAAGTCTTTTCAGGAGAAGAAAAAGAAGTGAGGTGTATATAACGCGGATAGTTCACATTGGGCTTTAATTTCAAGTGCGGTCCCACGAGGGCTTGCCTTTTTATCATATCTCTCAAATATCTTGAAACAGTATTCCTTGATATTCCTGTTTCTACAGATATGTCATGGGTTATCATAAATGGATGTGCTCTTACAGTCAGGTAAATGCGGTGGTAATATTCAGCTTGCTTCAAATAATACTTCGTCATGGATCTCACCTATGCATTTTCTTGAGATTTCTCATTTCTGTAACTTCTGATGTTGTGTAAAGATTACTTTCTCTGAAATCCCTTTTTTATATATAGGTTTCCATTTCATGGTTACGAAGTTGTCCACTATTGATGGTTATCTCATTGTTGTTACACATGTAACAACCGACACCCACAGATTTGACAACTCCTAACAGCGTGAATGTGGAAGCTGCATCAGCATATACAGAATAAGACATGGCCACCACTTCTTTTCACAGTTAGGCAATCCAGGTTAGCAACTATTCTGAGATACACCTCCAATTTCTTACTTGTCACAGACACAAATACGATAAAAGTAACCCACTTTACAGATTAACTGCATTAGGACCGAAAAGTTTATATACTACTATACATCATACAGTAGTGTATGATATACAATACTGCAAACCCCACAATACCTCCCGGGGTGCACCCGGGAAGAGAAACAGAAACCAGGCAGGTAAGCAGGCAAAAAACAGAAGAGAGCAGGATGAGAAATGAAGAAACTGGTGGAGATCCAAAGTTCGAGAAGAACCTGATATCGGGTATTATTTCGCTCATCCTTTTAGCTATCACAGAAAAGTCAAAGGAGCCCCTATACGGATACCGGATATGGAAGGAGATGGAGGCCAGGGAGAACGGGAAGGTATCCCTGAAGCAGGGAACTATCTACCCAGTGCTGAGGACGTTGCAGAAAGAGGGGCTCTTAGAGAGCGAGATACGTGCATCTGAATCCGGTCCTGCTCGGAAGTATTACTGGATAACTGCCAAGGGGAAGGGGACCCTGAAGATATGGAAGGAATCCTGGTATAATACCAGGGACTTTGTCGAGAGTATTCTCGGAGGTGAGACTCATGAATGAGTACAAATCCATCAAACAATACCTAAAGGATTTAGAGCATGCCTTGAAGGGGCTCGATCCCGCTTTAATTGCAGACGCTCTTGATGACGCTGAGGAGCACTTGGAATTCACTGTAGAAGAGTATGTCAGATCGGGAAAGAACGGTTCCAACCAAGAAGCCCTTAAAGTGGCTATCGAGAAATACGGGTCGCCCTCAGACATTGCTGAAGAATACCGCAGGCTGGAGTCGGAGAAGAAGGTGGAAAAGGTAATGACCAAGAAGAAGCGCTCCCTGTTCTACCAGATATTTGGTATCTACTTTGAGCCAAAGACATACCTCAACGTGACCTATCTGTTTTTGCAGTTCCCTCTTGGAATCATCTATTTCACGTATCTTGTTGTAGCAGCACTAGTGGTTGCAGTGCTGGTCATAACGTGGGTAGGGATACCTCTGGGAATCCTGTTCCTCTTCAGCATCTTTGCACTCTCCTGGTTCCATGGAAGGGTGAGTGAGGCTTTCCTCGGCATAAGGATGCCTCGAAGGAGGAGGAAGCTCATCACAAGAGAGACGACCTGGCAGAAGATGGACAGTATTCTGAATGACTTAAAGAATTTGAGGCTCTTCACTTCCACAGCGACCTGGCAGAAGATGAAAAGTATTCTGAATGATCTGAGGCTCTACACTTCAGCACTCTACCTGGTTTTGATGCTTCCTCTGGGAATCATCTACTTTGTAGGACTTGTGGCGTTATTTTCTGCAGCAGTAACCTTGATAGCCTCCCCAATCACTGATGTACTATCTTTACCTCTAGTGGTGGAACTATTCGAAGGTACATGGGGACGATTTGGTCTGCCGTGGTTCGGCACCACAACGTACACAATCGTCTATCCAGTCTTAGGCTTCATACTGTTGACAGGGGCCCTGCACCTGTTCAATGCTGTAGCTGACCTCCACGGGAGAATGACGAAACTACTGCTTGTCAAAAGATAACTTTTTTTTCTTTTTTTTGATGTCTTGGCAGTGTTAATTTATAGTTACTTCTGCTTTAAGGATAGTATCAGGGATTCACAGATTAAATTCAATAAATAGATAAAAAGTTAGAAAATGGAGAAAAATTAACCAGTAGATATCTGAACTGCCTGGATACCAACAATCCCATACAACATGAGAGTTTTCTGCAGTATCTACAGCAATCCGAGGGCGGTTATCAGACCCCATTATGTTGTCTGGATGAGTGGAGATTTTTTGCACTGTCCCAGGTGCACTTGAGGTTATTTTTACCCAGTAGATATCATAATCAGTGACATCCCAACCGCTCCATACCACATATGAGTTTCCTCCAGCATCTACATCAAGGTGGGGACTCCAGTCAAATCCCTTTATATTGTCAGGATGAGTTGAAATCTTTTGTACAATCCCGGGTGTTCCTGATGAATCTATTCTCACCCAGTAGATATCTTTCTCATAGAAATCAAAGCCCTCCCACACAATGGAGGAGTTTTCTGCAGCATCCAAACCAATATAAGGGGAGGAGTCAAACCCCATTACACCACCTGGATAGGCAGAAATCCTTTGTATACTCCCAGGTACACCTGACGGATATATTTTTACCCAGTATACGTCATCATCGTATCCATTCCAGCCCTGCCACACAACATAGGAGTTTCCTATAGTATCCACTGCAATCTTCGGGTAGCGATTAATCCCGTTCACATTGTCAGGATGAGTTGAAATCTTTTGTACAATCCCTGGTGCACCTAGAGAATCTATTCTCACCCAGTATACGTGATAGCCAGTTTCAGCATGACAATCCCACACAACATAGGAATTTCCTGAAGCATCTACTGCTATGTGAGGGAAGAAGTCAGATCTCATTACATTGTCTGGATGAGTAGAAATCTTTAGAACAGTTCCTCGTACACCTGAGGTTATTTTTACCCAGTAGATATCATAATCAGTGCCATCCCAACCAGTCCATACAACATAGGAGTTCCCTTTCGTATCCACAGCTATGTGAGGAAAGAAGTCATGGTTCTCAATGTTATCTGGATGAGTAGAAATCTTTCTGACAGAACCCCAGCTTGAAACAGCTAAAACTGAACCTGCTAACACGAGAAGGGTGAATCCCAAAGATCCTCTTTTTCTCATTTTCTTTCCTCCCTGATCTTTTTATTTTTGATTTAATACTTATAAGTTTTTTGATTTTCAAGTGGATTCTGTGTTTGAAACCTCTTTTCAATTTTCTCTTAAAAAAGAATTAAGATTTCTTAAGATTCTCTGAAGCGCAGTATACTCTTCCAATGTTCTTTTACATAGTTTTGTTGCTGCAATCAGGGCTTCTGCTGCTTTTTTACAATTTCTGCTGTTTTCTCCATTCTTTTTGTGGCCTCTATTAACCCCTCAAATGCTAACCTTTACTGTGAATTCATCGTATCACATTGTTACACGTGTAACATCTCTTTTATCAGATCTAAGGCGGGTTTTTCATTCTCAAAAAAATCTCTAATGAAGTAAAGGGAAAAGGGCGTCTTGAGATTATGAATTCAGACCGCCCAACACATACTACCCTATTCTGCTTCTTTGTTTTTATATGTTACTGGTTTCTAATATGTAGTTTTTTTCAGAGGATTAGATCCGGGTAAAATTCTTAGGTTGATCCCAGTATTCACATGAGATTTTGTTACACGTGTAACACCGCCCTGGGTCCACGATGAAAACTTCATCAGTCTCAAATAAGTACCTATTTGTCAACCAGTGTACATACTCTTCATTCCTCAATCAACTTTACCATATCCTCCAAATGCTCCAGTATCTTTCTTCCCTTTTCTGTTATTTCATACCATTCTCTCCTTTTGGTATCTCTTGTTATATTGTGTTCTACTAGGTTAAACTTAAGGAGCTTTGCAAGATGCTTACCTAAGGTAGGGACACTAATACTCAGATCAAAATCTTTGTACTGCACCTCTCCGTGTTTACGCAGGTACTGGAGTATTTCTTTTGTACCTTTCGATCCAAGCAGCGCGAGTAATTCCATTTCTCTGGTCTCATTCATTCTATCATCTCACTTTTCTTGGTTTCCTGAAGTTATTAAATCAATTAGATTTTTAAATTTAACTTAGATGAAACCGGTTGTTGTCGAAAGCAAATTCCATACCTTTATAAAGACACACTCCCACATTTCTATGAGGTGAAAGATATGAAAGTGAACCTTTTTGTTTTGGCAGCTCTTTTGAGCTTAAGTATTCCTGCAGCATTTTCTCCCAGCAACTCCTTTACAGTGGCATACTCGTTCGACGCTGCCCTGGTAAATGGCCAGTGGGTGATCAAAGATACAGTCATACAGGAAATACCAGGTGAGCCATTAATCCCGTATTACCAAGCACGAATCCTGTTACCGCACAATACAGAGGTAAAAAACATCACTGTGAAGCACAGCGCTCCTGTAATCCAGCACGGAGTTGAAATCCTGTGGGGCCAACCTCCCTGTACGATTAGTAACCCAGGAAGTGTTGAACCAGTTGGCAGGAACGAAGCAGTCTACAACTCTACTGAATGGTACCCTCGTACTGTCTATGATGTGGTGTCTGTACAATCTTTTAGAGGATTCAAGATAGTAACTGTTGTGTTGTACCCTGTGCAGTACAAACCAAAGTCTAAAACGGTGAAGTCCTATCACTCGTTGACTGTTGAGGTACAGCTTTCCAAGGGGACGAACACACTGTATAGGGGATTGCAGCACGATAAAGAAGCTGTTACAACCATGGTGGATAATGCAGACATGGCAGCAACCTATAAAGGTGAAGCACCCTTTTCAGGGTCCTCCGAGTATGTCATCATCACGAACAGCGAATTGGCACCTGCATTTAACGAATTGCTTCTGCACAAGGCCAATTACGTGAATGGAGCACGAATTGTGGATGTCACATGGATATACAACAATTACACAGGATATGATAACCCAGAAAAGATCAGAAACTTCATCATTGATGCATACAATAACTGGAATACAACCTACTGTTTACTCGGTGGAGATGTTGCTGTCGTTCCTTGCAGGAAATTGTACATAATGGAGGGTGACGTCATTGTGTATTACGCAGCAGCCGATATGTATTACGGATGTTTAG
>Ga0209636_10002809_pt1 | contig 17753 bp, 11 predicted proteins | sample DeeMarSWOR152_54_FD_187464 | JGI IMG/M metagenome (GOLD analysis project Ga0209636, IMG submission 187464) | Marine sediment microbial communities from White Oak River estuary, North Carolina - WOR-1-52-54 (SPAdes) (version 2) | ecosystem: Environmental > Aquatic > Marine > Intertidal zone >... | reverse complement strand
GTAATGACGTCGTGCTCATCGTCCCAGCCGGTTTCGTTGTTGCCTTCCTTGAACTTAAAGCCAAAGTCCTGCCAGTCCTTAACTGCGCTGATTTTGGCAAAGGGCATCCACAGACCCTGATGAGGGATACGACTGCGGAAATAATCGGGGAAGATTTCGTAAAATCGCGCAAGGGCAGCACGAAATCCCCATTTCGGATTGAAATTGAATTTGCAGAAGCGCAAATGAGCCGTCGGCCTCTCCGGGCAAAGACCAATGTCGTAAGCAAGGAACAACTCTTTCGTACCGGAGTTGTAGCCCACACGAAAGAAAGCCGGCGAGGCCATATCGATACCCAAGCCGAAGCCCCTGTTAGCAGTGGTAACGGCAGCGAAGGGATAGCGCGAGAGTCGGCCGTTAGCCCCAGCAGCGAAGCGGGCTGCGTCGAGGTATTCGCGGTCCGGCTCGACCATTACACTATGACGCGGGCCGTGCAACCACCGGTATTTTTCGCCAGATAGCGGGATAGCATAGATCAGGGTAATGGCTCGCTCTTTACCGGTTGTCTCGGAAATGGTAACATCGAAGAAGGTGGCATTGTCGAATTGCTGTTCACGACATTTAAGTTCAAGGCCAAGAGCGCGGCGTTCGAGTCGAACGAAGTCTGTTTCAGCCGCTACATCGCGGACTTGGAATCCTTCTGTCGCGGAACTCGCCGGCGAGACTGGAACACCATCGAATAAACAGGCACCCATCGGCGGTCTTATCACCCATAATTGCGGATTGCGAAACCAGGCCTTGCCCGAATGACGCCGCAGAAGCATATGAAAAGAAACCGATTTGACCGGCTTTTCAGGAAATACAACGACCTGAGCTTTCTCCCAGTCGCCAGTGCCGATATTGAAAGGATCAACCTGACCCCACAGCGGAGTTCCGTCAGAATAAAGGAGGTCGAGATAAAGGGAATAGTCGCCATTGCGACCACCACCTACGCCCTCGGCCTTGCTCCAGGCCACGGCCACAATTGGTTCAGGCTTGGTCTGGTTCAATATAACTGTCTGGGAGATGCCGCGCTGGACTTCGGAGTCGGTGCCGTTGTCGCAAATGAAAACATTACCCTTCCGCTCGAAGCCTTTTTGCCAGGGTTTCCAGGCATTTGGCTGGAGGAGATTCTCACCCACATGGCGGAGGTCAAGGACTTTCTTCAAAGGAGTACTATCGGAAGGTATCCTTTGGCTGATTTGCTTTTGTCCTTTGGACTCCGTAAGGAGAGGCGATTTTGCGTGTGAAAGCTGCGTTGGTACTAAAAAGAAACATCCTAAAAGTAAGAACAAAAAACTTTGTTGCATCCGCTGACCACTTCGCATTGTATACCTTATCCAAAAATGGTATTGGCAATCAACTTTCATAAGTATCATACGTATCAACTACTACTTCTATTTAAAGCACTTAGCAACACTGCCAAGCATCTTTATCACACTAAAATACCAAATCTGCCTGACAAACGCAATTACAACATCTGTTTTGCGGTGGGCTAATACCAGCAAAAATTGAAGATGCATTGAATTTATCCAAATCAGTTTATTTAGGGGGCCAAACGCGCTCCTTAGCGTTTGGGGAACAATTCGGGACGGAATCGGCTTGAAATAAGAACAGAAGGAATTTGGGGAAATACGTTGTAAAAACAAGAGAAACAAAGTATCATTTACTGTCGGCAAAATTTACACCGGCACTCAGGGGAAGCTATGGATCGCGGAAAGATAATCTGGATTATAATCATCCTTTGTAGTTTGGGCTTGACCATCTGGCAAGTGCCTAACCTACGTTTCCTATGGCACGAATACCAATCAGTTAGACGTCTTCAACCCAGAGGACTATTAGAATTGCCGTCGGTATCTCAACCCTTATTCTCACAGCAAATCGAGCAGACAGACAGCGAAGCTGCAGATGTGGCAAATTATCTCCTCACGTCAGATTTTGATCTCCAGCAGCTTGTCAATCTTGTACTGAAGTATCCACAAAATGACCTCTTTATTTGTAAGTTATTGACGGCGGTATTGTCTACAGACGGGCTAAATCCAAAGATAGCTGATTTACTTGCTGATAAGCTTATCAAAAGACAACCTCAAAATGCACACTTTCAATACTTAAAAGCCTATATTCAAATGCATAATAAATTGCCAGCTGACTTTGAAAGGATTTTGGAGAATATTGAGAAAGGTAATAAGTGTGATTTATTGTATTTTCCGTACTATGACTACCACAAGAGAATACTGACTTTGTTTGAAAAGGCGAATCTTAATCCAGTCTATTTTATGATACTACTTCAACCGCACGATTATGAACACCAGAGGCAGCTCACAACAAGGATAAATGAACAAGCGATTCAGTCTTTCGTCAGTGGAGATAAAGACTACGGACTAAGAATCCTTCATGCCGGTTCAGTTATGTCCCAAAAGTACTCTGATAATTCGAGAAACCTGCTTGAGCTGCTCGTTAGCACATCCACGCTTAATAGTATAAAGTACACTGAATTGCGGTACGCCCGGCTTTCACCAAATCGAGCTCGTGAAGTTCGTTTTCACCTGAGCAGTTTGAAAACTTTCGTTGATACGGTGAAAGAAAAAACTCGGGAGGATTATAAGCGAGAAGTAATTTACACTCTGTTAATAGGTACTGGAGTGCTCAGTGTTTGGTTAACAGTGTCGATTTTCTTACTATGTGCGGCTATATTAATGGTCAATTTGATACAACAAAAAGCTAAATACTATAAAGTCAGATGGCCAGCATACTTCTTACTCATATGCTGCATACTTTTTTTCTTATTACTACTAACCGGAATTGTTTATCTTACCGAAGAACAGGTCCAGCTTACTACGTTCGGAAAACAAACCAAAACCAACCTGTACGTGCCTTTGTTTTTCATATTTATTCCTATTTTCCTATGGGTAGCCTTTTGGTTAATGGGGCTATTGAAATCCTACAGGAAAGTTTCTTATATGCTGATATCCATTAAGTCGCTTTTCTCTATTGCCTTTTGTATTACCCTGGCGGTCGCGTTGAATATCACATTTGCCTACGATTTCTCGTGGAGAATGGCAATTGGATTCTGTCTTTTTTCAATAGGCATCTCGGCCGTATTGTGGTTGATACTAACGTATGGCTGGTGGCTCATCAGGCAAATCCCTTATCGATGGTTGACTCAGAACCGTATCATTCAGCTATTGCTGATCATAACATTTTTCGCAGGTATGTTTGCTTTCTTCGACATTGACTGGCTCAAGTTGCTTTTGAGTTTGCTCTTAGTTGCCTCCATTTCTTTAGTCATTGTTCACCCTCCATGTGAAAAACTGCCATCGCTGGTCGCGGGTTTGATTCAGTTCTTTGGCAAGAGCGAGCAGATTAAAACAACAAGGCGGAAGATTCTAAAGCTACTTTCACCTTATCTTGTCGTATTCTACTTTTGTTCCCTGATATCTGTCTACTTCGGTTCAAGCTTGATTAGAAAAAAGATAGCAATATCACTTGACGAGCTTGCGGCTTTTAGACCTTTACCACTACCAAACCAGGAAACCTATAACAGGATGGTAGATAAGATAATGACACGTGAGATTAGCTCTCGCGATTCTGTCGGTTACCTTCACTTGATTGAGCCAAATGACTTGCCGGGCGTTCTAAGTTTAATACAGAACGCAGATTCAGACATAATATATGACGATGATTTGCTTAGAGCTATTAAGTGTTCTGCCCCGGATGTTCTAAACATATTTCTCGAATTTCTTGATGACCCAAATTCGGAGGATGTTCTGATACATAGAGGCAAAGCAGGTGATAGAACCGTCAAAATTAAGCTCCAACAGATTTTAAAAGAAAAGAAGAGCGCTCTTGCGTCCAAGGAAAATTTAAATAGCGAGACTGACTATTGGGATAAGCCTCGTTTGGGAGACTGTTTTCGAATTGCTGGTGCATTATCCTATATAAGTGAACCAAATGAAAGCCTTGAAAGGTTTTTAGAGCTTGTCGAGAACAGCGATCTAACCCAGCTTCAAGAGGGGATTCTATTCTCAGGAACCCACGAACTCTATGAGAGCCTAAATAGCTTACCAAGAAAACATGCAAATACGGTCTTAAAAGCATATCTCCATAAAACGGACTATTCCGATTTACGCTCTGGTCGGGACTTTTCAGGGCTACCGGAAGCACTCTGGCAATATGCTGATTCAGACATAGCCGAAGATTTGTTCAGGATTATGGGGCAGACTTCGCTTATAGGCAAACCTCTTGATATAGAAATCCGCGGAACAGACCTTGCTTCCCAGAAGATGATGGAGGAGATATTCTCACCATCTGACTTGGCCCCAGAGTTTCGCAAGGCAGTTGCTCCATATTTTGATGAGGACTCAATTAGCGTACTTAAAGATGGTCTTAAGAGCACCGACGAAAATCTTCGTGCATATACAGTTTGGCAGTTGAACAAAGTTGAGTATGAGTGGTCAAACAAGGAACTTGAAAATTTAGTTCAGGATGAAAGCTGGAAAGTTCGTGCCAATGCAGTCCTTGCAGCGAATAATGGAAGAGCCGTCCTCATGCAAAGCGATAAGAATAGTATTGTCAAGTTAATTGCGAAATTGATCTCTGCAGAAAGAAAGTAGCTACCAAGCGTAAGAGGATAAACGCTTTGTTCCAAAACGATGCACGGCCTTTTCGCCATTGAAAATGTACAAAAAATCCGAGTACATGGCTTTGAACAAGCTATCGAATTCTCAACGAGATACTTAGTTAGACTTACACAGCTCCTTTTCCTCGACATTGATCCACTTAAATCGAGGGTAAAGCGCACGTTGACTTCTGCTTTACGGATAATTAAAAAAGGCCGTAAACTTTCGCTCACGGCCCTTTTATTTATCCCGTAAATCCTGTTTTCCGCAGGACGCCTAACGGCAGAAGACCGATTAAAGACTCTTGTAAACATACTGAGCTTCCAGAGCCTTCTTAATCTGCATGCTGGCATCTTTCAAATGAGCTCTGGTGTACGGGTCAAGATTATTATCATCAGCCGTTAGAATACCATCAATCTTGCATTCTTTGATCTGGCGGAGTTTCTCTATGACTAAATTCGCAATTGGTTTGTATGCCGCTGTACCTCTGGCGTCCGACCTGCTCAGGTCAATCAAGCGCTCCAGATGCTCGCGCTGGAGGTTTCGTCGCAGGCTGGATATCATCGGCTTGCGAGCGGTGTACTTTTTATCGGGTTTTTGGTCCAATTCACTCCAGATTGCTTTACTGATAGTATCGAGAAGCTCCGGCAGGGTCAGGGTATCCTCATCAGCCGAAACCAAAAACTCATTGTCATAAATCCGACGAAGCGTTGTGGGATACATCAGACTGGCTAGAACACTGGCTTGAATACTCATAATCTGGTCGTGAATCGGCCAGGTTGAATCAGTCATAACCGACGACATATCATCCCACCACTTGTCCAGTGTCATTCGACGTAAAAGGTCCTGCGTCAGGCCAAAAGCTTCATCTTTAAATATGTTTTCAATCACAAAGTTCAATGCATCGCGCTGCTTTTTAGCCGGTACTACCTCGATGGGCAAGCGACCATCCTTGTCCCCCTTCTTGTCCCGATAAACAAAGGCGCCGCCGAGCCAGTTGCCCATAATACTGACCGCACGCATTTGCATAGCAAGTGTCATTTCATAGCCGCGGCGTGCTTTGGCCCAACTGTCACCATCTTTGACGAGTTTTTCGATGATGCGTCCTCGATTATGCTGGGCGATGCGCATCTGGTTATCGGCATAGTCAAGCGGTTCCTTACTGAAGTCATATCGACGTGCCAAGGGGTCGGGACCGAAAGTGTCCTCATCCGTTGCGTACTGCAGTTCCGGCTCAGCCACGCGGTCGAGTATAGGTTTTAGGTCTTTTTCATTTTGAGTATAGCCATACTCAATGGCCCATATATCGTAAGGACCAACACTAATCATTGTATAATCACCCTGAACCTCTCCATCCTTAAAATTCATATTGGCCGGCAGGTAGTCCATTACTGAAGCAGAATTTGGTTTTATTCCTTTCAGTTCTTTGCTGTTAATTTTACACATAGTATAAAGGCTCGAGCCTTTAAAATTATGTCTCAATCCCAGCGTGTGCCCGACCTCGTGACAGACCAGCTCGGACAACATCGGCCCAATAAAGGACTCCGGCATACCGTCTATCATAGGCCCTTTTGGCTCTGGTTTTGGCTTCTCTTTTTCCTCTTCCTTTTCCTTTTCCTCATCCTTTTCTTTCTCCTTATCCTTTTCCTTCTTTTCCTCATCCTTCTTGTCTTCGTCTTTCTTTTCATTAGGGTCAACCGGCTGCTCGTCTATCACGGCTTGACACATTCTGAACATTGCAACATCAAATGCCTTTCCCTGTGCTAACGTGCACATTCCGTTAATCTGACAGGGTCTTCCTGTCAGGCCGTCATATTCGTCGTCGCCGATAAGCTCTGAGCCGACCTGTGTAATCGGATGCCCACCGTATGGCAGATGGCCATGCTCGGCAAGCTGCTGTTTTAGATGTTCACGCTGAGCCGGCGGAGCGAGGCGGATACGAGGGTCCCAGTTCGGATGGTCGGTCAGCCAGGCCAGAGTTTCAGGACTTATGCCCTCCATCGCTATTTCGGGCATAACCTCGTTGTAAGTCGTCCAGAAATGACGAATCCAACCGTCTGTAAGAATGACGTCGGCGTCAAGAATCTGGCCTGTCTCAGGATGTACGCGACTGGGCCCAATCGCGGTTCCCCTATCGTTATTAAGCCATCGAATGAAGTTATATCTTACGTCCTCCGGGTCCTTTTCCATATGAGCACCGGAGCGTTTGTCCTGATAATAGACTTCTATTGCGTTGGAAATACCGACCTTTTCGAAGGCCTTATTCCAGTACAAAACTCCCTCTCTTACCCAGCGTCGGTATCGCACCGGCGTGGTATGTTCGATATAGAAAACTATCGGATTCTTTGGGGGGCTCATCTCCAGCGAGGGGTCCCCCTTTTCCAGATGCCAGCGATTGATATAGCGCACCGTCGTCTCGGGGTCTTTAAACTGTCCGTAGTCTCTGTAGCTTGTGGTAAAAAAGCCGACACGCTCATCTGCCTTGCGCGGCCTATAGCCGGTGCTTGCGGGAATCTCGCTGAGGGAATAATGCAGACTCTGGAGACGTCCATCCGCTGTGGGTATTTCAAACGCTAACTCAACATTTTTCGGAAACGCCTTTGCCTTTTTTATCTTTATCAGTCCCGGATTTGAAACCCGAACACGCGACCCAAAGAATTTACTGGATTGACCGACCAACAAAGCGTCCATATCAATCACCGGAGAGCCGCCCGACATAGTTATAATCGGCACATCCAGAATCACCCGGTCCGTATATAGCCGTTCAATAGAACTTCTGGATTCCTGGTCTCCTGTGGACCTGATTTGAATATTCGGCTCGATTAAGGCCAGACGTTTATCATATCGTTTCCAGTACACATACATATCGCCCGCCTGCAGACCGGCGAAATCCTCACCGCTGGCAATGGTCAGCGCGATAAAAAACTTACTGCCTTCGTAACCGGGCGGTAAAGCCGCCAGCATTTGACTATCTTTCGCACGGGTCCAGATGGTATAGAAACTTCTCGCTCCGTCAGCAGTGGATACGACCTTTTCATAGCCCTTGAGGACCTGTTCCAAAGGCGGAAATTCGGGCGCGGACGTCTGCGCCCTCGTTACGATTGGCGATAATATAATGATTGTTATCGCCAGTCCTATGGACTCCTTACGGAGAACAAATGAGACATTTAATAGTTTTGACTTTAATTTACTCATTACAGAATCTCCTAAAAAGATAAACCAAGATTTGCCGTTAATCTTGAGACAAAACCTGCTCAGTGCCGCCACTGAGGGTATCTCCTTTTGAATCATTCATTATACAATCTTTCGTTTCGAATGTCAACCCCGTAAAAAACCTTTCTGCCCGCTTGAAAACGGCTGGTTTTTTTCTAAGGGGTCAACAATGTTAACTATGAGATTTGCAGGATTCACGCCCTTTCCTGGTGCAAAAATGGGGGCGTCCGAAAAAAAGTTTCTTAAGGCAAGGAAAAAGGCATCTTCAGAGACGTCTGCTTTCCGAGATATTCTTGCATTAATCATCCTTAGAGAATACTATAAGTTCTTGATTTACTCAAACTGACCGGTTTTAAGCTGTCATTCTGAACATGAGGAAAGAATAACTATGAGAAAATATATTACTCTGAAAGCAACGCTATTGGTTGCCGCCATCTTATTAAACCATATTTGCGACTCGGCCAGCCAAGCAGCACTCAAAGGGGGGTTTGCCAAGGTCGATATAACTCCCAACGCAAGCGTATGGCTTGCGGGCTACGGCTCCCGTGATAAACCCAGTGATGGTATAGCCGATGAACTTTACGCAAAAGCACTGGTTCTTGACGACGGGCAAAACAAATTGGCAATCGTTTCCGTCGATTTGTTGTGGGTTCCTCTTAAGATTACCGCTGAGATAAGAAGGAAGATAAAAGAAAAAATTGGTATTCCGGAAAATAGTGTTCTTATTTGCGCCACACATACTCACTTTGGCCCAAAGATTGACAGAATAACAAAAAATTGGCCCGATACACCCGCTTCTGAAATTGACGAATCCTACGTTCAAACCCTTAAAAAAAAGATTGCCGATTCAATATTAGTCGCTAATAAAAATATGAAGGAAGTAAAGCTGGGGGCGGTGAAGGGTAAAATTTCCGAAATAGTTTATAATCGAAGGACAAAAAGAACCGACGGTTCAGTGGTGATGACTTTCAGACTTCCGCCTGCCGATTCAGAATTGACTTTCGGCCCCATCGACCCGGAAGTTTGCATACTCAGAGTCGAAGATATAAGCGGCGCACTTATCACAGCAATTGTTAACTTTGCCTGTCATCCTGTGAGCGGTGCTAAAGATAAGGATATGTTTTATTTCATATCGGCAGACTATCCCGGATATACGGCGAAGGTCATCGAAGAAATCGAAGGAGGAATTTGTCTTTTTGCTCTCGGTACAGCCGGCAATATGAATCCTAACAGGATAGGCAGAAAGGACCCCCGCGCAGAGATCGGCAAGGCGCTGGGCGGGGAAGTACTGCGGAGAATTCAATCTGTTTCGACAACCAGCGAGGTTACTTTAAAAGCGCTGAAAAAGGCGGTTACAATGCCTATAAAAAAAGACCTTTCACCCGATAGAATTATAGATGCGGATAAAACAAAAACAACTTTAACAACGGAGATTCAAGTCTTAAGAATTGGGGACATTTATATTTTGGGGCTGCCCGGCGAGGTACTGGTTGAAATTGGTCTGGACATTAAAACCAGGGCGGGTATAGAAAATCTTTTCATTATTTCTCTCAGCAACGACGCCTGCGGCTATGTCTGCAACCGCCAAGCTTACAAAGAGGGAGGATACGAACCGGGTTCGGGAACAAATCTTGCCGAAGGTGCCGGTGAGATTATTACAAAGGAAGCTCTAAACATCATAAACGAGATGAAACAAAGCAGATAGCTTCTTTTCAAATTGCTATATGATGTTTCCGGCTACGCCAGTTTATCTCTGTTCTCATAGATTTTCAATATGGCGTCCGCTATGTCATCCATATCCCTCTTAGTTGCGAGAAGAAGTTGCTGACTAAACCACACTGCTTCTTCACAAAGTTGGTCATTATCGGGATAGTGATTTTCCTGGCGGTATCTCTTCAGTCTCTCTTTCGAGTAAAGTTTCTTATAACCACTTGAATTTAAAGCATCTTCAATTAAACCGTCTTTATATTGGGGGCCATATCCACCGGAACAAGGAATTCCTTCCGCACTCAAAGCCGCGAGGAATTTACTCCGGGGAACGTTGTTAAAGTGTTCTTTTTTATATCGGAACGGATACAGATGATATGCCGCTCTTGTTACTTGCTCATACAATTTGTGGGGGATAATCCCAGGGATGTCTTTGATTTTGGAGGTTAGATATTGGGCGTTCTCATTACGCATCTGTGTATCTTTTTCCAAACGCTTCATCTGGGACATTAATATAACCGCCTGGAATTCCTGCATTCGGCGGTTACTTCCCCTGACGGGGTAACTGCTTGTTCTTTTTACACTTCCGTATGGTCTGCCACAGTTATGGAAGGAGTGACATCGGTCCATAATTTCCTCATCATTTCCCACAATGGCACCGCCTTCACCGGCCGGAAGATGTTTGGAGTTCTGGAAACTAAAACAACCTAAGTCGCTTAACGTGCCACACTTTTTACCTCTCCATTCAGCCATCCAGGCCTGGCAAGCATCTTCTATTACCAGCAGGTTATGCTTTTTGGCAATAGCATTAATTTTGTCCATATTGGCCGGTAGTCCCAGAATATGAACCGGCAGGATTGCTTTGGTTCTTCTGTTGATTCGTTCTTCTATTTTATCCGGATTTATTTGAAATGTTTCAGGGTCGGTATCTGCAAAAACGGGCAGGGCTTTGGTAAGAAAAACCACATTATACGTAGCAATAAATGTATAGGGCGAAACAATAATCTCGTCTCCGGCATCGACGCCGAGTACGTGCAGAGCCACCAGCAGAGCCGTGGTACCACTGGCCGTGGCCAGACATCGCTTCGCTCCCATTAATTCGGCATACTTTTTTTCAAATTCTGAAACCTTTGTCCCCCGTCCCCGAAACCAATTTCCACTGCGTAATACAGATAGAATAGACTCTTCGGCAGTTTTATCCCAGATTGGCCAGGAAGGCCAGGATTTGGTTCTGACCGGCTTACCACCGAGTATTGCAAGTTTACTCGCTCTTTTTCCAATATTTCCATGCGCAGGAACTCCACCTAATGTGACAGCAGCGATAGACCCTGTTGATGCGGCAGCCAGAAACTCTCGTCTTGTTAAATTGTTTTTATTCATTTCCAACTCCTTTCATTTTTTAAAGAAGTTCATAATAATACTCGAAAACCGAGAATCGGAATATCAGGTAATCAGTTTGGTACCTCGATAATCTGGTGGTTTGACGGTTTTAGCCCTTTCTTGTGCCCGCCGAAACCAATTCGATTAGGATTGTACTCGCCGACAATGTCCACCTTGCTCCTGGCCGGAATCTTATCTTCCATACCCATCGCCCAGTAGCAGGTGTTGACAAGAAGACGGCGGAATCCTTCGCTCTTCAGGTCGCCGGCGTGTCCCATCGTTGTCGTGAAAACGCGAGCAGTTTTTCCTTTTGTACCTTTATAAGTCTTGAGCCAGGCCACGGGCACCGGTTTTTTCTTCAGGTTAGGTTTATCTTTCGGGTTCATACCCACGAGCACCTGTCCCATAATCAGCGGTTTGCAGTCACCGTGTAGAGTGGTAATGCCATATACATCCGATGGCCCCCAGATGTCTTCGCAGCCTTTCACAATGGGATGATTTTCCATACCTTTTGCGACCAGGCCGCGTGTACTTTCTCTTTGGTGATTTCCGTAGTGGTTTATCCAGGTCTCACCCAGAACCTGACGTCCGTACCCACCTTTGAATTCGTTGTCTTGAAAACTGTATTTGGCATAAGGACTATCTCTGTGCTTTCTGTAATTGAACGCATGCGTCGCAGTTCTCAATCCCATAATCGGCTTACCCGAGTTTGTGTAATCAATAATATATTTCATCTGCTCATCGGGCAGTTCGCGGAAACGGAGGAACATCACCATCAGGTCAGCCGTTTTGAGAGCTTCAAGGCCGGGGATGTTATCGACTGTCTCCGGGTCAATCTCGCCGGTTTCTTTATTGATGGCAAAGAGCACCGTGCACTTGAAGCCGTGGTGCAAAGCCAGTATCTTGGCGAGCTGAGGCATTCCATCTTCCGAGCGGTATTCCTCATCGCCGGTAACAAAAACAATATGCTTTCCCTTTCCCGGCCCCTTGCGGCCTTTGTAGACAACCCAAGGCTCATCGGCGTTCACCTGACATCCTAACAACCAGATAATCCCTACAAACACCAACGTCCAAAGTTGAGCCGTATTTTTCATCTTGTTCATCTTCACACCCTTTCATCTTAATCACCATTACATTCGATGGAAAATTGGATATGTCAGTATAACAAACCCTGTTATATTTTTCAACTATAGACACAAAAACTTTTAAAGAGCAAAAATTCGAGTTTTTTAGCTGTTTTGGGCTGAAATCCCCGAAAAGAATCCAAATATAGTTGCAACTTCGAGGCACATCTGATATATTAGGAAATCAAATTTCAGCGGTATACTACGCAAGTTTAATGGAAATATAAGTTTAGGAGCAATATTATGTATAGGAAACCAAATTTTCCAATTCTTTTTGTTTTGGCATTAGTATTATGCCTGGCCTGGAGTACCGTTGTCCGGGCGGAGCTTCCGAAACCAGTTAGTTTCTGGAGATTTGAAGGTAATACGGCCGACTCGGTGAAGGGTGGTAACAACGGTGTTCTCAAGGGCACTGCGGCCCTTGTGACCGACGCGGAGCGAGGCAATTGCCTGCAGTTAGACGGTGAAGGCTACGTGGATATCCCATCCGGTGTTACCGAACTGGGTGCTGCGGATTTTACAATTGCCGCCTGGATTAAAACCACCGAGGTAGGAATACCCATCTTATCCAAATCCAACGGCAACACTGAGTGGGAAGAAAGAGAGAAGGAGTTTTACATTGCTGATTCGGAGTCGTCAGAGGGAGAAAGTGATGGGACAGTCGAATATGTAGGCAATTCGGTTGAGTGGGTCCGGGGCGGCACACGCGCTGACGATGGTCGGTGGCACCATGTCGTTATAACGTGGGACGCAGACGAAAAGGAGGGTTATATCTATGTCGATGGAGCAGAAAGCACTGACGAAGTGGGCTTTCTCGGGCTGGCTGATAATGATGGGGACACCGTGAGGATTGGTTTTTCAGAAAGCGTGCACAGCGGCGGCAACTACGTTGGCCTAATCGATGATGTGGTCATATTTGATGCAGCGCTGACTGCTGAGCAGGTGGTCGAGCTTAGAAAACTTAGTGGCGGAGACAAGATAAAGGTGACAACGGCCGCTCCGCCGAAGGACAAGCCGATAACGCTTGACACGGACCCAAATCTTGCCGGCTGGTGGAAGTTTGATGACGTTGCCGGTAAAACCGCTGCAGATTCTTCCAGGCACGGCCGTAAGGGCTCGCTCGAGGGGGACCTGTCGTTCGACAAAAATTCGGTCCCAGGCAGGACAGGCAAAGCACTCAAGCTCGATGGGGGTGATAATTACATAGAGATAACCAAATACAAGGGCGTTACCGGCACGCGGCCTCGAACGGTGGCGGCCTGGATTAAGACGACCAGCTCCGGGGGAGAAATTATGTCCTGGGGCACAGAGGATTACGGCAAAATGTGGAGATTCAGCTTCATCAGGGGACGTGTTGGCGTGACACCCTTCGGCGGCTACCTCTACATTAACGACGCGGTCCACGACGATAAGTGGCATCACGTAGCTTCGGTGGTGCAGGAGGCCGAGCTGCCGAATCTGCACGATGATGTCAAGCTTTATAAGGACGGTATCCCGGCGGAAATCCATGACATCGGCCTTTTGGACCTTTGGCCGATTGAGACAGGCAACAAGCTGGATGTCAGGATAGGCAGAAGATTCAAAGGGCTCATCGATGATGTTCGTATCTACGACCGTGTTCTGTCGGAGGACGAGATAATGGCTATTTTTACGCTGAAGAGTAATCGCCCACTGGACAAATCCAGACGATAATGCCGAAGATATAGACACAGATACAGGCCTTGCCTGCCAGCGAACCATCCTGGTCGCTTGCCTTGTAAAGGCCTGAACAATAACGAAAGGAGCTGAATGATGGAGAATAAAAAAGTAACTCGGCGAGAGTTTATGCGCGATAGTGCGATGGCTGCAACCGGTGTGGCCGTGGGTCTCGGCGTGGCGGGCTGGCAAAACGCCAAGGCAGCCGCTCGCACGGTGGTCGATACATCCAAGATTCTCAATTACAACGAGAATATGGAATACCGCCGGCAGGGAAAAACCAATCTGATGGTCTCTGCAGTGTGCCTCGGTGGGCACTCAGGCAGCAACGACAAGCAGCGGTACGAAGTCGTCAGCCGCTGCATCGACGCGGGCATCAATTACATCGATTCGTGCACGAGGGGCGAGGTAATTCGAGATGCCAAGGCCCTGAGAGGGCGCCGCGACAAAATGTATCTAGCTCTGTCCTACTGCGGCCGAGAGACGCGCAATCCGGATTACCGGACGTCCGAAAAGTTGCTTGAAAGCCTGGACGTAGTGCTGAGGGATTCGAAAGAGGAATACACCGATTTGTGGCGTATCACCTGTTACGAGCCGGGCGGCAGACACACGTTCGATACATCCTGCGAGATGGTTGAGGCGCTTGAGACAGCGAAAAAGCAGGGCAAGGCCCGTTTCATCGGATTCTCATCGCACGACCGGCGGTGGATAAAGTTTATGATTGAATATTTTCCGCAAATTGAGGTTGTCTGCTTTCCTTTCACAACGATGAGCAAGAGGGCTCCAACAGACAAAGACAGTCTGTTCCCGGCTTTGAAGAAGTGTGACGTTGGTGCTTTCGGGATTAAGCCTTTTGGGGCTGCATCACTGTTCACTGGCAATCAAGAAGAAAATGACGAAAATGCCCGTCTGGCCATCCGGTACATCCTGCACAGCAACACCGTGATACCAATCCCGGGTATGAACCGCGTGCGAGAGGTGGATAACGTGGCCAAGGCGGTGATGGAGCGCCGGAAACTGGACCTGAAAGAAACCGCGAAGCTGGAAAACGCCAGCAAGCGGATGTGGGCTAAATTACCGCCCCACTATCAATGGCTCAAGGACTGGGAATACGTCTAATCGATAACATCAGGTCAATTAAGTTTTCACGATGAGGCACAACAGCAGCGCCTATCTCGTCGCTTAAATTCATTACAAGGTAGAATGTATGAGATATTGTCTCTTGATGCTTGTTCTGGCGGCAGTGGTCGTTGCCGGAACGGGCTGTGAGCAGAAAAATGCCAAACAAGAACCGGCGACAAAATCGGAAAACGCAGTGGATAACGAGCCCCTGCTGCTGCTTGATGAGGAAGAGGAGTTTGTCCCGCCGGGTGGGATTGTAGCCGATAACTCACGCTGCCACGTTTGTCATATGAACTATATACAAGAGGATATTGCCGTTATCCATTCGCGGGCGAACATCGGCTGCGCGAATTGCCACGGCAACTGTGATGCGCACATTGCCGACGAATCCTGGGCCTCGGGCGGAAACGGCACGCCGCCAGGTATTATGTATCCTCGGGCGAAGATTAATCCGTTCTGTATGGGCTGTCACCCCAAGGACAGGATTGACACCGAGCAGCACAAACCACTCTTGGCCGGCATCGACGAGAAAAAATATTGTACCGACTGCCACGGTAAGCACCGCCTGGCCCATCGTAAATGCAAATGGAAATAGCTCGTCTGTTTCACCCCGATTTCATTCGAGTGTTGTTTCTAAATATTTTAGTGAAATAAAAGTTCAGTAGAGTATCTGAATGGCCGAAATATTAGTTTGGAAATCACAAAGGTTTTTTCCGTAGAATAATTTGTTCTGTTTTGTAAATAGATTTAATAGGAGATATGAGATGAAGCGATATGTCTTGAGCATTTTGTTAATGACTATGTTTGTTTCAACAGCGGCGTTTTCCCAGGAGCCTGAAGCGGAAAAGGATATGGAACGCCAGATGCATTTGCGCAATATGCAGTTGGATCTGGAACAGCGAGAAACGGAACTGGGCTTCCAGGAAAAAATGCAGGAGCTTGAGTTGGAGGCACGAAAGATTCACCTTCAGCGCGAGCGGAGACCACAAGAGCACCTGCGTCATCGGAAGCCCCACTGCAAGGGAGGGATGGCTCCATTTATCCTCGTATGTATTATAGTCCACCTTCTTGTGGCGGTCTGGGTCTACAAAGATATACGGGAGCGGAATTCCGGCTCAGGTATATGGATAGTGGTTGCGCTGCTTGCGGGACTGTTCGGTGTATTGGCATACGCTATCGTTCGCCTTGGTGATATTCGCCGAACGAAATAGTGAGTGGAACATTGCATATTGGCATTGAGACCATTGACCAATCGATAGGCCTTGGGAGCAAAGCCTTACAGGTTTTTAACTGCTGTTTGGCAATCTTGCTGGGTAGGCAAGCGTTGTGTTTCTCAACACCATCGCGCCCAGCCTCCTTTAGAAGTCCACACCGAAAAAACCTTAAGTTATTTTTCCCTGGCCCGGTGCCATCCCCACACCTATCAACGTTTTTTTAGCGTCACGCTTATTCCGGCGCCCTGTCCATAAAAGACTGTTTCCAGGTCAGGGTTAGTGGTAACTGCTTTTACGTAGTCCTGGATACCAGAACCCCTGCCGCCCCGCATACTGATGTTGTGGGCCAGAATCAGTCCACCCGGGCGTACCAGTGGCAGCAGCTTGTTGAGGTAGTCAGGGTAACCTTCTTTGTCGGCGTCAATGAAAACGACATCGATTGGGTCTTTGAGTTTCGTTATTTCCTCATGGGCGTCACCCTCGACAAACGTAACGAGCTTGTCCACGCCGGCCCGTTTGAAGTTCTCGCGGGCCAGCGATGCCCGGCGAGCGTCGATCTCGTGTGTGGTCAGCTTGCCGCCCGTTTTATGTAGTGCAAGACAGAACCAAATGCCTGAATATCCGTTGGATGTGCCTATCTCAACGACGTGCTTGGCACCGACTGCTTCTGTGAGCAGCCGCAGCAGCCGGCCGTCGTCTATTGGGACGTTCATCATCCCTCTGCGTTGGTTCTTGTCCATATCATCGAGGACGCTCAGGATTTTCTTCTCCTCCTCTGTCTTCGGTATCGGTGAACTTGCTATGAACGATTCACCAGCTTCGCGGGGACCAAACCTGCCTTCGCCTCGCCCCATAGGGCGTTCCGGTCTGCCCATACCTCTGCGTTGTCCGGGTGTTTGCGGTGAGGCTTCGTTCTCTTCCTGGGCTATTAAGTGCACAACTCCTGCCAACAAAACCACAGCTACAATGCCCAACGTAATCTTCTTTAACATTTCTGCTCCTTTCTAAATTAAGGTCTCTTTTCATCCTTGGCCTCATTTTGCAATTTATTGCAAAATGGGAACCAATCTGCCATACAAGATTTGCACAGATAAAGACGAATTCAAATAGTGGCTTTATTGCACTTTTTAAGAAAATTACGCAAAAAAATGGAGTGAAGTCCTTTCCCATCCCACAATATCCCAGAAAAAAATTGACAATTCAGTAATATTTCTCAATAATCAAGCGCTAAGGTGCCCAAACCACAGATAATTATACGAGGTGTCCCGAAAGAATGTCTTTCTCAACGGAGGTGAGCTATGAAAAGAAATCTTCACATATTACCCCTTGCGGTTGCTTTGATTTTTAGTGCTGCCGGTATCTTATCTGCAATGGGAACCCAACAGGACTTTTCGCCAAAGCCTGAGGAGCAACAACTACCTCAAGCTATGCACTCGGCGATGAAGGAATTACCCAGTATAACCGTCGGGAAAAGAAACGCGGCTATCCTCGGAAGCGATAATCGGGTTTTGCAGGCAGCAGTCGATTACATCGCCGGTCTGGGAGGCGGCATCGTTGAAATCGATGAGGGGGAATATATTATGCACGATTCGCTGCACCTGCGCTCGAACGTTACCGTCCGGGGTAAGAAAGGCAAAACAATTTTGCGCAAAGCGGATGGC
>Ga0209636_10002808_pt1 | contig 17753 bp, 15 predicted proteins | sample DeeMarSWOR152_54_FD_187464 | JGI IMG/M metagenome (GOLD analysis project Ga0209636, IMG submission 187464) | Marine sediment microbial communities from White Oak River estuary, North Carolina - WOR-1-52-54 (SPAdes) (version 2) | ecosystem: Environmental > Aquatic > Marine > Intertidal zone >... | reverse complement strand
GCCTCCATTAAAACCCCAACCTCGGCGGCGCCTCTGGTAAGCAGCTGCGTAAAGGGTGGTCGGGCTTTCAAGGTCGATGGCCACATCGACAAACCCGGTGTTCTCATCTATAAAATTGGTGTTTATCCAGGTCTGGCCTCCATCCGTGGTCTTGTACAGACCCCTTTCTTTGTCGGCACCCCAGAGATGTCCTAAGGCTGCCACGTAAACAACATCTGGATTGGTGGGATGGATGACGATGCGTCCGACATGATGGCTGTCGGCGAGTCCCATGTTTTTCCAGGTCTTTCCTCCATCCATAGATTTATAGACGCCATTCCCCCAAGAGGAACTCTGACGGTTGTTGGGCTCACCTGTCCCTACCCAGACGATATCTGGATTCGACGGGGCGACCGTGACATCTCCTATGGTGCTGGTGCTTTGATCATCGAAAACGGGCTCCCAAGTCACGCCATTGTTGGTTGTTTTCCATACTCCTCCAGAGGCAGTAGCCACATAAATGATATGAGGATTGCTTTCGACCATAGCAAAATCATCTATCCGACCTCCCATATTGGCAGGACCGAGGCATCTCCACTGAAGTTTATCAAGGACAGATTCGGTGAAAAGGTCTTGACTCCTCTTTTTTGTCTTGGCTGCACCAAGAGAAAGAGAAAGGGCTAAACTCAGGCTCGTAACCAATAGAAGTCGATAATAATATTTCCTTTCCTTCATAGCTTTCCCTCCTAAATGACATTGATAATCAGTATTTTTTAAAAGCACTCATCTCTAATGAGAATCAATATGATTTTTAAACAGAAAACTACCACAGGGAAACAAATAATGTCAACGCCACCTCCTCTCTCCTCCCGATATCCCCTTGCCTCACACTTCTCTTTTGGATTCAGTATCCCCTCTTACAAGAATGGGGACGGTTCTATTTTTATACTCAATCTTAGGAGCTCAGAAAGATGCAATAAAAAAAAGAATACAGAGAATCACGAAAAAATGGAACCGTCCCCTAAATGAAAATGAAGTTGAAACAGGAACATGAATAGTGTATAGTCCCCAGTGGATGGAAGTCCTCCTGTTTATCCCTTCCCTTTTTTATCAGCTTGGGTCTCGAGTCAAAAATCTTCTCTACAAATGGAAAATATTTAGACCAGAAAAAGCCCCATTGCCCGTCATGAGTGTGGGAAATATTGCGTTTGGAGGCTCAGAGAAAACTCCTTTGGTCATGAATTTGATTTCTTTTCTAGAAAAACAGGGGTATAAGCCCGCTTTAATATCTCGTGGCTACAAAGGAAAGTGGGAAAGGGAAGGAGGTCTTCTCTCTAATGGCCAAAGAATTTTTGCTACCTGGAAGGAATCAGGCGATGAGCCTTACATGGTCGCTCATAATTTTCCTCAGACTGGCATTTTTACCGGAAAATATCGCCTTCATTCCTGTCAGAAAGCTAAGGATTTAGGGTTCGAGATCGCCATCTTGGATGATGGATTCCAGCACCGCCGCCTACACCGAGACTTGGATATCGCTCTTTATCATCCGGAGCAGAACACTTTGCTGCGAGAACCCGCGTCAGCTCTTAAAAGAGCTCACCTTATTCTAGTAAAGAAAAGCCTGGAGCCTACAGTGAAAAACCGGATAAAAAAGACCTTTGCCAAAGCGGATATCTTCGAATACTCTGTGGTCAACAAAGGTTTTCGAAAACTGAATTCAAAAGAAACGCTTCCTGTCGATGCCTTTTGCGGCCAAAAGGCTTTTGCTTTTTGTGGAATTGCTCATCCAGAAAGATTCACCGCTCTTCTTAAAAGGGCTGGTCTAGAAATCATTCACTTTTTAAAATTCCCAGACCACTACCCTTATCCTCCATCATCACTGGAAAAAATTGCTCACCAATTCTCGAAAATCAAACCTGTGAAGGTCATCACCACTGAAAAAGATGCCATTAAAATTAGAACTGGCGATAATATTTTAAAGAATATCCCTGTGTATTATTTGAAGATCGATCTCGATCTGGAAGAAGAATTCTACCAGAGGATCGCATCTCACCTTCAAAACTTGATTTGAACGTTGAGCATGAGTGCCCTTAGACGGTATACAGAACTCCTGTTTTTTCAAAAAATAAAGCTGCTCTTTTTTCTTCTCCCTCGGAAGCTTTCTTTAGGTGTCGGCCGTATCCTCGGATTAACCATTTACTTTCTTGATAGAAAGCATCGCCAGATTGCCTTATCCAACTTAAAAACCGCTTTTGGTGCCGAACTTTCTGCCTCTGCTCGGAAAAATATCGCCCGTAAATCCTTTATTCATTTCGGAAAATTTTTCGCTGATTTTATCAAGTTTAATCACCTCAGTGATCAAAAAAGAGACAAACTCATCAAAGTTGAAGGCATAGAAAATTTAAACCAAGCCCTCAAAAAAGGAAAAGGGGTGCTTCTCTTTACTGGCCATTACGGAAGCTGGGAAATTGCACCTTACTTTCTCTCCAGAAAAGCGAAATTCTATGTGATTGCCAGGGCTTTGGACAACGATCTTCTGGAGAAAGAATTATTGAAAATGAGAGCTAATCTAGGAGCAGAGGTCATCTATAAACAGCAGGCTGCCAAACGCATACTTCAATCTCTGCGAGCAAGAGAAATTGTTGCGATTTTAATCGACCAGAATGTTCTTCGCAGCCAGGCAATTTTTGTGGATTTTTTTGGAAAAGCCGCTGCCACAACTCCCAGCTTGGCTGCCTTTCTCTTGAGAACCCAATCCCCTCTCCTGCCAGGCTTCTGCTATCCTGCCCCTCGTAATACCTACAAGATTAAAATCCTAGAGCCTCTAAGTATCAAATTGACTGGTCAATATGACCAGGATGTGTTGAAAATTACCCAAATATGCACTAAGATTATAGAAGCCCAGATCAGGAAAAATCCCGATTACTGGCTTTGGTTTCACCAAAGATGGAAAACAAGGCCAGAGAATGAGGTCAATATTTAAGGAGAAAAAATTGAGAACAATTTACAGCATTGCAGCCCTGGTGGGAGTTCTCGTTTTATCCATAGGAGCTCCATCAGCATACAGCGGGGAAACGGGCGAGGAAATATTCAAGGCTTTAAAATGGTATGGTCATGCCTCGTTTGCCCTAGAATTGGAGAAAACCATATACATTGATCCCTGGAATATTCCCGAAACAGCGCCAAAGGCAGATCTGATTCTTGTCACTCACTCCCATTTTGATCACCTTTCTGTCGAGGACATTGAGCGCTTACAAAAAGAGAAGACAACTATCGTCTGTTCTGAAGACTGTGTTTCTCAACTGTCTGGAGATGTAAAAGGAATGCGCCCAGGTCAGGAAATTGAAATCAATGGAATTAAAGTCACAGGTTTTCCTGCTTATAACCTGAGTAAACCTTTCCATCCCAAGAAGAATGGGTGGCTGGGCTACATCATCACAGTCAAAGGAATCAAGATTTATCATGCTGGTGACACAGATTTCATCCCTGAAATGAAAAACTTGAAGGAAATAAACATTGCCCTTTTGCCAGTGGGGGGCAAATACACCATGAATGCCGAAGAAGCGGCCCAGGCTGCTAATAAAATTAAGGCCGACATATCCATTCCCATGCATTATGGCGGTGGAGTCATCGGGAGCGAGAAGGACGCTCTGAAATTCAAGAGGCTCTGTCAAGGCGAGGTCAAAATACTTAATAAAATAAAATAATGAGAGCCAATAAACGCGCTTTTAACGAGTTAAGGCCAGTAAAAATCAAGCCCGATTATCTAGATTTTGCTGACGGCTCAGCCATCATAGAAATTGGTAAAACCAGGATTATCGCTGCAGCAACTCTAGAAGAAAAAATACCTCCCTTTCTCAAAAACTGCGGCTCTGGCTGGATTACAGCTGAATATTCCATGCTTCCCCGTGCTACTGAGAAGAGAAATATCCGCGAAAGAATTCAGGGGCGACTTTCAGGGCGAAGCTCTGAGATCCAACGCCTAATAGGACGGTCCCTCAGAGCTGTCACAGACCTCAGCGCCATGGGAGAAAGAACTGTTATTATCGACTGCGACGTTCTTCAGGCGGATGGAGGAACACGGACAGCTTCTATAACAGTCGGGTGCGTTGCTTTGGCCCTTGCCTTTAAAAAAATGCTGGATGAAGAAATAATCAGCCAGATGCCCCTTAAACACCTCGTCTGCGGGGTGAGTGTAGGAATCGTCGAAGGAGAAGCTCTCCTGGACCTTGATTATGAGGAAGATTTCAAGGCAGAAACAGATATGAATGTGGTGGAGGATGATAAGGGAGAATTAGTTGAAGTCCAGGCCTCGGCCGAAAAAAAGACTTTTTCTCGCAAGGAATTTAACACTCTCTTGCGCTTGGCCGATAAAGGTGTAGAAGAACTTATCAAGATTCAAAAGGAAGTTCTAAAAAAAAAGAGTATGCTTTTCATGGCTTACGGATAAGAAAGGAAGAGAATGGAACGGATCCTCGTTACTGGAGGAGCAGGTTTTCTGGGCAGCCATCTCTGCGATTCTCTCTTAGAGAAGGGGGCAGATGTTATCTGTATTGATAATTTCTTTTCGGGGAGCAAGGATAACATTCGTCATCTATCCTCCCATTCCTATTTCGAATTGATCCGCCATGATATTACTCGCCCTATATTCCTCGAAGTCGATAAAATCTATCATCTTGCTTGCCCAGCTTCTCCTATTTATTACCAGTACAATGCCATAAAAACGGTCAAAACGAATGTCATGGGCACCATCAATATGCTCGGTTTAGCTAAGAGGATAAAAGCGAGAGTGCTGCTCGCTTCTTCTTCTGAGGTCTACGGAGACTCAAAAGTTCATCCTCAAACAGAATCTTCCTGGGGAAATGTGAATCCTATTGGGATTAGAAGTTGCTATGATGAAGGAAAAAGAGTGGCTGAAACCCTAATGATGGATTACTACCGCCAGAATAAAGTCGACATAAAAATTGTGCGAATTTTTAATACCTACGGTCCTCGTATGTCAACGAACGATGGACGAGTCATCAGCAATTTTATTGTTCAAGCTCTGCAAGGAGAAGACCTGACAGTCTATGGAGATGGAAGCCAAACACGTTCTTTCTGCTATGTTTCTGACCTAATCGAAGCCCTTCGGATGATGATGGAGAAAGGGGACTTTATAGGCCCTGTGAATCTGGGCAACCCGGAGGAAATCTCGATCTTGGAATTGGCCGAAAAAATCGTTAAGCTTGCCCAGAGCAAATCAAGAATTGCCCATAAGCCTCTTCCTCCAGATGACCCCCACCAGCGATGCCCGGATATTTCTCTGGCTAAACAGAAACTTGGCTGGGCCCCCAAAAAAAATCTGGAGGAGGGTCTTTCCGCAACTATAGAGTATTTCCAAAAAGCTCTCAGCTTAGCTTAATCTGCGCTCTAATTCTTGAGCTAAAAGGTGAAGGAGAAGAAGATGCGCTTCTTGAATACGAGGAGTGCTCTCAGAAGGAACATCCAGAAGATAATCAACCCGTTGAGCTAATTTTCCTCCTCCTCTACCTGTAAAACCCACTGTCATCAGCTCTTTTTCCTTAGCCGCGTCTATGGCTTTAAGGACATTAAGAGAATTTCCGCTGGTGGAAAGAGCGAGGGCCACATCACCTTTCTCCCCAAAAGCTTCTATTTGGCGACTGAAAACATGTTCAAAGGAGATATCATTGCTAATAGAAGTTAAGGCAGAAGTATCAGTGGTTAATGATATGGCTTTCAGAGGAAGTCTGATTTTCAAGAATTTATTCACCATCTCGGCTGCGAAATGCTGAGCCTGGGCAGCGCTCCCGCCGTTGCCAAAAACCAGGATTTTATGACCAGCTTTCAGGCTTTCGGTTGTTAAATTCAGAACTTCTTCAAAAAGGGAACTCTTAGCTGCAAAGAATCCTTCCAAAATTTTCACATATTGATGGATAAGGTCCTGATAATTCATCTTTTTTCTCCGTTTATGAGCCCTGATTGAATGATGCCTCGCACCTTATCTGAAAGTTCGGGAATACCCCCTCGATCAAAACCTTTTACTGGAACGGGTTCATAAAATTTGACTTTTATCTTTCCCCTTTTGACAAAAAAACTTCCCCTGGGCATGAGTTCAAAGCTTCCTCTGATGGTTATCGGCAGGATCGGAACTTGAGCATTGATGGCCAGAAAAAACCCGCCTCTCTTAAAAGACTGGAGCAGTCCATCTCGGCTCCTTGTTCCTTCGGGAAAAATCAAAAATGAATAGGCCTTTTCTTTTATCAGCCGAGAGGCTCTTTCTATACTCTGTTTTCCTCCTTTTAGTCTCTTTCGATCAACGGGGATAAAGCCCACCTGCCTCATTCCCAAGCCAACAACTGGAATCCTGAAGGCTTCTTTCTTGAGGAGAACTCTTACCGGCTGGGGAATGAGCCAAAAAAGCAGAGGTCCGTCAAGAAAACTCATATGATTGGCCATGAAAACATAGGCGGAATTTCTATTAATCTTCTCGACTCCCTGGACATCAAGGTCTACTCCCAATATCTTCTGTCCGAGACGAATCGCCTGTTTCCCGAAGAAGATGATGGGCTGTGAAAGCCTGGTCAGAAAGCAAAAAAGCAGAAGGGGAATCAAAGAAAGAGCAAGAATGATGAGTAAAATAAAATAAATGAGGGTTCTCATTCTTGATGCGTAGTATTATATCATAAACCCTTCTGTTTGTTACTCGGGATAAGAAAGCATCTCATTATCCGTGATATTCGAGAATTCTTGGATAGGTCTTTCTGTTCCGGATCGGGATATACTTCCTTAGGAGGATTTTGCCCGATTTATGTTCTGCTTCAAGCCTAAAGCTAGAGCTTTGTTCAAAATGCACTGATACAAAGACATGCTGCTGGGATTCGAAGAAGCACAAGCATAAGATCCTCTTCCCTGGTCAATCTGTTAGGGAATAGAGGGGTAGACAGGAAGTTCCCTGTTGAAAGAAAATTTTTCTAGATGAGGAGGAAAATATACAAGTTAATAGACAAAAGCTTGGGTTTGATTCCCAGGAATTTCAGGAGAGAAAGGGCGATACATTCGATCATGTATCGCCCTTTCTAGGTTTGAAAAAGACTTTTAAGGAGAGCTAATCTCAAATTAAGTAGTAGCGGCTGCAGCTGTTCTTGGAGCGCGAATCCAGGAGCCATTCCACATAACCAAATCACAGTTGAAATCGGCCATTGAATCGACCAAAAAGAGTCCTGCTTCAGGATTATTTGGATCGAAACTGAAGCCTTCCAGAGTTTTGTCACGGGCGAAAGAAGATACTATAAAATCATCTGTACCAGCCCCAGTAGCTCCATAATTTCCATCTGCAGCGGTTCCGCACCAAACATTAAAATTGGTGGCCCACTGGTCAGTGATAGGAAGGACCTTTACATAGAACGGTGAAAGTGCATCATAGAAAACTGCGCTGGCGTCATACGTACCGTCCTGAATGGGAGCGGTGCCGTGGTCTGTAATATAATCTGCAACAGCTGTGGAAACGGTGGTAAGGTCTTTCATGGTACTTTTCTGTTTGGCTTTCTGGATCGCTGTTAGAGCATTGGGAATAAGCAGAGCGGCAAGAATACCAATAATAGCAACAACAATGAGTAGCTCGATCAAGGTGAAACCTCTTATCCTGTTTAACATGTAAACCTCCTTTCCCTAGTCATACTGTTTGGTCGACCAGGGATAGATAAAATTGAAGTCATATTAGCACGTATAAAAGAGCAATATTTATGCCAACTTGGCTTTAGATTATGTTATTGAAAATAAATAAAATAGACTTTTATGCGCTGAATCCCAACCGATTTTTTGACATTCTTTGTCAAAAAAAAGCAAAAAATGTCATTTTTTCCTAGAGACTGGGCTTTCCGCTTGCTTCTTTTTTCTTGGAATCGAACTTCAAGCTGTATTTATCGATAAGATATCTCAAGGAACGATAGCTAATCCCCAGGAGAGAAGCAGTCTTCTTGAGGCTCCCCCCAGCCTCAAGGTGGGCTTGTTTTATATAATTCTGAGAAATTTCATCTAAGTAAGTACTGAGATTAAACTCAGGGTTTAAGCTCATGAGATACTCCTCTTCCAGAGGAGATGACAGCATCTCTTTAGGCAGACTACTGACTCTTATTGTCTCAGAATCCTCTATCGCCACGGCCCTCTCAATGACATTTTCCAATTCTCTAATATTCCCTGGCCAAGGATAAGACTCGAAGATATCCATAACCTTAGGCGATATCTTTTTAACCTCTTTTCCCATCTGCGTACAATACTTTTCCATGAAATGAGAAACAAGAAGAGACAAATCCTCTATCCTCTCTCTTAAGGGAGGAATCTCAAAAGCGATGATATTGAGCCGATAGAAGAGATCTTCTCTGAATTCTCCTTCTTTGATTTTTCTCTTTAAATCCTGATTGGTCGCAGCAATAATTCTCACATCGACTGAGACTTCTTCTGTACTTCCGACCCTTTTGATTTTTTTCTCCTGGATCGCCCTTAAAAGTTTTACCTGAGTTAAGGCTGAAGTCTCTCCTATTTCATCCAGAAATAACGTGCCTCTTTGGGCAACCTCAAACATCCCTTCCTTATTGGCAATAGCTCCGGTGAAAGATCCCTTGACATGCCCAAAAAGTTCGCTCTCCAATAAACTTTCTGGAAGAGCTCCGCAGTTTATGGAAACAAACTGGTTGTCCTGGCGCGGGCTGAGAGAATGAATCGCCCTGGCAGCAAGCTCCTTTCCTGTTCCACTTTCTCCTGTTATGAGAATTGTAGATTCGGTTCCGGCAATCTTTTCGATTAAATCATATATTTCTGCTATCTTCTTGCTCTTCCCCACCATGTTCTCAAACCCGTACTTCTTCTTTATTACTCTTTTTAGAAGAATATTCTCTTGTTTCAGCCTTCTCTTTTCCAGACCATGTGCGACGACGATTTTCAATTCATCTATCTCAAAAGGCTTGACTACATAATCCAAAGCTCCGATTTTTAAAGCCTCAACGGACTGTTTGATGCTTCCATAAGCGGTCATCATAATGACTGGAATATCAGGCTTCTTCTCCTGGACATGCTTTAAGATTTCCATCCCGCTTGTTTGAGGCATTTTAATGTCACAGAGGAGAAGATCAAAATCTTCCTTATCTATAAATTCCAAAGCTTTAGGCGCAGAGAGGCAAGCTCTCACCCTCCAGCCCTCTTTCTCAAAGACGACCTTCAAGAGATCAAGAATACTCTTCTCATCATCTACGATTAATATTTTTTCCATTGCTCTCTTTTGTCTATTTAAGACTCTACAATCGGGCTTCTCCGAGGTAAGGTTATGATCACCTCCGTCCCTTTATTGATTTCAGAATCTATATGAATCTTTCCCTCATAATCATCGACTATCCGGCAAACAATAGGCATTCCAAGACCCCTTCCTTTATCGAATCCGGAATAAAAAACTTCAAAAACTCTATCCTTTTCTTCACTCGTCATTCCTTTCCCACTATCGGCAATTCTAATCTGGAATTCCTTGTCTTCTCTCAAGTCAAAATTTATGGATAGAGTCCCCCCTTCAGGCATAGCTTTTAGGGCATTTTTCAGCAGGTTCCAAAAAATCTGTTTGAATTGATTGATATTGCCATAATAGGGAATCTCTATTGAATTATAATTTCCTTCTACCCTGTAATTCTCGTTCAATTCTCCGCTTCCTTTGAGAATGGTCAGGATCTCCCTTAAAATTGCTGATACCTCTATTAAGGAGAAGACTTGATTTTTCGGAGCTGCAAAGTCAAGAAATTGCTCAATAGATTGGGAAGCTCTTCTTGATTCTTTGAGAACAATGTCCATTAACTTACTTTGTTCTTTGTTGAGCTTCAATTCATTTTTAAGAACTTGAACTGCACCTGAGATGGCAGCCAGAGGATTTCTGACTTCATGGGCGATGTTGGCGGAGACTTCGCCTGCTATAGCCAATCGGTCTCGAATCTTCAGCTCCCTTTGAGCTCTTAATAGCTGACTTCTTGTTTTTCTTAATTTATTGGCTAAATAATTGGTTAATAATGCAATAACAAAAAAAATGGCCGTCGCCATGAAAACGGAGTAGAAAACCACACCAGGAGTTAACTCCATGTACTGATCAGGGCTGAAGTAGGGAATGACTTCAAAATACATAAAATCCACCAGCACTCCGAAAATCAAAGCCGAAAGAGCGGCGATAAAATAGGCTGCTTTGGCGGAGAGAATAATGCTGGCGGCAATTATTCCGAAGATATAGAGGAAGTAGAAAGAGCCATTCAAGCCTCCGGAGATATAGACAAAGCCAGTAATCAGGAAAAGATCAACGATGATCTGCAAGTACGTCTGGAAGGTATAGTTTTTAGCGAGGATATAAAAAATGAAATAGACTAAGGATAAAAAATAACTCAAGAAGATTAAATAATAAAAAGGATAAAGGGAAAAAAAACTTGAGGTGCTGTATTGAACAACGACAGCCGAAACAAAAAGAGAAGTCAGGGCGACCATCCGGATGATGATCAGCCAGAAGACATATCTTGATCTATCTTTAACTCTTTCTTCAACAGTTATTTCTTCACGCACCTGGATTTCATCCTCTCCTCTTCTTTATCCACTCTTTGGTCTCTCGGACTCTACGAAAAGAGCCCTTCTCTCTTTCTTAAAACTGCTGCATCAAGCTGAATATGGGAAGATACATCGAAATGACAATAGAACCAATTATTCCTCCTACCACGATAAGAAGAACTGGTTCTAATAACGAAAGGAGAGAAGCAACAGAAGCTGAAACTTCGTCATCGTAAAAATTTGCAATTTTCAGTAACATCTCATCCAAAGTACCAGTCGCTTCTCCCACGCTTACCATCTGGGTGACCATAAAAGGAAACTGCCCAGATTCCTTCAGAGAATCCGTAAAATTCTTTCCTTCGGCCACACTCCTTCGAGCTTCGACAACCCCCTCCTCTATAATCTTGTTGCCGGCAGTAGAAGAAGTTATTTTCAAGCTCTCCAATATCGGCACTCCTCCGGAAAGCAGCGTGCTGAGAGTCCGAGTGATGCGCGAGACAGCAACCTTTCTGAGCAGTTCTCCAAAAAGAGGCATCTTCAATTTTATGCTATCAATGGCCCGGCGCCCCTGAGGTGTTCGATTGATATACCTAAAGAGAAAGACCAAAGCAATCGCTCCCACAAAAATCCATAAGATGTACTTCTGGACAAAATTGCTCATGGTTACTATGACTAACGTTAAGAAAGGAAGTTCGGCTCCTAACTCAATAAACAGGTTAGAAAAAACAGGAACAATTTTCCACATCATGAAAATAGACACTAAGACGGCAAAAATCAGAATGGCGGTGGGATAAGTCATCGCTTGCTTGACCTGAGACCTCAATTTGACCATTTTTTCAATATACTCTGCTAACCGGGTGAGAACCACATCCAGAGAACCGCTTTGTTCTCCAGAAGCAACAAGGTTGCAAAAAAGATCGTCAAAGACTTTAGGAAATTTGCGCTTGGCTTGATTTAAAGTCGAACCTGCTTCTACTTCCTCCCTTATGCTTTTGATGACTTTCGAAAAATACTTGTTTTTGGTTTGCTCAGCCAGGATGTTCAAGCTTTGAATTAGGGGAAGATCAGCATTTATCAAGATAGAAAGCTGGCGGCTATAGATGGACAAATCCTTCAGCTTGACTCTTTCCCTTTTGAAAAAAGGGATGGTAAGCTCAGCCCTTTTCTTTTCTAAGTTAAAGACGGTTATCTGCTCTCTTTCGAGCATTGCTGTCGCTTCATCGAAAGAAGCGGCGACTCGCTCTCCCCTTACAACGTCTCCGTAACGATTTTTTCCTGTCCATACGAATGTTGCCACTTTATCCCCCTTTCTATTTATTTATTGTTCTTGCTTGGAAATCTTTTGAGGAGATTTTATAACCTTCTTTCCTTTGGATAATATCAGCCAACTCCTCTGGTTGATGGGAAACCATCATGGCTGTCTCTAAGGAGATTTTCTTCCTAAAATAGAGATCAGCCAGTGACTGATTAAAAGTCTGCATTCCTGATGTTTCCTGTCCCATTTGCATTTGGGCGTATATCTGGTGGATTTTATTCTCTCTGATTAAACTCCTGATGGCTGCATTGGGAATAAGAATTTCAATGGCCAAGACCCTCCCTTGTCCATCCATTGTAGGCAGGAGACTTTGGGTCATCACGGCTTCCAAAGTCATGGAAAGTTGGGTCCTCACCTGACCCTGTTCGTGCGGAGGGAAAATATCAATAATTCTGGTTATGGTTTCAGCAGCTGAATTGGTGTGAAGAGTGGAAAAAGTCAAATGCCCGGTTTCTGCAACCCTCAAAGTGGCTTCCACTGTTTCCAAATCTCTCATCTCTCCAACAAAAACGACATCAGGGTCTTCTCTCAAAACAGAACGCAGAGCATTGGTATAAGACATGGTATCCACAAAAAGCTCCCTCTGGTTAATGATAGACTTATCAGGAGTAAAAAAGAATTCAATCGGGTCTTCTATCGTGACTATGTGAAGACTTCGGTTATGGTTAATGTGGTCAATCATGCAGGCGAGAGAGGTGGATTTTCCGCATCCTGTTGGTCCAGTCATAAGAATCAATCCCCGGGGCAAGAAACAAAGCTGGGCAAGTTTCAGGGGAAGCCCCAATTTAGAAAAGCTCCAAATCTCGGGCGGAATTCTCCTAAAAGCTGCAGCCACTGCTCCCTTCTGCATAAAGACATTGGCTCTGAATCTCCCCATGTCTTTCATGCCGAAAGAGAAATCGAGTTCTAATTTCTCTTCAAACTGCTTTTTTTGCTTCTCTGTTAAAACACTGTAGCAAAGCTCCTTGGTTTCGGTCGGAGTCAAGGGCGGATGGGCCAAAGACCTTAATACTCCGTTTACCCTTATCCGAGGAGGAACATAAGTTGTGATGTGCAAATCACTGGCATTTTCATCGACCGTGATTTGCAGCAATTCTTGAATTGGTCTAGCCATTTGAAATATCCTAGTCTTTTATTGTTTCTCCCAAAACGTCTTCCATACTCGATAAGCCATTTTTTATTTTAACCAGTCCGCTCTGTCGTAAGGTCATCATTCCTTGCTCGACAGCCTTATTCTTGATTTCTCTTGAATGAGCTTTCTTCAGGACAAGGTCTCTTATTTCATCCGAGATTTTCATGACTTCAAAAAGGCCAACTCTTCCTTTGTACCCAGTATTATTGCATTGGACACATCCTTTAGGCTTATACACCGTGACATTCTTGGCTTCTTCTTCAGCGAACCCCATATCTACTAGAGAACTAATGGGCACATCTTGCTTAGCCCGACATTTTTTGCATAGACGCCTCACCAATCTTTGAGCAACTACTAAGATGATAGAGTTAGCGATCAAAAACGGCTCGACATTCATGTTTACTAATCTGCCAATTGCACTGGCGGCATCATTGGTATGCAAGGTTGAAAATACCAAGTGACCAGTCAAGGAGGCCTTAATAGCTATATCACAGGTTTCAAAATCTCTCATCTCACCGACGAGCATGATATCGGGGTCCTGTCTTAAAAAAGATCTAAGGCAGTTGGGAAAGGTTAAACCTATCTCCTCCTTGACATTCACCTGGTTTATCCCGGACAAATGAAACTCGATAGGGTCTTCAGCTGTCATGATGTTTTTTTCCAGTGAATTTAAATTGGAGATTGCGGAATACAAGGTGTTTGTCTTTCCACTTCCGGTGGGGCCAGTCACTAGGATAATCCCCCACGGCTGCTCGATAGCCCCTTTAAAAATTTTCAGAGATTCTTTCTCAAAACCCAATTGAGTCAAGTCTAATTTCAGCATTTCCTGGTCAAGGATACGAACAACGATTTTCTCTCCCCACATGGCTGGGACAGACGAGACACGCATATCGACTTTTTTCTTGCCTCCGTCGTCCTTTTTGACGCTCATCTTTATTCGTCCGTCTTGGGGTAATCGTTTCTCAGCGATATCCATGTTGGCCATAATTTTTAGTCGGGAAAGCACGGCATTCTTGAACTTTTTAGAAATATTCATGACCTCATAAAGAATACCGTCCATGCGGTATCTGACCCGGACAGAACTCTCATAAGGCTCTAAATGAACATCACTGGCCATCTTCTTTATGGCTTCAATGAGGATTTGGTTGACAAGGGATATGACCGGAGCCTCTTCTTCGGATATAGCTAAATCATCGACTTCCTCTTCCTCTTCCTCGTCCTCTTCGATTATCTTGACACTCGCATCTTCAGCTAATTCCACTTCCTCAAGCTGCTTTTTTAAACGCAGCGCGTAGGAAGAACCATAGTATTTGTTTAAAGCATTCTTGATAGACGATTCTGAAGTAATGACTGGCTGAATGCTTAATCCTGTGCGAAATTTCACATCCTCGAGGGCGGCTAAATCTGTCGGATCAACCATAGCCAGGGTCAAAAAGGAGCGAATGCGATGAATGGGCATAATCATGTATTTTTGAGCTATCTCCCTAGGAATCAGCTTGATGACGTCGGGATAAACCTCGAATTGATCAAGATCAACATAAGGGTAACCTAATTGGCGGCTTAATGCCTGAGCCATTTCGGATTCTGAAATAAACCCCATCGCTGTTAGGGCAGACCCCATAGGAACACCGTTTTTCTTCTGGAAATCGAGAGCACTCCTGAGTTGCTCATCCGTTAAGAGTTTTTCTCTTTTAAGAAGATCACCTAGATTGGAAGCCATCTTATTCCTTTGTGCAAAGAATAACGAAATTGACAGTTTTTGTCAATTTAGCTCTCTTCTCTCTTTCCTAAAGACGAATGAAGTGATTTGATTTTCTCTTCTTCCTCTAAAAAGACTTAATCTTTACCTCTGTCTATACGAATATTTATTCATGATTGCAAATAGTCTCTTTCTCGTCAATCACCATTGGAGAGGAAATTGAGGGTGAATTTTTTCGCTATTTTCCTCACCCCTAAAGATTAAGCCTATTTCAAGTTCAAAAACGCTCCTGATGACAAAAATTTGCATTTTAGCGCTCTCTCTTTTGACAATTTTTGCCAATTTATCTGGATTTTTAATGATTCAAGAACACCACTTAATCCTTGAGGCTAATCGATCTTAATACAAGGCTCCTTGAAGTCCCAAAATTGAAGTTATATATAAGAAGCTTAGAATGCCAACACTAAACCCGTCCCGTATTCAAAACCACCCAATTCTATCACTCGATATACCCAAACGCTCGCAGATGTTCCAGTTCCTCTTTTGAAAGCTTTTTAAGGTCTACAACAAATTCCTTTTTTTGAATTGTCTGATACTTCCAAAGCCACCTTAAAAACAAGGTTCTCAGGTACAAAGACAGAGCTTTACGGCTATCAACTATGTTCTTTCCTGGTTCGAGATTGACGTCATAGAGCTCCTGGTCAAAATCTTTTAAGTCCAAGATGTAGTAATAATTAAGCCACCTTATCCCAAAAGCACCAGGCTTGAGGAAGTTTCGACTTACGGAAAATTCTTTGCCCTGCGCCTTCTGATAATACGCCTCGAGGAGAGAGCGTCCGTCAAACTCCCTTTTATCTTTGAATAATCTGGCGATTGTTGGAAAAATATCTGTGGTTTGAACAATGGTTTGGACTCTTCCTTTAAGATTCATATAAGAAGGAAATTTCATGATAAGCGGGATGTGGGTGATTTCATCATATACTCTCCAGCCATGTCCAAAAAAATTATGTTCATAAAGGGCTTCTCCATGATCCGAAAGGAATATAATCAGATTCCGATCATATAAATCAGCTTTCTTCAGATAATCCAATATTTTTCCCAGTAAATGGTCTATGTAGGCGATTGTAGAATCATAGTCATCAGTAAGGTCCTGAATTTCCTCAAGACTAAAGTCCTTCTTTTTTCTCAATCGAAGAATCACAGGATCCTGCACAGGTCTTTCCTTAAACATGTTTAGAAAAGGAGGCGGTGGCCGTATGGGAAAGTGAGGTTCCATAAAATGCAAATAAGAAAACCTCGGTGTGCCATTGTTTGTTCTCTTCAGCCATTCAATAAAATCCGGAGCGATATTTCTCCTAGTGGCCTTATGCGGACCGTAATAAATAAAAATTTTGTCCACTCCTTGGTCAAATCCAAAGGAGGCAGAAATGTTGGCGGAAGCAGAAAAAATGGAAGTCCGGTAATCGCGATTCTTTAGAAATTCCGGAAGGGTAAGAAATTCTTCCAATAATCCCTTGGTTATTACCCTGACTTTGTGATGCTCCGGGTAGAGCCCAGTGAACATGGTGGCCACAGCAGCCCTCGTGAAAGCAGCATTGGAGTAGGCGTTTTCAAAAACAACACTGTCTTTAGCTAAGCTGTCGATATTGGGGGAAGTCTTTCGAGAATACCCGTAAGCTCCAAGATGACTCGCCTGGCAGCCATCAATAAGTAAGATATAAATGTCAGGAAAAGGCTCTTTGAAGGCGTGAACTTCTTTGGGTAGCTTTTTGGCTTCAAGGGGAACGAATTTAACATTCTGAACAGAAAATCTTCCCTTTAGGCCTTCCAATTCTACAACAAAAGGGCCTTGGCAGCTCATCCTAAACTTTCTTTTAAAGAAGGGAAAAGTATTGGTTATTTTCTTGACTTTTATAACTGAGGAAGTCTCTCCCTCGTAAGCTTCTAAATTGAGGGCTCCCTTCCCTTTAAGGACAAGAGTAAGTCTGCCGGCTTCGAAGGGAATATGGAGCTTTTCCCCTTTTTCTATTTGAAAATTATGACCGGTAGGCTTTTGCCTCTTGTCTGTAAAATAAATATCTTTTATGTAAAAATCTACATTTCTTCCTTTCCTAAATTCCACAAAATTCAGCCCTTGGTAAAGCCTGTCGGTCTCAATGATTTTTCTGGTGATTTTTGTCACCGGAGTAATCTTCTTTATTTTCTCCCCATTGATAAAAAGCCTAACCGAACCTTTTCCGACACTTTTGTATTCCAGGAATAGGGTTGGGGAAACAGTCCTTCGCCAAAAGACAATCCGTGAAATAGAACCTGTCGCCTTGTAGAGATAATCTTCTTTGACAAAACCATTCCAAATATTCCCCTCAACAACACAATTTTGATCTTCCTCCCAGGACCAAACGCATTGAAGAGGGAAATCGCTGGTTGAAACGGCTTTTTCGGGTTTACACCCGAATACGAAGACAAGGGAAATTGATATGAATAGAATCCCGAACTTTTTTTCCATTTTAGAATTATATTATAAAATTTAGATAACCAAGTAAAATACTGAATATAATTCTCTCAAGACAAGGAAGAAATTCAGGAAAGGAAACAGATTTCAAATTATCTTCAAATCTACTATTTCTAATGATGTTTAATAAAAGAAATCAAAGGAAAAAATCTGAGAACCTTAAGGAAAGCGGATAGCACAAAAAAGAAAGCCTGGCGCGCCTGGAGAGACTCGAACTCCCGACCCGCTGCTTAGAAGGCAGTGTCTTTATTTAAAACAGACTTCTCCCCATCTCACAAATATTCCACAAAAATTGTTGATTTGCGTTGAAGCTATGGTATTAGGATTGAAAATCCGAAAAACCTAAAAATTCGTGTGGACACGGTGTGGACAAAATGACCCAAAATGACTCAGTTTAAGTGACTCAGGCTAAAAATAAAATCAGTAATTTACGGGGGAAGGTAGAGTGACCCGTCCAGGACTCGAACCTGGAACCCGCGGATTAAGAGTCCGCTTATCGAAAAGAAAAAATCCTTCCTAATGGACTGATATTAAATGAGTTGCGGTCCTTTTG
>Ga0209636_10002806_pt1 | contig 17755 bp, 16 predicted proteins | sample DeeMarSWOR152_54_FD_187464 | JGI IMG/M metagenome (GOLD analysis project Ga0209636, IMG submission 187464) | Marine sediment microbial communities from White Oak River estuary, North Carolina - WOR-1-52-54 (SPAdes) (version 2) | ecosystem: Environmental > Aquatic > Marine > Intertidal zone >... | reverse complement strand
TTTGGCCACTTTGGTACCTGCCCATCTTAAAGCAAAAACTCATAGCCAAATCAGTCACTGCTAAGCCAGCGAGAGGATTCGAACCCCCGACCCGCTGATTACAAATCAGCTGCTCTACCAACTGAGCTACGCTGGCATAATCTTCCATCTGTACGTTGAAACTGTTTTTTCTTTTCAGGGAATAAAATGAAGAGAAAGGACGTTCTTCCGAAAGAGCTCTTTCTCTTTTACTACCTCTTCAGCTCAAGCCTAAGTGAGTAAAAAAATTCATCCATCATACTACATAAACTTGCTCCCTTTGTCAATAGGAGAGTGCGAAGATATTTCAATAAATTTAAGGGGTCAGGCTATCATAAGTTTCATAATTGTTGAAATGGTGGATATAATATCCTCCATGTTATGAAACGTATGATAGCCTGACCCCGTTTTGCGCGTTTTGCGTTTTGCGTTGACAGCGATTCGGGTTGTTGTTATGATTTGACCTCAATTTAAAAAAAGGATCGATCTATGATCAGACGTTACACTCGGGAGGAAATGGGATCCATCTGGACAGATCAGAACAGATACCAAAAATGGCTGGATGTTGAGCTGGCCGTGTGTGAAGCTTGGCAAGAATTGGGAGAAATTCCTCCTAAGGCTCTGGAGAGAATTCGACAAAAAATCGGGTTTTCTGTGGAAAGGATTGAAGAAATCGAGAGAGTTGTCAAACATGACGTTTTGGCCTTTCTCCATTCTGTCGCCGAACACGTGGGGGACGATTCTCGTTACATACATTTAGGTCTGACTTCCTATGATGTTGTCGATACGGCTTTGTCCCTCCTCATCAGAGAATCATTAGAAAGAATTGCCGAAGAACTTGAATCCCTCAGAGACATTCTCAAGGACCAGGCTCTAAAACACAAAAAAACACCCGTTGTGGGGCGAACCCATGGCGTGCATGCCGAACCCATCACCTTTGGTGTGAAAGTCCTTGTTTGGTATGAAGAAGTCAAGCGTCATTTGCATCGCATCCAAAATGCCATAGCAAACATAAGTGTGGGTCGAATTTCGGGTTCTGTAGGAACCTACATCCATCTGGATCCTCGTTTGGAAACCATGGCTTTACAAAAACTGGGGCTGGAGCCTGCAAAAGTATCCACCCAGGTTCTCCAGCGTGACAGGCATGCCGAGGCCCTTTTTGTTCTGGCTCTCATCTGTTCTTCGGTCGAAAAATTCGCTATGGAGATCCGCCACCTTCAACGAACCGAAGTCCTCGAGGTCGAAGAATCCTTTACCAAAGGTCAAAAGGGTTCATCTTCCATGCCCCACAAGAAGAACCCTGTCCGGGCAGAAAGAATTTCTGGCCTCGCCCGTGTTGCCAGGGCAAATCTTCAGGTTGCTTTAGAGAACATTCCCCTCTGGCACGAGAGAGACATCTCTCATTCATCCGCAGAACGGGTCATCCTTCCAGACTCCTTCATCATCACAGACTTCCTGTTGGCAGAAGCATCTGATCTGATAAAAAATTGGACCGTTCATCCGGACAAGATGGAAAAGAATATCCATATAACAAAAGGGCTCATCTTTTCGCAGCGAGTGCTCCTGGCTCTCACGAAAAAAGAAATCTCCCGGGAGCAAGCCTATCAACTCGTCCAAAAAAACAGTCTCAAAGCATGGAACGAAAACCTGGATTTCAAAGATCTCATCCACCAGGATCCTGAGATCACAAAGACATTATCCGAAGAAGAAATCAACGGGTGCTTCACTCTTGATCCGTATTTGGAAAAAATTGACTATATCTTTGACAAGGTTTTTTCTGATGAAGATTAGAGTTCTTGTATCTTTCAAAGACACAGTGTTGGATCCACAAGGTCAAACGGTAAAAAATGCTCTTCTTACCTTGGGGTACGATTTTGTAAAAGATGTCAGGCAGGGTAAGTTTTTTGAGATCGAGGTCAAAGACATCCCTGAGGAAAAAACACGAAAGGCCATTCCTGAACTGGCCGATAAGGTTCTAGCTAATCCCATAATTGAAAAATTCACCTGGGAGATAATCGAATAAGTTGAGATTTGGCATCGTGGTTTTCCCTGGTTCAAATTGTGACCAGGACACTTATCATGTCTGCAAAGATGTCCTCGAGCAAGAATGCTTCTACCTATGGCACAAAGACCACGACCTCAAAAATGCAGACTGTGTCATCCTTCCAGGGGGTTTCTCCTATGGAGATTATCTTCGCTCCGGGGCTATAGCCAAATTCTCCCCTCTCATGCAGGAACTCCAAGATTTTGCGCAAAAGGGAGGCCTTGTGCTTGGTATTTGCAATGGCTTCCAAGTCCTGCTTGAACTGGGGCTTCTTCCAGGAGCCATGCTTCGCAATAAAAACCTCAAATTTCTCTGCGATCATGTCTATATAAAGATTGAGAACACTCAGACTCCATTTTCGAACAGAGGCGAAAGAAATCATCTTCTCAGCATACCGATAGCTCATTTTGATGGGAACTACTATGCTCCGCCCGAGACGATCGAGGGGATCAAAAGGAATGAGCAGATTGTTTATAGCTATGCCGACGTCGAGGGGCGAATCACAGAAGAGGCCAATGTCAACGGCTCGATAGAGAATATCGCTGGTCTAACCAACGAAAAGAGAAATGTGTTAGGAATGATGCCTCATCCTGAAAGGGCATCCGAATCCCTGCTTGGAAGTGAAGATGGACGGATTATCTTTGAATCGATAATCCTATCCTTAAAACAAGCTTGAATAAATTAACAAAAAACGAAGGAGACACATAGCCAGCGTTCACTCGTTCTGCTGCTTTCAGAATGTCTCATTTGAGGAAGCAGACAAACCATGATCGATAAGAAAATTTTGGAAGGACACAATCTGACAGAGAAGGAGTTCGAAAGGATTGTCGAGCTCATCGGAAAGGAGCCCAACATCACGGAGCTGGGCATCTTCTCTCTTATGTGGTCTGAACACTGTAGCTACAAAAGCTCGAAGGCCCACCTGATTAAATTACCCACATCCGGCAAACATGTCATCCAAGGGCCTGGGGAAAATGCGGGCATCATCGACATCGGAGATGGACTTGCCGCTGTCTTCAAGATAGAGTCCCATAACCACCCCTCATATATTGAGCCTTACCAGGGTGCAGCCACAGGAGTCGGTGGTATCCTGAGGGATATTTTTACCATGGGAGCAAGGCCGATTGCTCTGTTGGATTCCCTTCGCTTCGGCTCCTTATCCCTCCCAAAGAACAGGGCGATCACAGAAGGGGTCATTTCAGGAATAGCAGGATACGGAAACTGCATGGGCGTTCCTACGGTTGGAGGGGAGGTATATTTTAATCCGTGTTATTCCCTTAATCCACTCGTGAATGTTTTTTGCCTGGGCATCTGCGAGAAAGACGCAATTTTCTATGCCAAAGCTGAGGGTGAAGGTAATCCAGTCCTGTATGTGGGATCCAAAACCGGAAGAGATGGCATCCATGGGGCAACCATGGCTTCGGCAGAGTTCGGGGAGGACCTGGAGCGAAAGCGGCCGAACGTGCAGGTTGGAGACCCTTTTAAAGAGAAGCTCTTGTTGGAGGCCTGTCTGGAGGTCATGAATAAGGATTTAATCGTGGGCATCCAAGACATGGGGGCCGCAGGATTAACCTGCTCTACGACAGAGATGGCCTCCAAGTCGAATGCCGGAATCGAAATCGATCTCGACCTCGTCCCAAAAAGAGAAGAGGGTATGACTCCTTATGAGATCATGCTTTCAGAATCGCAGGAACGCATGTTGCTTGTGGCAAAGAAAGACAAGGTAAAGGACGTTCAGGACATCTTTGCAAAATGGGATTTGGATGCGGTCATCATCGGCCAAGTGACTGTCGATGAGAGGCTCAAAGTAAAATTTGAGGGCGAGATCGTTGTGGATATTCCTGTAAAAGCAGTCGTTGACTTGTGCCCAGTCTATAACAGGGAGATCAAGATCCCGACATATCTCAACTCAGCAAACCAATTGGAGATTGTTCCCCTTCCTGAAGATTTGAATCAAACCTTCCTTCGGCTACTTTCCTCCCCTGCTATCGCTGACAAGCAATGGATTTATCGCCAATATGACCATATGGTTCAAATCAACACGGTCCTGCTACCCGGCGCTGACGCCTCTGTCCTGAGGATAAAAAACAAAAAGATGGCCCTAGCTATCACGTTGGACGGGAATTCCCTTTATACCTATCTCGATCCAAGAACAGGAGGAAAAGTAGCGGTTGCTGAGGCCTGCAGGAATTTGGCTTGTGTGGGGGCACGCCCTGTGGGCGTCACCAATTGCCTAAATTTCGGAAATCCTGAAAAACCCGAAATCATGTGGCAGTTTAAAGAAGCCCTCGAGGGAATATCTGAGGCCTGCCAAGTTTTCGAGATTCCCGTAACCGGTGGAAACGTGAGCTTCTACAATGACACAGAAGGCGAATCCATCTATCCGAGTCCTGTGCTGGGCGTTGTGGGTCTCGTTCCGAATATCGACAAGACTGTAAGCCCTGGATTCAAAAATGAGGGAGATTTGATCTTCCTGATCGGGAAGAACCAAGACGAGCTCGGTGGATCGGAATATCTCAAATTCATATGGGATATGGAAAGAGGCCTGCCTCCCCAGATCAATCTGGAGGAGGAAAAAAAGGCTCATGGATTATGTCTTGAAGCCATCGACTTGGGGCTTCTGTGCTCAGCCCATGATGCTTCTGAAGGCGGATTGGCTGTATGCTTGGCTGAGTGTGTATTTCTGGAAGAAAATAAAATCGGTTGCGAAATCCGATTAGAAGAGCAAATCCATGAGGATGCTCTACTTTTCGGAGAATCACAATCCAGGATTGTTGTCACGGTTAAACCAGAGGATCAAGAGGATTTCATCAAGCTCGCCCAAAACCGAAACGTTCAAGTTTCTTATATTGGAATCACTGGGGGGAGGGATCTGGTCATTTACCATCATGATAAAAAGATCATCGATCTCCCTATTCTTGACGCCTTCAAGGTCTGGAAACAAGCTATTCCAAACATCTTTAAAGTTGAATAAGCTATAAATCAATGGTAAACATGCTCCACATTAAGAAAGAAAACACCATGACATGTATTGCCCGAATCATGACTCTTCTTATAGTCCTCGCAGCCCCTGCCAGCGGTTTGGACTTGCACTTTAAGATTTCTGCAGGCTATACCTCCCTCAAACTCGATAGCATCAACCGGTCCATAGAAGACTGGGCCGAATGGAAAAAGATAGAGGCAGAAGAAAACCAAAATTGGATGTATCTCGGAGAAAATATCGAGAGAATGCATTCAGGAATAAATCTTGAAGGAGAAATCCTCCTTTTCTTCACACCTCGTTTTGGCGTTGGATTGGGAGCTGGATATATCTACAGCGATCTTAATGCGGAAGAGACCGAAGTGACTGTCCAAAGACCTGGCGGAACTCTTAGCCAGGTTCTTCCCGTGACTGTATCCGTCTATCCTATCACTCTTTCCGCCTATTATCTTATTCCCCTCAAGAAAAGGCTCAGCCTCTTTCTCAGAGGAGGTTATGGACTTGCATGGGCCAAATATGTGAATAGAGAGGGTAAAAAATTTATCACGGTGAAAAACTATAACTATTTCGAACTCCAGAAAGCCTCTGCAACAGGCGCGATCATTCTTGGGAGCCTTGGCTTTGTCTATGAAACTGATACCGGTGTGCGTTTTTTTATAGAGGGTTTAGTCAGGAGAGCAAAGATTCAAGGTTTCTCGGGTGAAAATGAGCTGGGAACCACAGGTCCCCTCTTTTATTTTGAGGAGTACAGTCCTGGCTTCGACTTCTGGCAGGCCAAAAACAAAATCATGGCTGAAGAGCCTTCAGGATCAAATTTCCGTTCTGTGGCTGAAGCCGTTGTTGATTTCAGTGGCTTTTCGGCTAAAATAGGATTCATGATTAGGTTTTAACAATTCAATCACAGGATAATAAAATGTCAGAAGAAGTCTTCAAAAGTCCCAAGAAAAAAGGAAGGATTGCCGTGTTTCTTTCTGGACGGGGCTCGAATTTCAAAGCCATCCATGATGCTATCCTGGCAGGAAAGATCAATGGGGAGATTGCCCTCGTCTTCAGCAACAAAAGGGAGGCTTTGGGATTAAAGATCGCACAAGAACAGAATCTGGAAACTCTCTATCTGAATCCCAAAGAATTCGACTCCCGTGAAGCGTATGATCAAGCTATCCTCGATGAGGTCAAAAAAAGAGATGTGGATCTAATTTGCTTGGCAGGATACATGAAAATCCTGACACCCCTTTTCTGTAATGAACTCAAGAACAGGATTATGAACATCCATCCCGCTCTTCTTCCTTCTTTCCCTGGACTTCATGTTCAACAGAAAGCCATTGATTGGGGAGTCAGATATTCGGGCGTCACAGTCCATTTAGTCACTGCAGATGTGGACATGGGACCCATTATTCTCCAAGCCGTGGTCCCCGTGCTTCAAAATGACACTGAGGACACTTTGAGTGAACGCATCCTCAAAGAGGAGCACAAAATTTATCCCGAAGCGGTGAAACTCTTTTTTGAAGGCCGCCTGGAGGTTATGGGAAGACGAGTCTTTATACGATAAAGGTGAAAGACAAAGATGAAAACGAACCGAAAATCGGTTGAGGAGCAATTCGAATATCTTAAAAAAGGCTGTGTAGAGATCATCCAAGAAAACGAACTCAGGACAAAACTTGATCGTTCACTCAGAGAAAACAAGCCTCTTCGTGTGAAAGCGGGATTCGATCCAACGGCCCCAGATATCCACATCGGTCACACGGTTCTCATTCGTAAGATGAAACATTTCCAAGACTTGGGTCATGATGTCATTTTCTTGATCGGTGACTTTACAGGTCTTATCGGCGATCCTTCGGGACAGTCAGCAACTCGACCTGCAATGAGCCGAGAACAGATCCTCAAAAATGCTGAAACCTATAAGAGTCAAATTTTCAAAATACTTGACCCAAAGAAGACCTTCATCGATTTTAACTCTCGCTGGCTGGGCAAGCTAACCAGCTTCGATATCATCAAACTGACCTCCAAGTACACCGTCGCGAGGATCCTGGAAAGGGACGACTTCTCCAACCGCCTGAAGAGCGGTCAGCCCATCTCCCTTCATGAGATCTTGTATCCCATCATGCAAGCCTATGACTCGGTGGCCCTTGAGGCTGATGTCGAGCTAGGAGGGACAGACCAAAAATTCAATCTTCTTGTCGGTCGAGATATCCAGAGGGAGTTTCAACAGGAACCCCAAATCGTCATGACCATGCCTCTGCTTGAAGGTCTGGACGGTGTCGAGAAAATGAGCAAATCCCTGGACAACTACGTAGGGATAACAGAACCTCCGAATGAAATCTACGGCAAAATCATGTCTATTTCCGATCCTCTGATGTTTCGTTATTATGAGCTCCTTACGGATATCCCCGTTTCGCAGATCGAAGATTGGCGGAAAGAGATTCGAGAAGAGCGAATCCATCCAAAAGATCTAAAATCAAACTTGGCCAAAATGATCGTATCAGACTTTTGGAGCGAGGAAGAAGCGGAGAGTGTCGCTCAAGAATTTGAGAGGGTGTTCAAGCGTAAGGAAATACCTGAAGACATCGAACAAATAGACATCCCTGCACAGAAGGCATCACTGATAGAACTGCTTGTCGAACGAAACATTTTGCCCTCCCGTGGTGAGGCCAAACGAATGGTTCGACAAGGAGGTGTGTATCTCGACGGACGCAGGGTTGAAGATATCGAATCAAAATTAGATTTTAGCAGAAAGAACGAATACATCTTGAAAATCGGAAAGAGAAGATTCTTTAAGCTGGTCGGCAAATAAAACATGAAAAAATTTCAAGAGCCTCTAGATTTCAGATCATTGGTGTGGGGGGAAAAGTTTAGGGAGCCGACCGAAGACTTTCTCATATTCATCAGGGTAGTCATCCTTGCTTCCGATGAGGAGAAAAGTCAGAGGCATGGTTAGTCTGGCCAACTCAGTCATCTTCGCAACAATCTGGCGGATATCCCATTGGGCGGTCTGATCTTCCCTAAGCCGAGAAATATGATACAGCTCTCGAGCATTGACCTTGAACAAGACTCTTTTCCGATGGGCATTAGTCAACACATAATCCGCTCCGTGTGCCAATTTTTCTTTGAGGGTGGAATACACATCGTTCGTTCTGTGAACCATTTCCAAGAATTCGTCCTTACGTCCGACCTCTTCCACTGATGGAGGAACAGTGATCCCAAACACAGGACTGTACTTCTGTGTGGTCAAAGTAGCCATTCGATGGCGTTTGAGTTGAGCAAAACAAGTGGCTGAGACGACCAGGTCAAAGGTCAAATCCACATATTCAAACTCGCGCAGCACAAAATCATAAAACTCCATATATCGAAAAGCCAACTTGAGAAAAGCCTCCTTTTGCTCAGGGCTTAACCGCTTGGTCTTCTCAAAGCAGGCCTTATAAGGCTGTGAAGTGGATGTATGCAAGAGAGCAGCGATCAACCTATCATCCGCATCATGAGTATAAGCGACAAGCTGCACAACTCCAACCTCAGCTTCAGGCTTAGGATCGACGAGTTTCTTTGCTCTTTCTTCAAGTTCATCGTAGGTTTTTGCATCGAAATTATTGGGTTCTGTGAAAAGAATGATTGAGGGTGCAACCTCTTTGGCCAGCTCATAGATTTTCTGATTCAGCTCTCTGAGTTCAGCTGATTTCTTAGAAGAGAATCGACGGATGAGAAATTCCAGATTGCGTGCATTCAAGGTCATACCCACCTGCCCTTGGGTTGCAAGGCTGACAATGTAACGGGCATCTTCTTTGGCCCAACCGTTTAGTATCGCATGTTTCTTTGGATCTCTAGCCATATCTTCATATTTGTTAAAAATATGGGGTTTCAATCTCTTGTAAAGTCTGTGATAGAGAGCATTTTGGGCCTTTACGGTATCGATAAAAATCCTCATCAAGCCTGTTTTTTTAATTTCTTCAGGCACGATAAAATCATCTTTCAGTGTGACGTAACGCTGAGATTTCTCTGTATAAGAGCAAAGACGGAACTTTTCTATCTCCTCCAGTGCCAGTCGGCTGACACCGATGATATCGAAATTGAAAACAGCATGTTCGGCAACAGAGTGATGGCCCATTCTGAAGATGATGTTACGATTCGACCTTCGCGCTCTTTCAACCTCAACTCTGGCTACAGAACGGAGTTCATCGATGGGCCGAGGATCTCTGGAGATACGTGCATAGGAAGCCGAGAGAGTCTCTGGAGTTATGTCATCACGCGGGGAACTGTTCCTTTTGAGCTCCTCTATGACTGTGCTATCGATATTGTAGCCTGCGAGAATGACCTTCATGGTTTTTACAATAGAAACCTAAGTAAAAAATGTCAATAACCGCATGAACTCAGTCCAAGTTCAATATTTTTTTCTTGTATTATGGATAGGGGCTGAGGATGAAGAAGCCCCTCGAGGACTGAGCGGGCTTATCCTTCCATTGAACAGCACATGGATATGGATTATTATAGAAATGTAGATTTTTATTATGAAGAACAAAGAGCTAGCGGCAATCTTTACCAGGATCGCCGATGCCTTAGAGATCAAAGGAGAGAAAGGATTTAAAGTTATCGCTTACCGTAAAGCTTCGCGTATCCTCGAAGATCTCACAGAAGACATCGAGGCCATTGTCGAGGAAAAAAGGCTTCTTTCCATCCCTGGTATCGGAAGCGGCATTGCCACAAAGATAGAAGAGTATCTCCAGACAGGGGAAATGAATAAGCACATGGAAGCGCTCTCAGGTATTCCGGAAAGTCTTCTCGAGCTGTTAAACATCCAGAGTCTGGGTGCCAAGACCATCCACCTTGCCCATAAAGAACTGGGAGTCAAGAATCTGGGAGACTTGAAAAAAGCCATCCGAGACGGTTCCCTGGCCAGGCTCTACGGACTTGGAGAGAAAAAGGCTGGAAACATCAAAAAGGGAATCGAAATATTCGAGCACGCTCAAGAGCGAATCCCGGTTTTTGAAGCCATGATCATCGAGGATGACGTGATGGCCTATCTCGAAAAATCTTCGGATATAACCCACCTTTCTCCGGCTGGATCACTCCGGCGGATGAAAGAGACGGTGGGAGATATTGACATACTTGCCACAGGAAAGGATAGGGCTAAAATCATTCGGTACTTCACAGAATTTTCAGGCATACAACGCATTTTGGCATCTGGGACAACAAAGGCCTCTGTCATCATTTCTTCTGGAAGAATCGAGCGGCAGGTGGATTTGCGGGTGGTGGATGAATCCTCCTATGGAGCTGCCTTGCAGTATTTCACTGGTTCAAAAGCACACAACATCAAGTTGAGGGGGCTGGCTCGAGAAAAAGGGCTAAAGATTTCTGAATACGGTGTCTTTAGAGGAGAGAAAAAAATTGCTGGGACCAATGAGGACGACATCTATAGGACATTAGGCATGCCGTTGATTCCACCTGAGTTACGAGAGGACAGAGGGGAGATCGAGCTGGCCTTAAAGGATAGGCTTCCAAAGATAGTCAGTCACAAAGACATAAAAGGGGATCTTCATGTCCACACCCACTACAGCGATGGCACTTTGACCATCAAGGAGCTTGCAGGGCTGGCAAGAGAAATCGGTTACGAGTATATCTGTGTTTGTGACCATTCTCAATCCGTGAGATATGCCAACGGTCTCAGCCCCGAACGCTTGATCCAGCAGACAGAAGAAATTGACAGCCTCAATAAAAAATTAAAAGACCTTAAAATCCTGAAAGGAACAGAAGTGGATATTCTCCAGGACGGCCAACTGGACTTTCCTGATGAATTGCTGAAGAGATTGGATTTTGTCGTAGCGGCTATCCATTCTGGATTCAAGAAAAATGTCACAGAACGAATTTTACGTGCCATGGAAAATCCCTATGTGACTGTGATCGCCCACCCTTCAGGCCGGCTGATATCTAGAAGAGAAGGATATGAAGTGGATCTGGAGAAAGTCCTGGAGGGAGCTCAAAAGATGGGGAAAGCCCTTGAGCTCAACGCCTATTATGACAGGCTCGATCTGAACGAATTCTATCTGAAAAAGGCCAAGGACAGAGGCATCAAGATCAGCATAGGAACAGACACCCATTCTCCACAGGGGCTTGATATGATGCAATTCGGGATTGGAATCGCTCGTCGCGCCTGGCTCGAAAAATCCGATATACTAAACTGTGTGAGCTATAAACAAATCAGTTTGTTCTAATCCGCTGTTGCATCATTCACTCCCAATGACCTGCTGAGCAGGGAAAAGGCCGCATAAAGTAAACACCCAACGATACCGCAGCTGAACCAAAGAATTGTCGGTCCGAAGCGGCTGTAAACGGCTGTTCCAACCGCAGGCCCCACAATCATCGAAAGGGAAAACGCAAAGCTGAATAGCCCCATATAACGTCCTTGGCTTCCAGATCCGGCCCTCAAGGCAATAAGAGCGCCCAGAAGCGGCATGCCTCAGCATTTCACCGAAGGTCCAGACTGCCACGGTTAGATCGGCAAAAGCAAATCCTCGTCCCAGTGGCATCAAGGCAAAGCCTAGACCTGTCAGGAAAAAAGCCAGCGCGATGAAGCGGGTCACAGATCGTTTCCCGATCCAATGGATAAGGAGCATTTCCAGGACAATGATCATCAGTGTATTGATCATTATAAGCTGACCGATACGATTTTCGGCCAAACCATAAATCTCACGCATATACAGTGGAAAGGTGGCTATAAGCTGGAAAAAGATAGCGCCCCAGATCACTACCATGGGCAAAAGCCAGAGGAAGGGGATATCGTGCCAGGGTGAACGTCTGCTTGGCGTCTGGTTTCCGGCCATGGCCTGTAGGTGTTGTTCAGGTTTTTTCCAGACGAGGGAGAACAGAATCCATGTTTGCCGTGGAAGCCCTTCATATGCACGGCGGTAGAGGCTCACAATTCTTCTCATCATGATGTTACGGTTCCTAATAATATCCAAAGCACGAGAAAAAATCGACGGGAATCATCCTGTTATCCTGTTTCTTCTTTACGAATTTCGCATAAAAGACTAAAATAACACGTTGAGTTAAAAATTCACAAACGAGGATATCATTCTTCGAGCTGATTAAAGGAGAACAACATGTTAGATGTATCAACCACATCAGTGAAGGACCTTTTGGCTTATGCCATCCGGTCTGAGATGGACTCGAATAAGGCTTACAAGGATCTTGCCGATAGGGTTTCGAATCCTTTACTTAAAGAAAAATTCCACTGGTTGGCATTCGAGGAAAACAAACATAAACAAGTGCTGATAAGGCTTCATGAGGCACTTTTTTCAGGTCAGACCATCCAGATTCCGGACAAACCCAGCGAAGAACTCCTTAAACGCATTGAGATCACACCGACATCTTCTCTTGTGGATTTATTGTTTCAAGCCATGGAATCAGAAAAGTCTGCAGAAGAGTTTTATGCTCGATTGGCAGAAAGAATGGAAAATGTCCAAAAAAGGCTCCTTCAGTATCTGAGCAAAGTGGAGCACAGTCATCACGTAATGCTGAAAAGCGAATACGATGCGGTGCAGGATTTTGAGGATTACGCAGAAAAAGATATCGACAAAATCATAACCTAAGATTCAGCCTTTCATCACACCCATAGGAACGACCTTAGCCACGAGACGTCCGATTCCAGCCTTATGGGAGATTCTTACCACCTCATCCACATCCTTGTAGGCCTGAGGTGCTTCCTCTGCCACTCCCTTCCAGCTTGTGGATCGGAGCTCAATTCCTTTCTGCTCCAACTCTTGCTTGATGGCCTCTCCACGGAATCGGCGAAGCGCCTCATGTCTAGACATCACTCGTCCTGCCCCGTGAGCTGTCGAGCCAAAGCTGAGTCTCTCTGCCTCTGAAGTCCCGACAAGAATATAAGAGGCTGTGCCCATACTTCCCGGGATGAGAACCGGCTGTCCAACCGCGCGATATGCTTCTGGAATCTCCTTCCGCCCAGGACCAAAACTTCTTGTGGCTCCTTTTCTATGGATGCAAACCTCCTTCATTTTGCCTTCGATATCGTGCTGTTCGAATTTGGCCACATTGTGGCAGACATCGTAGACCTGATCCATCCCCTTAGAGCTCCCCATTATTTTCGAAAAGACATCCCTGACCCAATGGGCAATCATTTGGCGGTTAGCAAAAGCAAAATTCACGGCTGCACTCATGGATTTGTAGTATTGTGTTCCTAAATTTGATCGTATCGGAGCATTTATGAGTTCTCTGTCGGGCAAGCCTCCGATGCCGAATTTGTTTTCCATGTTTCTTATGTAATCTGAGGCTACCTGGTGACCGAGTCCCCGGCTCCCGCAGTGGATCATAACCATGATCTGACCCAGCGAATGAATTCCGAAGACACCAGCCACTTCTTTGTCATAAATTTCTGAGACCTTCTGGATCTCTAGAAAATGATTTCCCGCACCGAGTGTTCCTAACTGGGGGATCCCTCTCTCAACGGCACGTTTGGAAAGAAAGCTCGGGTCAGCTTCCTTCATCCTCCCGTTTTCTTCTGTTTTCAACAGATCATCTCTTGTTCCGTAGCCATTGTTCACAGCCCACTCGGCTCCTTTGGTACAGACTTCTTCGAGCACCCTCCGGCTCAAACGTGTTGTCCCTCCCTTGCCCACACCTGCTGGCACTTCTCTAAAGATTCCTTCGAGAAGCAGTTTTCTCTTTTCGAGCACATCCTTCTCCATGAAATCGGTCCTCAACAATCGAACGCCACAGTTTATGTCATACCCAACACCGCCAGGAGATATGACTCCTTCATCCATATCGAAAGCAGCGACTCCTCCGATCGGAAAACCATAGCCTTGGTGAGCATCGGGCATGACATAGGCTTTTCTCTGGATCCCTCGCAAACAAGCAACATTTTTGGCTTGCGGAAGAGTCAGGTCTCTCCTGATGCTCTGCAGCAAAGCTTCAGATGCATAGACGATAGCAGGAACTTTCATATCGCCGTGCTTCGGGATCTCCCAAGTGTACTCGTTTATTTTTTTTAATTCCATGATTTCACCTCAAATATCAGCCACAACCTGAACCATGCATGGGGCATTTTCCCTTATGACCATTTCATTGTAGGTTATGGCTTTAACATCTCCAGAGATCTCGTAATCACTAGAATATTCATCTCCTTTGAAGATGGCTTGGAGTATATACATACTATTTTTTCGTCTGATAGCTATGTCTTCAACTTGGCTCAACAGAAAACTCCTCGTATCTAAAAGATACAATATTTCTTCTAAAAAATTAACCAGCAATTGTTTCAGATCTCGGCCGTCAACCTGCACCGGCACCTCTGTCTTTTGATCGATCCTTTTCCAGTTCCACATCAGAGAAGCGACGGCCAGAGCGGCATGTTGAAACGCTTCCTCCAAGGTTTGTCCATAGGCTTGAAATTTAGCATCCGCAGTATGCTGGAAAAACCTGTATTTTTTCACCTCAACTCTCCCCAAGTTCCTTCTGTCTGGACTTTCGGATTATTTGAGATTGGAGCGTCTTCAATTTTGGGGATAGAATGACCGGATATTCAAATCTCCTTCTTTCGATGGATTTGAATCGATCATCCAGTCTCGAAAATTCATCAAGGAAGGTCCTTTGAATATGGTTGAGAGAAGAGGATCTTTTAATCCTCTTTCCCTTTACCATCACTCTTTTGAGTAAAGGTTCTCCTCCCTCAAGTCTCTCGTCTCTCAAAGCGATAACATCCTTTTGCAGCTTTCCCTGAGGAGTGGTAAAACGGAAGATCTGCTTATCAGAGGCGAGGGTTTGTTTTCCAGGGCTTAGCTTGAGCACGGGATGTCCGGCGTATTTGACGAGTTTATAGGCCATATCCAAGTAGGGCGCATCGGCCGATACTCCCATCTTGGTTCCGACACCAAAAGAATCGATGTCTCCGCCTTCATTTAGGACTTTCTGAATCTTAAACTCATCAAAAGCACCGCTGGCAAAAATCATTGTCTTTTCCAGTCTGCCCTTGCGCAGGATTTTTCGAACCTCCTTGCTGAGCAGAGCCATGTCACCGCTGTCCAATCGGACTCCGCTTAGTTTTTTTCCATACAGGGCCAACTCCCCTCCGACCTCAACAGCTTTCTCTGCTCCTTTGAGTGTGTCATATGTATCGACAAGCAAGACGACATTCTCTGGAAAGCTGCGAGCAAAGGCACGGAAGGCATCGATCTCGCTCTCGAAGCTGGTTACAAAAGAGTGGGCCATAGTCCCGAATATGGGAAGTCCGTAGACTTTTCCTGCCAAGACATTGCTGGTTCCAATGAATCCTCCGATATAGCTTGCTCGGGCCACCTTCATACCGGCATCAATCCCCTGTGTGCGACGCAGTGAAAAATCAACAAGCTTTCTGCGCCCGGCCGCATGAACACAGCGAGAAGCCTTTGTGGCTATCATGACTTGAAGGTTGACAGCGTTGATGAGAAAGGTCTCTATGATTTGCGCTTCTATAAGGGGAGCAGTCACTTCGATGATGGGCTCATTCAAAAAAAAGAGCCTTCCCTCAGGGATCGCCAAGACATCTCCGGTGAAACGAAATCTCATGAGAAAGGATAAAAAGTCTTGTTTGAAAAGCCCTGTTTCCTTGAGAAAATCCAAGTCTTCGGATGAAAATTTGAGATCCTCCAGATAGTGAAGAACATCATCCAATCCAGCACAGACAAAATAGCTTCGGAATGGAGGATAGTTCCGCACAAAAAGACTGAAGCTGGCGGGTTCGAACATCTTGTGGTCGAAATAGGAAGCGGCCATGGTCAATTCGTAAAGATCTGTAAACAAAGCCAGATTTTCCAATTGCCTCATTATCTCTCAGCAAATTCTGTATTTGAAAAAATCCCGGCAATCGAAGTTCCGCAGAAGGGACATTTGGCATCCCTGATTTTGTTATCGGATATGTAAAATCCGTGTCTGCGGATAAGCATCCTCTTACATTTTGGACACACAGTTCCCTCTGACTCCCCCAAAACATTTCCTATGTAGATAAAATGAAGCCCTTCCCTTTTTCCTATTGCATAGGCGAGGCGCAGTGATTCTAAGGGAGTGGCGTGGGTGTCTGTGTATTTGTAATCTGGATGGAAGCGACTGACATGCCATGGAATGTTCGGGTCCAATTCCGAGATGAACCGGACTATCTGGGTGAGCTCCTCCTCACTATCATTTTGATCGGGTATGATAAGAGTGGTGAGTTCTATCCAAATGTCCAAGTCTTTCATCAGCCGAATGGAATCCAGGACGGGCTGCAGATGTGCTCCGCACATCTCCCTGTAGAAATCTTCACTGAAAGCTTTGAGGTCCACATTACACGCATCAAGATAGGGTTTGATTGCCTTTAGGGCTTCATTGCTCATATAACCGTTGGTCACAAAAATATTGGCAAGTCCTTCCTTCTTTGCCAGCTTCGCCGTATCATAAGCATATTCAAAAAAGATAGTGGGCTCTGTATATGTATATGAAATACTTCGACAGCCATGTTTTTTTGCAGAATGGACAACATCCTGTGGTGAAAGCTCTTGGCCGGAAGCCGAAAAGCCTTTTCTTTTCGATGCCTGGGAAATTTGCCAATTCTGACAAAACGGACAGCGAAAATTGCACCCTACTGTCGCAATCGAAAAAGAGGCGGTGCCGGGAAGAAAATGATAAAGAGGTTTTTTCTCGATCGGATCCACATGAGCGGCAATGATATTTCCATACACCTGGGTATAGAGTTTTCCGTCTCTGTTTTGTCTGACTCCACATACGCCAAATTTCGACGGCACGATCTGGCAGTTGTGACGACAGAGGAAGCAGGAGACCTTCTTCTCCTCGAGTGACTGGTAAAGCATAGCTTCTTTCATCATATCAATATGTCCATCATAGACCTCGCTAAGACCCTCCTCTGGATCTTTAAAGTCCTCATGATATTTATAATTCACAAGAGACTATAAATCAATCTCCAAGAGAACCCAGTCCCAGTGGCCCTAGAAAAAACATTATGAAATTGATTAGAGCACTCAGCGAGTCGGAGTTAATAAAAATCAAGAAATTGATCAATGCACCTGGTAGTATCTGAGGCAGAATGAAACAAGACACCCGTCTGACTACGAATCAGAAGGCCCCATGGGTTCGAATCCTGCCGCGCGTACCAGGGAAAACCTCCGATTTCAGCAACTTACTTTGTTTTTAGGCTTTCAATCCTAGTACCATATTTTCAACGCTTTTCAACCATTTTTGTGTAATATTTGTGAAATGGGAAGAAGTCTACTTTGATAAATAGGATGAAGGGGATTAAAAATCCCTCGGAGACGAGCCTCCGTTTCGGTTCGAGTCCGGTCCTCGGCACTCTTTTTTGTACCTAACTATATCGGAATGAGTGACTTAGCGTAACAACACAAAACTAAAAAAAGCAAACTAAAATTTTACTTTTGGTGTGTTTTGGTATGCATTTGTCCCTATTTTGTACCTGATTATTAAAACGATAGGATTTGAACCTGTGACTTCTACCGTGTGTAAGAAGCACAAAAAGAGGAAAAAATACGGGATTTCCCCTGTAGGTTATTGAGAATCGAGCGTTTGGAATCTCGAAGCTTTTTAATATTTTTATTGATTTTCGTGCTGATAAATCAAGTCCGGTTTATCCAAAGTCTTTGCGAGATGTTTTTTTTCTGAATAAGAGACGATAATTGTACCCACCATATCTCCCATTACATTGATTGTTGTAATTCCCATATCAAGAAGCC